>Ga0075418_10003694_pt1 | contig 17430 bp, 14 predicted proteins | sample SoiMetdeltSBSDD2_FD_81776 | JGI IMG/M metagenome (GOLD analysis project Ga0075418, IMG submission 81776) | Bulk soil microbial communities from a Populus tree surrounding site in Tennessee, USA - Soil MetaG P. deltoides SBSDD2 | ecosystem: Environmental > Terrestrial > Soil > Tree plantation... | reverse complement strand
CTGCTCACCGGGCACGATCGCGCCTTCGGTACGAAGCGGGATCTCCCGGCGCACCTGCAGCAGCGTCCGCCGCAGCCGGGGGCGGAGTTGCGCAAGCGGCTGGCCGCGCTCGACGAGGCGGGTCTCCAGACGACGCTCGCCGACCTGGTGGGTAAGCGCGAGATCAAGGTCCTATTGCAGCGGCGCGATGCCGTGCTGGCCGGCGCCGCCGCGGCGGCGAGCGCGACCGGCCGCTGATCGCACCTGAAGGTCGTCGGAAACTCAGCTCAGAGCCAGACTGTGGAACAGCAACCGGACGTCGAGCCGGTTCAGTCGGCCGGCATGGTCCGGCGCATCATGAAGATGCTCGCGGCCTGCGTGCCGTCGACGTCGCTGGCGACAACCTCGATCGCCACTTCCTCGCAGTAGCCGGCCGGGCAGGTTCCGAGGAATGTCCGCCGTTGCGCATCGAATTGCACCCAGCGCGGCAGCGGCTTTCCGCCCGCAAGCCGGGCGCTCAGTTGCAGCACGTCGCCCGGGTCGGCGTCGCGGAACGCATCGTTGGGCACGAAGTGACGGAATGGCTGGCCCGGCGCGTACAGCAGGTCGGGAATCGGCTGTCCGACTTCGGGCGGCACGTTGAACGCGTTACGCTGCGCGAGAATCCGGAACTCGCGTCCGATCGCGACTGCGATGCCGATCCACACCAGCGCGAGCGCGAAGTTGAGCAGCGCGAAGTTGGGTGTCGTCCAGTCGAGCCAGTGCAATCCTGCGTAGTACACGCCGGCCTGGATCAGGTCGCCGACCCGCCAGAAAAACGTGTCGATTGCCGTCTTGCCCTCGTACTTGGCATCGCGATCGACCGGGAGGAAGAGCGCCTGCCGGGTGGTGTTCATCAGCGAAGTGTTGACGGCGTCCTCCCCGATCTTGACGAGCCGGATGATGGAGAAGATCGGGACGAACGCCATGAGGCCATACCCGAGCGCTGCAACGACCGGCAGCACGAGCAGTGCGCCACGGATCCCGACCCAGCGGTACACGCGCGCAACGAGCAGCAACTGAATCGCGAGTCCGACGAGCGTAGTCCAGAAATAGTATTTGCCGTAGAAAGCCGTGATGACGACGTCCTTGGCCAGCGTACCGGCAGATGCCGCGACGCGCGCGTCAGCGTCGCGACTCGCCATGTCGGCGAGGAGTGTCCCGCCGGTGGTGTTGACCCAGTTCAGCAGCACGATGAGGAGCGCGACCAGCAGCAGGTAGCGGTCGCGCAGCACGAGCTCGATCCCGCCCATGAGCTTTGGCGGCGCGCCGCCGTGCTCCGGCGAAGCCGCGCGCGACCCATCGGGCGTAGCCGCGCGCGCGGGGCCGGCAAGCACGATCGTCGCGGCAAGCACCAGCGTCGCAACCACCATCAGCCCGACAGGCTCGAGCGAGTGGGCTGCGATCGAGGCGAATTCGCCTCCCGCGAGTGCGCCAACGTTGGCACCCACCATGATCACGGGAAAGAGCCGCTGACCGCTCTTCAGGTTGAACGTGTCGGCAGCAAATGCCCAGAACTGCGCGATCATCATCGCGCCAAAGATGCTCACCCAGATGAAGAAGGTGAACGACGTGGAGATGCCGAAATACGCAGCCGCCGAGAAGCCCAGCATGTTGAGCGCGAAGAACACCGTCACGGCCTTCAGCAGGCGCTCGCCGTCGAGTCGCTTGCGCACCGCGCCGTATGCTGGCACCACGAACATCAGCACCAGCGCGACGACGGCGTAGCCGTACGAGAGCACCTCGGCCGAGTAATCGGTCAGGATGAACGCCTCGCGCAGCGATCGGACGATGTAGTAAGAGAAGAGCAGCAGGAACGCATGCAGGAAGAAGAGCAAGGTACTACGACCTTCGCCCGGCCGGATGCGCGTGAAGACGGTGAGCATCCGCTCCAGAGGGCTCAAGCCCGAATGATCCGTCAGCACCGCACCCCAACCTCCGCTCGATGGCTCACGTTCGACCGCTGCCGTCCGCGCCCCGAGGCTTGTCTGTTGCCGACATGATAATGCACAACGGGCGTCGGTCAGGTCTGACTGCTGGCCAGGGCCTGTTCGAGGTCGGCGACGAGGTCCTCGGGGTCCTCGACTCCGATCGACAACCGGACGGTGCCCGGCGTGATTGCCGACCAGGTCCGCTGCGTGGAAGTGAGGTCGCGCGGCTGTTGCATCGCGGGCGGCACCACCAGCGACTCGGTCGAGCCGAGGCTGGCCGCGATGGCGAATAGCTCCAGCGCCTCGGCGAACTTCGTACCGGCGGGACTACCGCCAACGATGTCGAAGCGGATGATGCTGCCGAAGTCCTCCATCTGGCGCGCGGCCAGCGCGTGCCCCGGGTCATCCGGGAGGCCGGGATAGGAGACGCGCTCCACTGCCGCGTGGGTGCGCAGGAATTCGGCTATGCGCTGCGCGCCTCGGCATTGGACCTCGCGCCGCACGAAGTAGGTGCGCAGGCCGCGCAGCATCAGGAAAGCCGCATGCGGGTCGAGCGTCGGACCGAGCAGCGTGAGATCCGACCGCAGCTGCTGGATCAGCTCCGCGCGGGCAATCACGGCGCCGCCCATCACGTCACCGTGACCCGAAACGTACTTGGTCAGGCTGTGCACGTAGAGATCGAGGTCGAGGCCGCCGTGGCCGTGTGGCCCGGCGAGGGTGTTGTCGAGCAGCGTCAAGGCGCCGTGCCGACGGGCGAGCTCGGTGATACGGGGGATATCCGCGATCTTGAGCACCGGGTTGGTCGGCGACTCGAACACGATCACCCTCGTCGGCCGCTCCCCGAGCACCCGTTCGAGGCCCGCGAGGTCGTCGATCGACAGCAGGGTGCTCGTCACCCCGAAGCGGCCGAGCACGCGCCGGATCAGACTCCGCGTCGGTTGATACATCTCGGCGAAATAGACCACGTGGTCGCCCTGCTTCACGAGCGCCAGCAGGCTCGCGGAGATCGCGGCCATCCCGGAGCCAGTGAGCAGACAGGCATCCCTGCCCTGCAGGTCCGCCAGGGCGGTCTCGAGCTGGCGCAGCGTCGGATTGGACACCCGCGAGTAATAGAAGCCGGCGCGGCGGCCCTCGAAGTAGCGCTCGGTCTCGGCGACGTCGTCGAACGTGAACTTGACCGACTGGAAGACCGGCGCGACCAGCGGGCGATTGTCCGATGGAACCTCGACCTCCGGGAGGTGGGTCACCCGCGTGCGCTTCTTCATCGCGATGCTCGCGGGATCACTCGGCTCCCGGATACGGCAGCGTCACACCAGCTCGAATCGATCGGCATCGAGGTGCACCGGGAAGCCGGCGCGGAACGCCTGAAGCGACGCCATGTCGAGCACGGCGGTCTCGACACCGTCGCCATCACCCTCGCCAGAAACGGGGTCCCCGAGGAAGTCGATCGCCACGCTGCCGCCGAGATACGACGCGCCGTTGCCGTCGCGACCGGTACGGTTGACTCCGACCACGTAGCACTGGTTCTCGATCGCGCGCGCCCGGAGCAGCGTCGACCAGGCGCGGTGCCGGGGCGATGGCCAGTTGGCGACGTAGATCAGGAGATCGCAGTCGCCGGGGCTGCGGCTCCACACCGGGAATCGCAGGTCGTAGCAGATGAACGGCCGGATCCGCCAGCCCTTGAGCATGCAGTCGAGCCGCCGCTCTCCCGGCGCGTAGTTCTCGTGCTCGCCGATCATGCGGAACAGGTGGCGCTTGTCGTAGTGCGCGACCTCGCCGTCGGGGCGCACCCAGAGCAGCCGGTTGTAGTGATGCTCTCCCTCGCGGATGACCAGGCTCCCGGTGATGACGCAGGAGAGCGACGCCGCCTCTTCGCGCATCCAGTCGACCGACGGGCCGTGCATGTCCTCGGCCTGCTCCCTGGAGTTCATGGTGAATCCCGTGGCGAACATCTCGGGAAGGACGATGAGATCCGTGTGCCCCGCGAGACCGGCGAAATGCCGCGCCAGCGCACGGCGATTCGCGGCGGGATCTTCCCAGGCGAGCTCGGCCTGGACCAGCGTCACGCGCAGATGTGGATTCATGTGGGACGCTGCTCGGTATCGCTCATATTCGCCGTAACCTCTCGCCTGCCCCATCAAGAGTAGCTTCATCCTTGGCGAAGCAGAAGCGCACCAGCCGCTCGATCGGCGCTGGCGATGAGAAGACCGACACGGGGATGGCGGCGACGCCGTGCTCGATCGTCAGACGCCGCGCGAACTCGACGTCCGGCTCGTCGGACAGGGCCGAGTAGTCCGCGAGCTGGAAGTAGGTCCCGGCGCTCGGCGCTGCGCGGAGACGGGTCTGCGCCAGCAGCCCGCAGAAATGATCTCGCTTCCGCTGGTAGAAGCCGGCGAGGTCGCGGGCGTGACCGGGTGACTCGGTCATGAAATCCGCGAGCGCCGCCTGGAACGGAGTGGCCACTGAGAACTGCGCAAACTGGTGCACCTTGCGAAGCTCGGCGGTGAGCGCCGGCGGCGCGATACAGGCGCCCACTTTCCAGCCGGTCGCGTGATAGGTCTTGCCGAACGAGCTGACGACCATCGCCCGCCCGGCCAGGCCATCGTGTGTCAGCAGGCTCTGGTGCGCGCGCCCGTCGAATACCATGTGCTCGTACACCTCGTCCGCGAGCACCAGCGCGTCGGAGCTGTCGAGCACGTCGGCGAGCGCCTCGAGATCGGCGCGAGTGAACACGGCGCCGCTCGGGTTGTGCGGCGTGTTGACGATGATGAGCCGCGTCCTCGGGCTGAACGCCGCGCGTACGCGCTCCCAGTCCACGTCAAAGCCGGGGCGCCGGAGCGGCACGCGCACGGCCACGCCGCCCGCCAGGCGCACCGCCGGCTCATAGGAGTCGTAGGCCGGATCGAGCAGGACGACCTCGTCTCCCCGCTGGACGACCGCCTGCACGGCGCAGAAGAGCGCCTCCGTGCCGCCCGCCGTGATCGTGATCTCGGTCTCTGGCGAGACACGCCGGCCGTACACGTCCGATACCAGCCGCGCGAGGGCCTCGCGCAGCGCCGGCAGACCCGGCATGGGTGCGTACTGGTTGAGCCCCGCCCGCATGTGGCTCGCAACCAGCTCCACCAGGCGCGGCGGCGGCGAGAAATCGGGAAAGCCCTGCGACAGGTTGATCGCGCCGTGCTCGGCGGCGAGCCGCGACATGACGGTGAAGATGGTCGTGCCGACGTCGGGCAGCTTGGTGGGGACATTCCTCATTTTCGGCGCCCCGGCGGCCGCGCTTTCGGGGAGCTGGATCGAAAATTAGGAATGTCCCCTTCGACGGCGGCCATCGCCGCCCCGATCAGGCCGGCGTCGTTGCCATAGTGGGCGACGACGATTCCCGCCGGGCTTACGAGCAGCGGGCCGAACGAATCCCAGTTCTCGGTGACACCGCCCCCGATGATGAAGAGCTCCGGCCACAGCAGCCGGTGAAACTCCGCGAGCACGGCGCTGACCTCATCCGCCCAGGCCTGCCAACCGAGACCCTTCTCGACCCGGGTGCGTGCCGAGGCGAGCTGCTCCGCTTCCTCCGCCCCGACCTGCAGGTGCCCGAGCTCGGTGTTGGGCACCAGCCGCCCGTCGATGAAGAGCGCCGATCCAATCCCGGTGCCAAGCGTCACCACCAGAACGGTTCCTGTGCGGTCGCGTCCGGCGCCCATGCGCATCTCGGCGAGACCCGCGGCGTCGGCATCGTTGAGAAACGCCACCTGGCGGTGGATCCGCGCCTCGAGCAGACCGCGGGCATCCGTACCGATCCAGCGCCGGTCGATGTTCGCGGCGGTGAGTGCCACACCGTTGCGGATCACTGCCGGGAAGGCGAGCCCCACAGGACCCGTCGAAGGCAGCCTGCCCGCGATATCGGCGAGCACGTCGACGACCTCGGGGGGTGAGGCGTCCGCGGGCGTCGGTACGCGGAGCACCTCGTCGCACAGGACGCCCTGCGCCGGATCGACGCGGGCAGCCTTCACGAAGGACCCGCCGACGTCGAAAGCGAGGATCTGCTGCGGGGCGGCGCGTCTGCGGACTCGGCTCACTTCGCCCGGCTCAGCCCTTCTTCAGGCTTTCGATGAGGTCCTGGTTGGCCGCGAGCGCCATCTGCGCGTCGCGGTCGCGCGCCTTCTGCTGGCGGCTCATCCAGAACCCCGCGATGACGACCCCGACCGCGACGATGCTGATCATGATCGTCGCGAGCGCGTTGATGTCCGGACTCACTCCGAGCCTAACCTTCGAGAACACTACCATCGGCAGCGTGCTCGAGCCCGGGCCCGCTACGAAACTCGTGATGACCAGGTCATCGAGCGAGAGCGTGAAGGCGAGCAGCCATCCCGAGATCAGCGCCGGCAGGATGATCGGCAGCGTGATCACGAAGAACACCTTGGCCGGTCGGGCGCCCAGGTCGAGCGCGGCCTCCTCTAGCGATTCGTCCATCTGCGTGAGCCGCGACTGGACGATGACCGCGACGAACGCCATGGTGAACGTCACGTGCGCAATGACGATCGTCGTCATCCCGCGACCCTGCGGCCATCCGATGACCTGCTCCATGGTGACGAAGAGCAGCAGCATCGAGAGCCCCGTGATGACCTCGGGCATGACCAGCGGCGCGGCAACCATCCCGGAGAGCATCGTGCGGCCTTTGAACGGGCCGAAGCGCGTGAGCGCCATCCCCGCGAGCGTCCCGAGCGCGACCGCGAGCGTGGCGGACAGAGCCCCCACCCTGATGCTGAGCCACGCCGCGTCGAGGATCTGCTGGTTGCGGAAAAGCGCGCCGTACCAGTGAGTCGAGAACCCGCCCCACACGGTGACCAGCCGCGACTTGTTGAACGAGAAGGCGACCAGCAGCAGGATCGGCAGGTAGAGGAAGGTGTAGCCCAGCGCGAGGGCGGTGATCCGGAACCAGGGGCGGCCGTGCATCATCGGTGCCCCCCACCCGATCCCGACTCCTGCGTGCGCTGATAGAACATGATCGGGATCACCAGGAACAGGAGCAGCGCGATCGCCACCGCGCTCGCCACGGGCCAGTCGCGGTTGTTGAAGAACTCCGTCCAGAGCACCTTGCCGATCATCAGCATGCCGGGATCGCCGAGCAGCGATGGGATCACGAACTCGCCCACCGCCGGGATGAACACCAGCAGGCAGCCGGCGACGATGCCCGGCAGCGACAGCGGCAGCGTGATCTTCATGAATGCCTGCCGCGGCCGGCTGCCGAGATCCGCGGCGGCTTCGAGCAGCGTCAGATCCATCTTCTCGAGATTCGCGTAAAGCGGCAGGATCATGAACGGCAGATACGAGTAGACGATCCCCACGTAGACCGCGAAGTCCGTCTGCAGCATCTGGATGGGCTGATCGATCAGACCCAGACCCATGAGCGCCTGGTTGATGAAACCGTTGTTCTTGAGCAGGCCGATCCAGGCGTATACGCGCAGCAGGAACGACGTCCAGAACGGCAGGATCACGAGCAGCAGCAGGATGTTGCGGGTCGCCGGGTTGCTGCGCGCGATCGCGTAAGCCATCGGGTAGCCGATCAGGAGGCAAAACAGCGTCGAGATCCCCGCCACCGTGATCGAGGTGAGGTAGGACTGCCAGTACAGGTTGTCCTGGACCAGGAACGCGAAGTTCGACAGGTACAGCTTGATCTGCAAGACCTGGTCCGCACCCCAGCTGAAGAGCGGCTGGTAAGGCGGCATCGCGATTCGCGTGTCGGAGAACGAGATCTTGAGGACGATGATGAACGGCAGCAGGAAGAAGAGCAGCAGCCAGAGATACGGGACCGAGGTGACGAGCGACGTCCCGCGCGGCTGCAGCCGCTTCAGCCAGCGGCCGGGCAGCGACCGCGGCCGTGCCGGTGGCGGCACGTTGCCCATCAGCACGACCGGACGCGCGTCGCTCACTTGACCACCACGACCGGGCTCGACGCGTGCCAGCTCAGGTACACCCGCTCATCCCAGGTGATGCGATCCTCCGCGTGGCGGAAGATGTTCGGCTGGGTGATGCGCACCACCTTGCCGGATTCGAGCCGCAGCAGGTAGACGGACAGGTCGCCCATGTAGGCGATGTCACGCACGACGGCGGTCGTCCAGTTGTCCGGGGACGGCGGCTTCTCGCGGCCGATATGCACCTTCTCTGGCCGGATCGCGACCCAGACGATCGCGCCCGGTGCCGAGCTGACACCGTGATCGACGTACACGGGCGCGTCGAGGTCGTCGCACTGGATACGCACGTAGCCTGGCTCATCCTCGATCAGCCGCCCCTCGAACATGTTCACCGAGCCGATGAACTCGGTGACGAACCGGGAGTTCGGGTACTCGTAGATCTCGCTGGGAGTGCCCACCTGCACGATCTCGCCGTGGTTCATGACGCCGATCCGGGTCGAGAGCGTCATCGCCTCTTCCTGGTCGTGCGTGACCACGATGAAGGTGACGCCGAGCGTCTCCTGGATATTGATCAGCTCGAACTGGGTGTACTCGCGCAGCTTCTTGTCGAGCGCCGCCAGCGGCTCGTCGAGCAGCAGCAGCTTCGGGTTGGTGACCAGGGCGCGTGCGAGCGCGACGCGCTGGCGCTGGCCGCCCGAGAGCTGATGCGGCTTGCGCTTCGTAAACGGACCGAGCTTGACCATGTCGAGCATGGCCGCGACGCGCTTTGCGATCTCGGGTTTCGGGACCCGCATCTGCTTGAGACCGAAAGCGACGTTCTGCTCGACCGTCATGTGCGGGAAGAGCGCGTACGACTGGAACATCATGTTGACGGCCTGGTCGTACGGCGGCAGGTTGGTCACATCCACCCCGTCGATGAAGACCCTCCCGGAGGTCGGCCGCTCGAACCCCGCCAGCATGCGGAGCAGCGTAGTCTTCCCGCAGCCGGAACCCCCGAGCAGGCAGAAGATCTCCTTCGGGTAGATGTCGAGCGTGACATCGTCTACCGCGACGAAGTCGCCGAATTTCTTGGTGAGCCGCTCGATCCGGACGAAGGGCTTGGCGTGCGGATCGGTCCAGGGCTCGAACTTCTGCTGCGTGTCGCGGACTGAGGTGGCCATGAGGCTCCGTTCGTGGGTGTGTGTATTGCGGGGCGGCGCCCGTCACCGGCCGGTGGTGAACCGGGTCCAGGTCCGGTTGAGGCTGCGGGTGAACTCCGCTGATTTCGCCAGGTTCGGCCGCAGCCGCGACTTGACGTCCGGCGGCGGGTAGATCGACGGATCGTCGCGGAGCTCCGGCTCGAGCAGCGGGATCGCCGCCTGGTTCGCGCTTGCGTAGTACACGAAATTGGAGTTGGCCGCCGCAATGTCCGGCCGCATCAGGTAGTCGATCAGAACTTGAGCCGCGTCGCGATGCGGCGCATCCGCTGGAATCGCCAGCGTGTCGAACCACATCAGGGCGCCCTCCCGAGGGATCGAGTAGGCGATCTCGTGGGTCTTGCCGGCCTCCTTGGCGCGGTCGGCTGCCTGGAGCACGTCGCCGCTGTAGCCGACCACGACGCACACCTCGCCGTTCGCGAGGTCGTCGATGTACTGCGAGCTGTGGATCGTGCGTATGTAGGGCCGGATGGCAAGCAGCTTGTCCTCGGCGAGCTTCAGGTCTGCTTCGTTCTCGCTGTTCGGGTCCTTGCCCAGCCAGAGCAGCATCGTGGCGACCATATCGGTCGGATCGTCGAGCACCGACACGCCGCAGTCCTTGAAGCGCGATATCACCTGCGGATCGAACACGAACGCCCATGAGTCGACCGGCGAATCGGGCATGATCGCCTTGACCTTTCCCGCGTCGTAGCCAATGCCGGTGGTCCCCCACATGTAGACGACGCTATGCTCGTTGCCGGGGTCGTGTGCCGCCGCGAAACGCGCGATCTCAGGGTCGATATTGGCGAGATTCGGCAGCTTCGAGCGGTCCAGCGGACGGAACACGCCCGCCTTGATCTGGCGCTCGAGGAAATAGGCGCTCGGCACGACCACGTCGTAGCCCGAATGCCCGGTGAGGAGCTTGGTCTCCAGCACCTCGTTCGAGTCGAAGACGTCGTAATGGACCTCGATCCCGGTCTCCGCCGTGAACTTCTCTAGCACGGCGGGATCGATGTAGTCCGACCAGTTGTAGACGTGAACGATGTTCGCGTCGGATGCCGGCGCCGGGCTCGCCGCCTGCTCTTCCTTGCGACCGCAGCCCACGAGCGCAATCGCGACGCCTGCCGCTGCCGTGGCCGCGTATGCGAATGTCCGCATCGGATTCCTTGCGCGACGGACCTTCGGGACCCGTGGGGCGGCCGGACGCCGGCCGACCGCCCCGCGTGTCAGGTCACTTGCCGGTCGTGAAGCGGGTCCACGTCCGGTTCAGCAGGCGCGTGAACTCGTCGGTCTCGGAGAGATCCGGGAACAGCTTGGCCTTGACCTCGGGCGGCGGGTACACGCCGGGGTCGTTGCGAACTTCCTCGTTTACGAGCGGTACCGACGCGGCATTGCCGGTCGCGTAGTTGACGAAGTTCGAGTTCGCCGCGGCGACCTCCGGCTTCATCATGAAGTTGATGAAGGCATGGGCGTTGTCCGGGTGCGGCGCGTCGGCTGGAATCGCGTACATGTCGAACCAGATGATGGTGCCTTCCTTCGGCACGAAGTACTTGATCACGTTCCCCTGCCCCGCTTCCTCGGCACGGTCGCGCGCCTGGAGGACGTCGCCGCTCCATCCGAGCGCCAGGCAGATCTCGCCGTTCGCGAGCGCGTCGATGTACTGCGAGCTGTGGATCATGCGGATATACGGCCGGATCGTCATCAGCTTGTCTTCGACGAGCTTGAGGTCCGCCGGGTCCTGGCTGTTCGGGTCCTTGCCGATGTAGGCGAGAATGACCGCGGTCAGCTCGGTGGGCGCATCGAGCACGGAGACCCCGCAATCCTTGAATTTCGAGACGACCTTCGGGTCGAAGATCATGTCCCAGCTGTCGAGCGGGGCCTTGGGCATGATGGCCTTGATCTTGCCCTCGTTGTAACCGACGCCGTCGGTGCCCCACATGTGGTTGACCGAATGCTCGTTGCCCGGATCATGCAGTGCGACGCGCTGCAGGATCTCTGGGTCCAGGTTCGACCAGTTCGGCAGCTTGCTGCGGTCGAGCTTCTGGAACACGCCCGCCTTGATCTGCCGCTCCATGAAGGAGGCCGACGGGACGACCACGTCGTAGCCGGTGTTGCCGGCCAGGAGCTTGGTCTCCAGCACCTCGTTCGAATCGAAGACGTCGTAGTTGACCTTGATGCCCGTCTCGGCGGTGAATTTCTCGAGCATCGCCGGATCGATGTAGTCCGACCAGTTATAAACGTTGACTTCCGGCCCCTCGCCCGCCGCGACCGGCGCCTGCGACGCAGCTTCATCCGTGGAGGCAGCTTCCTCGGCCTTCTTCCCGCAGCCGACCAGTGCCGTCGCAGCGAGCAGGCTCACGAGCCCGACGCGTATGCTGATGCTCATCGTGTTACCCCGTTTGTTGGTTTGGACCGTACACGGCCGTGCGCGGCGCCCCGAAGACCGCCTTTTTATAACGCAAACCCCGCACGGCCGCCACGCTTGGCTCACAGCCGCCCTTCGGCGCGACAACGCTCCAGGGTGAGGTCCAGGCAGCGCCAGGCCTTTTCCGCGAGCTCGTCGAGCTGCGCCGGGGTGATCACGAGCGGCGGCGAGACGATCATCGTGTCGCGCACCGCGCGCATGATCAGCCCGTTCTCGAAACAGAAGTCGCGGCAGATGGTGCCCACCTCGCCGCGCTTGTCGAAAAAGCGCCGGGTCGCCTTGTCGCGGACCAGCTCGAGCGCGCCGAGCAGGCCGGTGCAGCGCGCCTCGCCCACCAACGGATGCTCGGCGAGCTGACGCCACTTTGCGGCGAGATGGGGTGCCAGCTCCTCCCGCACCCTGCTCACCAGACCCTCCCGCTCGATGATCCGCAGGTTGGCACTCGCCACGGCGCAGGCGACCGGGTGTCCTGAATAGGTGTAACCGTGGGCAAACTCGCCGCCGCGGGCGATCAGCACTTCCGCCACGCGATCGCCGACCATCACGCCGCCGATCGGCAGGTAGCCGGACGACATGCCCTTGGCGATCGCCAACAGGTCCGCCCGTATGCCGAAGCGGTCCGAGCCGAACCAGTGCCCGGTGCGGCCGAACCCGCAGATCACCTCGTCCGCAACCAGCAGGATCCCGTGCCGGTCGCAGATGCGCTGGATCTCCGGCCAGTAGGTCTCCGGCGGAATGATCACCCCGCCGGCGCCCTGGATCGGCTCGCCGATGAAGGCCGCGACCTTATCGGCGCCGATCTCGGTGATCTTCTGCTCGAGCGCGTGCGCCGCCACGAGACCGAACTCCTCGGCCGACAGCTCGCCGCCGTCGGCGTACCAGTACGGCTGGCGGATGTGAACGATGCCGGGTATGGGCAGCCCGCCCTGCGCGTGCATGAATGCCATGCCGCCGAGGCTCGCCCCGGCCATCGTGCTGCCGTGGTAAGCGTTCTCGCGGCTCACGATCACGGTGCGTCCAGGCTCGCCCATCAGGTCCCAGTAACGTCGCACCATCCGCACCACGGTGTCGTTGGCCTCCGATCCGGAGCCGGCGAAGAACACGTGGTTGAACTGCGGCGGCGTGACGTCAACGAGCTGCTTCGCGAGCTCGATCGCCGGCGGATGCGCCGTCTGAAAGAAGCTGTTGTAGTACGGCAGCTCCAGCATCTGCGCGCGGGCAACATCCGCGAGCTCGCTGCGGCCGTAACCCACGTTGACGCACCAGAGACCGGCCATGCCGTCCAGGATCTGCACGCCCCTGGAGTCGTAGAGATAGACGCCCTCGGCGCGGACGATGACGCGCGTGCCCTTGGCGGCGAGCGCCTTGAAGTCGGTGAAGGGGTGCAGGAAATGCCGTCGGTCGAGCTCCTGCCACGCCGCGGTGTCGTTCTTGATGGCTGACATGCGCTGACCTCTCAGAGGGGACGCTCCCCTTTTTCCGCCCTTCCTGCCACTTCGTTCGTCCCCGTCGGTGTGCCGCTGACGCCGACGGAGAAAGGGGAGCGTCCCCTACACGTTCCCTACACGTTCAGCAGCAGGTGCTCGCGCTCCCAGGAGCTGATCACCCGCAGAAATGTGTCGTACTCGCTTTCCTTCACCGCGGTGTATGCCAGCACGAACCGCTCGCCCAGGATCTCGATCAGCGGCCGGCACTCGCGCAGCAGCCGCACCGCTTCCTCGATGTTGCGCGGCAGCCCGAACGGCAGGTCGTATGCGCTCCCGGCGATCGGCTCGGACGGCTTCAGGCCTTCCATCATGCCGAGATAGCCGCAGGCGAGCGACGCGGCAATCGCCAGGTACGGGTTGGAATCCGCGCCGCCGAGCCGGTTCTCGATGCGGCGGTTCTCGGCATTCGACATCGGCACGCGCAGACCGGCCGTGCGGTTGTCATAGCCCCAGTGCGTGTTGATCGGCGCCATGTGATGGCGCGTGATGCGCCGGAACGAGTTCACGTTCGGGGCGAACAGCGACATGGCCGACGGCAGATACTTCTGCAGCCCGGCGATGTGCGAAAAGAACAGCGCGGTTGGGTTACCGTCCTTGTCGCTGAACACGTTTGTGCCGTTCTTTGCATCGACGATGCTCTGGTGGATGTGCATGGCGCTGCCGGGCTCGCGCGCCATCGGCTTCGACATGAAGGTGGCGTACATCTTGTGACGGAACGCCGCCTCGCGCGCCGTGCGCTTGAACATGAACACCTGGTCGGCGAGCGACATCGCGTCGCCGTGGATCAGGTTGATTTCCATCTGAGCCGCGCCGTCCTCGTGGATCAGCGTGTCGATCTCGACTTCCTGGGCCTCGCAGAAGGCGTAGATGTCGTCGAACAGCGGGTCGAACTCGTTGACCGCGGCGATGCTGTAGGACTGACGTCCGACTTCGGGGCGGCCGGAGCGGCCGACCGGTGGCTTCAGCGGGTAGTCGGCGTCGATGTTGGGCTCGACCAGGAAGAACTCGAGCTCAGGCGCGACGATCGGGCGCCAGCCGTGCTGTGCATACAGATCCAGCACGTGACGCAGGACGTAGCGCGGCGCCATCGTGACCGGCCGCCCGTCGCCATAGAAGCTGTCGTGGATGACCTGCGCGGTCGGCTCGGCCGCCCACGGCACGACCCGGAGCGTCTTTGGATCAGCGCGCAGCACGATGTCGATCTCCGACGGGCTGATCGCGCGATCGTCCTCGGGATACTCGCCGGTGACGGTCTGCAGGAAGATGCTCTCGGGCATCCGCATGCCCTCGTCCTCGGCGAACTTGAGAGCCGGCATCACCTTGCCGCGCGCGATTCCTGCCATGTCGGGCACAACCGCCTCGACTTCCGAGATGCCGTGCTCCTTGAAGAACTGCTGGATGGGCGTGTTACTCATAATCGTTTTCCCTGGGCCCGCCCGCGCGCCGCGGCGCCGAAGGCCGCGAACAGCGCCTGCGAGAACGGATTGCTCATAACCTGCCACTCCGGATGCCACTGCACGGCGACGGCGAAATCGCGCGCGTCGCGCACGCGAAACGCCTCGACCAGGCCATCTGATGCACGCGCCTCGACCTCGAGCGCACCGCCCAGTCGCTCGACGCCCTGGCTGTGCACGGAATTCACCTTGATGCGATCGGCCCCCGCCAGGCGCTGCAGCAATCCTCCGCGGACGAGCTCGACCTCGTGCGCCGGGCCGTACTGCACCTCGAGCGGATCGTCCTTGTTCTCGCGATGGTCGGCGAAACCGGGAACCTCGTGGACCTTCTGATGGAGCGTGCCGCCGAATGCAACGTTCATTTCCTGAAAGCCGCGGCACACGCCGAGCACCGGCACACCGCTCGCCACCGCCAGCGGGATGAGCGGCAGGGTGAGCGCGTCGCGATGCGGATCGTGCAAGGTCCCGGCGTCGCTCGCCGGGCCGGCGTAACGCTGCGGCTCAACGTTCGATGCGCTGCCGGTCAGGAGGATGCCGTCGATCCGCTCGAGCACCGCCTCGATCGGCACGAGCTCGTCGAACGCGGGGATCATCACGGGTATCGCCTCGGAGGCGCGCGCGACCGCCTCGAGGTACTTCTCGCCAACGCAGTGAAAGGGATGCAGGCCGAGCAGCCGGCGATCCGCGGGAATGCCGATCAGCGGTTTGGTGCGACGCACGTTTAAGATCCTAGACGGACCCCTGAGAACGAACGCCGCAGGGGCCACCGGATTAAAGCACAGCCCGGGGGGGCGAGTCGCCGGGGGGCAATCCAGGTGCCTCGAATCCTTGAAAAATCAGTATACTGGCTACGAAACCGAGTCTGCTTTCAAGCTTGCCGGCCTCGCGACGGGCGGGCTATGCTGCCGCCGCACAAGCGGCGATCGTGTCGCAAATCCTAAACGTTCCGAGGCCCGCATGCCGCAGCCGGCGGATCACGAGCGGTTACGCGCATGGCTTCTAGAGCACGCGCAGGTGCGCTACGTCGACCTGCTGCTTCCCGACCAGATGGGCGTGCTGCGCGGCAAGCGGGTGACGATCGAGGACATCGAGTCGATCCAGCGCGACGGCCTGTTGCTGCCCGCGTCGATGTTCGCGCTCGACGTGCTCGGCGGAACCGTGGAGTCGACCGGTCTCGGTTTCGACGACGGCGACGCCGATCGGATATGCCTTCCCGTTCCCGGTTCGCTTGCGCCCGTGCCGTGGCTCGGGCCCGAAGTCGCGCAGATGCAGGTCAGCATGTACGAGCACGACCGCCGGCCGTTTCACGGCGATCCGCGACACGTGCTGGCCGGCGTGCTGCGCCATTTTCGCGACCTCGACCTCACACCGGTGATGGCGGTCGAGCTCGAGTTCTACCTGGTCGACCGCGAGCGGACGCCCGAGGGGCACGCCCAGCCGCCGCTGCTACCGTTGTCGGGACGTCGCGAGTTCCGCACGCAGATCAATTCGATGATGGACCTGAACGAGTACTCGGCGCTGCTCGCCGCCATCGACGCCGCGGCGCGCGTGCAGTCGCTGCCGGTGGGCACTGTGCTGGCCGAGTACGGGCCCGGCCAGTTCGAGGTCAACCTGCACCACGTCCCGGACGCGCTTACGGCCTGCGACCACGCCATTCGGCTGAAGCGGCTGGTTCGCGGAGTAGCGCTGCAGCACGGCATGGAGGCGACCTTCATGCCGAAACCCTATCGCGACCAGGCGGGCAGCGGCGCTCACCTGCACGTAAGCCTGGTCGATTCCGCGGGCCGCAATGTATTTGCCGCGGACGATCCCGCCGGCAGCGAGATGTTACGCCACGCGATCGGCGGTCTCGCGGCCACGATCGACGCGACGATGGCCGTGTGCGCGCCGACTGCAAATTCCTACCGCCGATTCCGGCCCGAAGCCTACGTCCCCTTGAACCCGAGCTGGGCCGTCAACAATCGCGGCGTCGCGTTCCGCATCCCGCACGGACCGCCGGCGGGTCGGCGTGTCGAGCATCGGGTCGCGGGGGCGGATGCCAACCCGTACCTGCTGGCGGCGATTGTGCTGGCTGGCATGCACCACGGGCTCACCGGCAAGCTCGACCCCGGCGCACCGCTTGCCGGAAACGCCTACCGCGATTCGCGCGTCACGATTCCGCTCACCTGGCCAGAGGCGCTGTCCGCATTCGAACGCAGCGACTTCGTGCGCCACTACTTCGGTGACGCCTTCACCGATCTGTACGTCAACACCCGGCGTGGCGAGATGCGGGAGTTCAACTCGCACATATCCGCTCTCGACTACACCTGGTACCTGACGACGAGCTGAGCCGACGATGACCGGGGAACACATCGACTCTTACTACGCGGCATCGGCCAACCCGGCTCCGCGGCGGCCGCGGCTCGAAGGCGATCACACCGTCGATGTGTGCGTCATCGGCGGCGGGCTGTCCGGCTGCTCGACGGCGCTGCACCTTGCCGAGCGCGGTTATTGCGTCGCGCTGCTCGAGGGCCGGCGCATCGCCTGGGGTGCCTCGGGTCGCAGCGGCGGCCAGGCGATCGCCGGGTTCGCATCCAGCCAGGACACGCTCGTCGCACAGGTCGGGCCCGATGTGGCGCGCCGGATGTGGGACGTCTCGGTGGAAGCCGTCGACCTTCTCAGGGACCGCATCCGGCGTCACGCGATCGACTGCGATCTGCACTGGGGACAGATGCACGTCCCGGTCAAACCGCGTCATGTCACGGAGCTCAAGGCCTGGCAGGAGGAGATGGCGCGCACCTATGCCTACTCCGGCACGCGCTGGCTCGAGCGGGGCGAGGTGCGACAGTGGATCGCGTCGGACCGCTATCTCGGCGGGTTGTTCGATCCACGGAGCGGACACCTCCACCCGCTCAACTACACGCTGGGCCTCGCGACGGCGGCGGAGGCTGCCGGCGCGCGGCTGTTCGAGGACAGCCAGGTTACAAGCATAGATCGCGCGGACCCCGCGATTGTGACGACGGGGCACGGGCGCGTGCGCGCGCGCCACGTG
>Ga0075418_10003689_pt1 | contig 17436 bp, 9 predicted proteins | sample SoiMetdeltSBSDD2_FD_81776 | JGI IMG/M metagenome (GOLD analysis project Ga0075418, IMG submission 81776) | Bulk soil microbial communities from a Populus tree surrounding site in Tennessee, USA - Soil MetaG P. deltoides SBSDD2 | ecosystem: Environmental > Terrestrial > Soil > Tree plantation... | reverse complement strand
GAAAATTGAAAGCGTAAAATCGAAAGTGATAAATAATTTTACATGCAGTAAAAGAAAGATAGAAGATTTTGCCTGGCCGCTGACCACTCATCATTCACCATTCAAAATATCTGTTATCGAGGCACTCGACGGCCAACTTATTACAAATAGAATAGCCTATGAGCCGGAAGTCATAGATGGTAAATTAGAAAGTGATATTGAAGATGATATTTTAAAAATTGTCGTGGTGAACCGTTATAAGAATGCGCCGGTGGCAAAAGCGTTCATCAACAATTTCAAATTATTAAGGGGCGCTATTGCCTCTTCTGTTGCACACGATAGCCATAATATCGTTGCAGTTGGTGTTGATGATGAAAGTATTTGCAAAGCAGTCAATCTTGTAATAGCAAAGGAAGGTGGGATAAGCGCAGTAAGCGACAAAAGAGAAATGGTACTTGGATTGCCCATAGCGGGGTTGATGAGCAATGATAATGGCTATAAAGTTGCCGAAGCGTATACTGCAATTGATAAAATGGTAAAGAAAGAATTGGGCTCAACTCTCTCTGCTCCTTTTATGACTCTTTCCTTTATGGCATTATTGGTTATTCCTCACCTGAAATTGAGTGATAAAGGATTATTTGATGGAGACAGTTTTAGTTTTGTATAGAGTAAATGATTTGTTATGCCGATTTCCTCTTCAACTGTCCCGGCGAATAACCGTGATGCTTTTTAAACGTTTCGATAAAACTGCTCACCTTCTCATAATTGAGAATTGAAGCCACTTCATTAACCGTCACATGTTTTTCAAGCATTAACCTTTTTGCATGTTCCATTTTTAATTCAAGATAATGCTCATACAAGCTCCTATGGAACACTGTTTTAAAATATCTTTTCAGGGTCGATTCACTTAACGCTACTTTTTTTGCGATGGTATCGATCCCAGGAAAAATCCCCTGTAGGTTTTCTGCAAGTAACTTTTCGGCCATCAAAATTTTATCATAATAAAGGACTTTGCTTTCAAGAACTTCTTTAGAGGATCTTGATGAGATTTTTCTGAAAAATTCTGCTACTAATAACAGAGCCTCCGCCTTAATATGAAGATGAGATTTTAGGTCAGAGCCCGCCGCGGTATAAATATCAGAGATCACCCTGTATTCAGCCGGTGATGATGATTCCAATAACATTGTCGGATAATGCCTGGCATTCAATTCATCTATGAATGATCTTATTTGTGAATCAGAATCGGAATCATAAAATTCCCGCATAAGCCAGGAATAAGCTACTGACACATCAATAGCATGAAGGCCTGAACCTGTTTCAATCTCAAAATCCATTTCCGCGTCGCTTGAAAAAAATATGGTATTCATGCCCTGCGGGATACGCATGGGTTTTGGAAAGGCTTTATTATTTAAAACAAGACTTTCGGTATTGAGAAGGTACCCAATATGAAAATATTTTTCACTCTCAGTATGGCGATGTGGTTTTTTGCGGAATGTGATTGGTTGAGTAAGGCTAAAGTTCCAAACCCTCATTACAATCCCTTTATCCAGCGAGATCTTTTTTATAATACCCGTACCATGAGATGGAGGAATTTGTATGAGTCCTTTTACAGAGTTAGTTTCAAAAACCTCTGCCAAAGCCGAAAATGATTCATCAGAATCAATTTCACCAAATATGTACTGCAGTTTATTCACCGGGCTTCTATAGTTTACTGGGTCAATGCTACCAATCAATAAGCCCCGATCAATATAAGATGCACTGCGATAGAGTAAATTTACTTTCCCTATCAAGTTACGACAATTATTTGCACAACTATATAATGATTAGGGGATTATTCATAAAAAAGTTGAATTTGGACTTTTGCCGATACTTTTTGAATCTACGACGGAAATCCCCTGCCATATCTACGACTACTTTTGAGTTGGGAAAAGAAAAATTTCCTTGTGCTTTTTCCGGATGGTTTGAAAATAATCTTTTTTCAGTTTCGACATCAGTTATTCCGAACACTATGAAAACAACGTAGGAAAGATTTGATGAACCTAAGAAAGGACCTATGAGATGAAAAATTTAGTTCAACCACCTTCTATGAACTAAAATAGATTCAGGGCAACTCTGGTCCGCATCTCCTCACTGTTTTCATTATCAACTTTAATGGTCAGTTTCAAAACGCAGTAAAACTGCTCATGACACTGTATTGCTTATAACGATCAAAAAACGTGACTTTATGAAAACGAAAAAATTCTACCCTGTTATTTTTTGTTTAAGTATCCTGGTTTCGCAGGCTTCATTTGCTCAGGATAAAACCAAGGATCTTCCTCAAGGAGCTTCATCTGACTGGTATAAAACTGCGGCTGAAAACATTCTTCAAAAGGAATATGGATTTTCTAAAACAGCAAACCCTAAAACATACAGTTCGGTTAATCCAAAAAATCATCTGGGATTGCTTGTAAGCCCGGATGGCTTTTCAGTATCCGGCAAAAATAATCACGAACAATCCACATGGATTGTAGAGTTTATTCTACGGGGTGCAGGAAGGACCACTACTTCGGTCCAGCTTCCTGAAAATTTCACAATCAATGAAACAAAAAATAATATCATTTATACGTCCCCAACACTGGATGTAGAGTATATAAATAATCCAAGCGGACTCCGTCAAAATTTTATAGTTAAGGAAAAACCTATCGGTGATGGAAAGTTGAAAGTCCAAATGAACTGGAATTCTTCTCTTGAGGCAACAGAATCTTCATCAGATAAGTTGGTTTTTTATACAAAGGGTAATAAAAATGATAGTAAACTTATTTATGATGATCTGAAAGTATGGGATGCTAATGGAACTTTATTGCAAGCTGAATTAACCCTCGACAAAAAAGATAATTCTATTAATATCCTGGTTAATGATACTGAAGCCGCTTACCCGATCACGATCGACCCCCTAAACCGGACTGCAGAGTGGTCAACATCTGCTGATGGTATTTTACCCGGCTTGCTTACCAATCTTCAATTGCAAGTGCAAACACTTTATGGTTTTACTGTTGCAGGGCTTGGTGATGTGAATGGTGATGGTTTTGATGATGTCGCGATATCGGCTCCTTCTATGGCCGATGTAATAACAGGTTCAGGAACTCTTACTGGTGTCGGCGCAGTATTTATTTTTTTAGGATCGCCATCTGGCCTTCCAACAAACCCAAGCAAGGTGCTGCAACCAACGACTGCTGTGGAAGGTGCGTTATTTGGTTTTAGTGTTGATGCTGGTGATATTACCGGTGATGGAAAGAATGATATTATTATTGGTGCACCTATGGATAGATATCAAACCAGTGCTCAGGGATTATTGGGATCTACAACTGTGAATGTAACCGCAGGTAAGGTCTATTTGTATAGAAGTGAAGATCTGTTTAGCGCACCAAACCCAACTCCATTTTTAGATATACGTTTACAAGGCAATAATTTCTTTTCTACAGGAGCTTTAGGTGCACTACTTAATAATGTAACTACAAATTTTCTGTTTGGTTTTTCGGTATCGGTTACCAACGACCTAAATGGTGATAATAAATCAGATATTGTTATTGGCTCTCCTGCCTATCTTGGCAAACAGCCTTTATCTGTACAAAGTGGTGCTGCCTTTGTTTATTATTCAAATAATCTTTCAACAACAACACCTGTTCAATTAGAAACACCGTCTCCTACACTTCTTGGATTACCATTGCTTCCTCTTGCCAATACAACTGGTTTGTTGTTTGGATTCAGTGTTGATTGCGCAGGAGATTATAACAATGACTTTTATCCTGATCTTATTGTTGGTGCCCCGGCTGGTGCTGATCTTTCTTCACTTGGCGGCATCTTTACTGGCCAATTTCTTGGTGGCAGTGCTTATGTATATTATGGTACCGGCTCAGGCGTTACATCTTCTATCGGTGCAAGACTTCAGGCTGATCCATCAGGCTTACTAAGTAACGCTGCCAATCTTTTTGGATATGATGTAAAAGGCACAAGGAATGCAAATGATCAGCATAATGGTGGTATTCTTATCGGCGCACCCGTCGGTAGTGTAATAAGTAATGTTGTTGGTGGCCTCCGTATCAAAGCGGGTCAGGTTCATGTTTTCATTAAGAAAACTTTCAGCCCTGCAAGTCCGATAACATCTGATCAAATAATTTCATCACCACGATCTTCTTCCATACTAAGTATTCTTACCGGTCAAACAATTAATGTATCGTTGATGTATGGTGCAAGCATTGATAACATGCTTGATGTAAACTGTGACGGCTACGGTGACATTATTGTCGGCGAACCTTTATCAACTGCAGTTCCATTGATTGGCGCTAATGTAATTGGTGGCTCTGCTTATATCTATCTTGGTAATCCTGATGGAACATTTGCAACAAGTCCTTATTGGGACCTGACCACAGTAGTGTCGCCTCTTTTAGGCGTTAACACAACTTCATTGGTTGGCTATAGTGTTGCAGGTGCTAAACACGTTTATGGAACTTCATACGGTGTAAGATCACTAGTTGGAGCACCTTCTAATTCACTTGATTTTGGTGTGGGTTTACTTAACCTTGGAAATACCCTTGGTACTACTATGGATTTTGTTTTTGATGGTAATGGTTTAGGTAAGTCTTATTCATTCCCATTCTCAGATTGTAATTTCACTTTACCGGTTGAATTAATTGAATTTACAGGCAAAGCTGTTAATAAAACGACTATCTTAAAATGGACATCGGAAGCGGAAATAAATATGAATATGTATGAATTACAAAAAAGTCGTGATGGGGTTAACTTTTCAGCAATCGCCATTGCTTTTGCAAAAGGTGATCAAAAAAACAATTACGATTATACAGATACACATCCATTTGATGGCACAAACTTCTATCGTCTAAAAATGATCGATATAGATGGTACATATACGTATTCAAGAGTAGTGATGGTAAATTTTGGAGATATAAAAGCCAGTTATGTAACCATAGCGCCTAACCCTGTAAAAACAAATATTAATTTACAAATGACTGCGTTGCCACAAGGAGCTTATAGGGTTGAAGTCACCAATTCGATTGGCCAGGTACAATTGACAAAAAAGATAACTGTTACGCAATACAATCAAAAAGAAGTTATACCATGTACGACAGGAATGAACACTGGTATCTATCACCTCAGCATTTATGATGAAAAAAATAATCGTGTAAAAACAATCGGCGTTTTCATAAGCAATAATTGATCGCAACTCAAACCATTTCAATTCTAAAACCAAAAGGCCTGTCGTAAAGACGGGCTTTTCTCATTCCCAACCAATTGCAGACTTTAAAAATATGGGGAAAAAAATTGGGCAAAAAATACCGCTCTCTTTACAATTCAATGATAACCTGCTACGCCGCAACCATTTTCAAATCCTTTTTTTAAAAATGAAATTTTTGGCATTCCGCTTGAATTATCTAGTACGGAAATGATACTTAAAACCAAAATGGGTATTTATGGAAAAAAGGCCAATAACGACTGTTGAGACGAATGCATACCTGGCGGAGTGGTTGATCGAAGATCATATAAACAATATGCATCATGCAGAAAAACACTTTGGAAAAAACGGGAAAATAGTTAGTAACGTCTTATGTGAAAATTATGAAAGTATGAGTTGGTGTTGTGAACACTCTCCTGTTGAAGGTACGGTTGATATTAAATTTAGAACACTACATGATAATGGGTTAAAGCATATAAGTGTTCCCGTAGCAACAAATTTTGGAGTAGTATGTACAAAAGACAAAGAAAGGAATTACAAAATAACGTGGAGTTATTCACTTTCATAATAAAATAAACAGTTTTTAGAAATTTTCACAAATCCTTTTTAACCATTTTGTATATAAAAGCATCATATCTACAGACGAAAAGGAACAAGCATCTGCGATAAAGGCAAGTGACATTGGGCAAAAGATGATTGTAACCCCTGAAGTCACTTGTTATGAAAAAGTCTTTACACATCAAAGCAATAATAGACCATCCTGGTTTTCTTGAAGATATTGTTGAGAAATTGGCTTATCGTCATTACGAGAATTTATCCAACAGATCAGCGACTTTTAACCGCGAGTTTCTTGAGACTTCTTCAACTGAAACTTATGTAAGCGGAAGTATGGCAATTGAAGATGGAAGCGAAGAGATCAATATGCCTTTTATTACAAGATTTTTATTTACATGCATTAAAGTTGACAAAGATGTTTATAGCCTTGAATGGGGTGTTTCTTTGTCTTGATTGAATTTTTCCCTTTCCGCGAATAGCGCTGGCTCACAGCAATGATTGATTACTAAACAACATAAGAGCTTTATTACCATGGTGCACCATAATTTTCAGGCAGGGACAAGGCCAATAAATGCGCTGGGTATTTACCACCACGCTCGCTAAAAAGGGAGTTGAATTTCACCGACCTTTTTCCCTCATTCACCGACTTCTTGTCTTCTATTGCCTGTTGGTTGTTGCCGATTGCTTATTGGCGCCATAGATTTGATTAAAATTTAGAACTATGACAGAGCTACAAGATCCTCGCGAACAAAGAAGACAGGAGCGCCACCAAAGAAGGGAGGAGAGAAGACGCCGCTGGATGGAAAGGCAAAACCATGAGTTTGGAGCTGTTCACAGTAAACATAGTCGTGTATGGACTGGAATCTTCATTTTACTTATCGGTCTTGTCGCTTTACTGAAGGCATCAATTCCTTTTTTTCCTGATTGGGTTTTTAGCTGGCAAATGTTGCTCGTCGCATTGGGAATGTTTATTGGAGTGAGACATAATTTCCGCGGCGTGGCTTGGTTCATATTAATGTTAATTGGTGGAATTTTCCTGCTAAATGATATCTATCCGGAATTTAGTCTTCGCCGTTATATGTGGCCATTTGCATTAATAGCGGTTGGTTTGTTTATATTATCGCGTCCCCGTAATCGATTGGGATCGGATAAAGAAGCTAAAGCCGATCAATCCGCTGAAGGTGGAACAGGATTTAGCAAAGAAGACTTTGTTGAAAGTACATCAATATTTGGCGGAGCAAAAAAGATCATTATTTCTAAAAACTTCAAAGGCGCTGATCTTGTGAATATTTTCGGTGGGACTGAACTTGATCTTTCACAGGCGGATTTTTCGGGCACCTCGGTTATTGAACTCACTACGATCTTTGGTGGCACTAAACTTCTTGTTCCTTCTAACTGGTCTGTAAAATCAGAAGCCGTAACGATTTTTGGAGGTATTGAAGATAAAAGAAGAATGCAGGCTTCAACAGAAACTACAGACAAAACCTTGTTGATAAGAGGCACCGTGATCTTTGGTGGCATCGATATAAAAAGCTTTTAACCTTCTTCTAAAATTGAATCTTAACCTCAATCTCATTATATGAACTGGTATCTTGCTAAGATCGTTTATCGTATAATCTGCGGTGATGGTGATCACACCGCCCAGTTTGATGAACAGCTTCGGCTGATCTATGCAACAAACAAAGAAGATGCTTTTTATAAAGCGCAGCATACAGGTAAAAAGGAAGAAGAAACGTTTTATAATTTGAAACAGGAATTGGTGCAATGGCAATTCATTAATGTAAGTGAGCTTTATAAAATAGGTGAAATGATAGATGGTGCAGAACTTTATTCCCGTATTGAAGAAAAAGATGACGGAGATAATTATGCAGAAATTATAAATAAAAAGGCGCAGGGTATATTGCATTCGGATTCACATCAATTATTGCAATTAGCATAAGCTCATGGCAAGTTCTCCATTATCGGTATTGAGATTCAGGATCATCTTCAGCATTTGCTGGCTGATCATAATAGCCGATCATATTTTTCTTTTAAAATGGTTTGGGCTAAGTTGGAAAGTTGCGATCATTGATAGTACGGTAAATGATATATTGTTGATAGCAGCCTGCTTGCTTGTCATTATGATGCTCCATTATTATTTACCACAGAAAGAAAAATATTTTCATCTTGTTAGCTGGTGTATTCTGATAACGATAATTGTGATTCTGCTTACTAAAGTAATTCTGAAAAATATTTTTGTCCACGATAGCGAGTATATAACATTTTTTAAACGTTCATTATGGATACGCAGCAGCTTTGATTTTCTTTTATTAGGTTGTTTCACATTGGTAAGTGTTATCTGGTATAATTGGCAGGAACAAAGTGAGCAGGAAGTAAGAAAACAAGATGCCGAAAAGCTCACAAAAGAAGCCGAACTCTTTAAGCTTCGGCAGCAATTGCAGCCCCATTTTTTATTTAACAGTTTAAATAGCATTAATGCCCTGATCGGCTCACGACCACAGGAAGCAAGAAAAATGGTACAGCAGCTTTCTGACTTTTTACGGGGAACGATAAGAAAAGAAGAACACCAGTGGGTGACACTAAAAGAGGAGCTTCAATACCTCCAACTCTACCTGGATATTGAAAAAGTTAGGTTTGGCCACAGGCTTTTTACAAAAATTGAAAGTGACGAGTCCCTTGATGAATTGAAACTGCCTGCCTTGCTTTTACAACCAATAATGGAAAATGCAATCAAGTTCGGACTCTATGACACTGTTGATGAAATTGAGATCTGTTTAAAAGCACAGAAAGAAGAAAATAATTTGATAATAACTGTCACAAATCCATTCGATCCGGAAACTTCAGCGCCGAAAGGAACTGGTTTTGGTTTACGATCCGTGTACAGAAGACTAGACCTGTTGTTTGCAAGAAACGACCTTGTAAGCACCGAAGCAAAAGAAAATATCTTTATAACTACAATTAAAATTCCGCAGCATGAGCAGCAAAGTGATCATAATAGATGATGAACCATTAGCAAGAAGTATCGTCGTGGAATATCTCCAAAATTTTCCCGACCTGACCGTTGCACAGGTTTGCAGCAATGGCTTTGAAGGAGTAAAAGCAATTCAGCAATACAAGCCCGATCTTATTATTCTTGACATCCAAATGCCAAAGATCAATGGCTTTGAAATGCTTGAGCTTATTGAAAATCCTCCGGCAGTAATTTTTGCAACTGCTTTTGATGAATATGCGATCAAAGCTTTCGATGCACATGCCATCGATTATTTGCTAAAGCCCTTTAACCAGGAACGATTTGAAAAAGCAATTAATAAATGGAGAGATCAAAAAAATAAGCCGGCAGGCGAAAAACAAACAAAGCAGTTATTGGATGATGTTTCATTAACAGCTCCGCAAAATCAAAGAGTGGTGATCAAAGATGGCAGCAAGATCAAAATAATCCCGGTGCAGGATATATTTTATTTGGAAGCTGCCGATGATTTTGTGAAAGTGTTTACTAAAGAAGGCTATTTTTTAAAGAATAAAACGATGAGTCATTTTGAGCAGGTACTCGATCCTGTACAGTTTGTCCGTTCACATCGTTCCTATATCGTCAATGTCCAACAAATAACAAGAATTGATCCCTATGAAAAGGACAATCATGTAGCAATTCTTCGTTCCGGGGCTAAAGTGCCTGTGAGCAGAACAGGCTATCCTAAATTGAAGTCTATACTTGGTTTATAAAGACCTTCCGGCGCTTATATTTCCATTCTTGTTTCAGAGAATTTTCTATACATTTAGAGACTAATAGATAGTCTCTACCCCCTGCAAAATCCTTTGAGCCCTTTTCCATTGAAAATCTGGTTTACTTAAACAACAGTTATGAAAAAAGACACTGTCTTTTGCCATTTGCTTAGGTCAATAATTTTATTGCATTTTATTAGTGCAGTCTTTTTATTTCCCTGCATAACAAATGCCCAATCCGAATCAGAAAAAGGCCTTCCATTTATTTCAAATTATCATCCTAATATATATCGGGCCTATCCTCAAAACTGGAGTATCATAGAAGATAACAGAGGTACTATGTATTTTGGAAACCAGGGTTATATACTGGAATATAATGGAGTGAGATGGAGAAAAATTCCTATACCTACTACTCTCACAACAAGCACTTCCCGTACGATGGTAAAGGACAAAAATGGAACGATTTACTATGGAGCTGTTGCCGACATGGGTTATTTGGCGCCTGATAGCCTTGGACAAACTCATGCTTACTCTCTTTTACAGTTCATTCCTTCTGATAAACGAAACTTCTTTGATATATGGACTGCCCAAACTACGGAAAACGGAATTTATTTTCAGGCTAGAGAACGATTATTCAGGTTAACAAAATCTGGTGATGGTAAAATATGGAATGTAAAAACATGGGAGCCGCATACCCGTTTTATGTACACATTCTATTTAGATGGGGTTTTATACATTCACGAGCAAGGTAAGGGGTTATATAAAATGGTTAATGATTCGCTTACATTTATAGAAGGCAGCGAATTTTTAGGAAAGGAAAGAATGCAGGTAATGATGCCTTATCGTGATTCTGTAAATCCCGGCAGTCAAAACAAACAATACCTTGTTGGACTTTTTTATAGTGGCATGTACCTTTTTGACGGAAAAACATTCCGGCCTTTTAAAACAGAAGCAGATGATTTGATCATAAAATCTACTTTATACAAGGGTGCACAACTTGCGAATGGTAATTATGTGCTTTCAACCACTGGAAAGGGTTTAGCAATTATTGATAATTATGGAAAAATCCTGCAACTAATAAATCGTGATGTAGGTTTACAGGATGAATCAGTATATGCAGTTTATACTGATAGTAAAGGTGCATTATGGCTTGCCTTGGATAATGGAATTTCAAAAGTTGAAACAAATTCTCCCCTGACGCAATTTTCTCTACAATCGGGTATCAACACAGCCACTCTTTCGATGATGCGTATGCCAGATGAAAACCTGTTTATAGGTACAACAAACGGGCTGTTAAAAATGGAAAAGAGCACTGGAAAGTTTGAACCTGTGACAGGAATACCTCCAAATCAAACCTTCTCATTGACCAAAGAAGGAGTAAGCCTGTTTGTGCCTAACGATGGACTTTTTATCATTAACAACAACAAGACACAGACCATCCGTTCCTCATTGAGTGGTGACCTGCAATTACAATGTCTTCACATTTCGCGTAAAAATCCAACTGTTATTTTTGGAGGAACTTCGTCCGGCCTTGTTCTTTTTTATAGAAAAAATACTTCCGTTGTCAACCAAGCTACTGATTGGCAGTATATGGGATATCTTTCATCCATTCCTGATGCTGTATGGAATTTTGCCGAGACAGAAGAAGGTATCGTCTGGATCGGGACGCAAAATGGAATGGTCTATCGAGTGACACTGGTTACAGATAAAGAAGGAAAACCTGATTTACAAAAAGCTATTGTTGAAAAATTTGATAGAAAAAACGGACTGGGTTCATTTGGAGGACCGGTTTATAAGATTCGCAATAAAATATTCTTCATGGCAGATTCGGCCATATATAATTTCAATTATGCCAATAAAAGATTTTACAAAGATTCCACTTTTGGAACTTTTCCAGAAGCTGGGGGCAAAGAAGAATATTATATGGTAGAAGGACCTGATAACAATGTGTGGATCCGTCTTGGAAAAAAACTATACCTGGCAACACTGCAACCAAATGGAACTTACAAACGAATCGCCATACCGTTTCTACCTATAGCCGATCGTACAATTGGATCAATTTATCCTGATAAAAATGGAATTACCTGGTTTTGCACTACTGATGGCCTGATCCGCTATGATGGGAACATGCAAAAAAATTATGACCAGCCTTTCCAAAGTATAATCAGTCATATATCTGCCGGAAAAGAATCGCTGAATGCAAGTATCTTATCGAATAAAGAGACGCAGGGTTTAAAATACAATAATAATACCCTCCGTTTTGAATATGCTGCACCATTTTTTGAACAGGAAAATAAAACACAATATCAAACCTGGCTGGAAGGTTTTGAAAATACTTGGTCTGAGCTGAACAATAATTACTACAAGGAATACACCAATCTCCCTGTTGGCAAATACACATTTCATGTAAGATCACTAAATATTTACGGCAAACAAAGTGACGAAGCAACTTACTCATTTGAAATATTGCCACCGTGGTATCGCACCTGGTGGGCTTACCTGCTTTATGCATTAGCTGCTGCCGTTATCGTTTATTCATTGATCCGCTGGCGTACAAGACAGCTTCATGAAAAACATCGTGAGCTTGAAAAAACTGTGGCAGAACGTACAAAAGAATTAAGCCATCGTTTGGAAGAACTGGCTGTAATTAATAGTGTACAGGATGGATTGGTACGCAAAATGGATATGCAGGGGATTTATGACTTGGTCGGGGAAAAGATCCGTGAAATTTTTAATGCGCAGGTTATTGATATCGTTACGTACAATAAAAAAACAAATCTTATCGAAGATCGCTATGCTTATGAGAAAGGGGACCGGACGTTACTTGGACCACGGGAACCAGCCGGATTCCGTAAACATATAATTGATAGCAAGCAGGTAATGGTGATTAACCATGATTATGATACCCTTAGCCAGCAGTACAACAATAAAGTTTTATTCGGAGAAACCCCCAAATCCATTATCCTGGTACCAATGATTTCCGGAGACGAGGTAACAGGCATGATTAGTTTGCAAAACATGGATAAGGAAAATGCTTTTTCCGAATCTGATGTAAGCTTGCTGACCACATTAGCCAATAGCATGAGTGTGGCATTGGAAAGTGCAAAACGTTTTGATGAAACCAATCGTTTATTAAAAGAAACCGAACAACGTACGGCTGAACTTGGCGTTATCAATAGTGTACAGGAAGGGCTGGCAAAAGAATTGGATATCCAGGGTATCTACGAACTGGTAGGAGAAAAGATGAGAGAGATTTTCAATGCACAGGTTATTGATATTGTGACTTACGACAAGGCCACCAACATGGTGGAAGATCGCTATACTTATGAAAAAGGTAAAAGTGAAAATCTGCCGGCAAGACCCCTGAAGGGATTCAGAAAGCATGTTGTTGAAACGGGAAAGCCACTGGTTATAAATAAAAATGTTGAACAGGAAAGGATGAAATATGGTAATGTAGTATTAGCTGGTGCTGCTGCCAAATCGCTGGTGTTAGTTCCGATGGTAGCTGGCGATGCAGTAACCGGTATTATCAGTTTGCAAAACATTGACGAGGAAAATGCTTTTTCTGATTCTGATGTCAACCTGCTCACCACGCTTGCCAACAGTATGAGTGTGGCGTTGGAAAATGCAAGACTCTTTGACGAAACAAATCGTTTACTGAAAGAAACCGAACAACGCACTGCTGAATTGGCTGTGATAAATAGTGTACAGGAAGGATTGGCGAAGGAATTGGACATGCGGGGTATTTTTAATCTTGTCGGCGATAGAGTTCAGCATTTATTTAATGCACAGGCAGTGATCATCGGAAGTTTTGATTTAGAAAACAAAATTGAACACTTCAATTATTTATTTGAAGATGGCAAAAAGGTCAAAGCAGAATCAAGACCAATTAATAAAATGAGGCAATTATTAATTGATAAGAAAAAAACAATTTATATAGCCACGGAGGATCAGGCAAAAAATGAATATGGACTTTCAGCTATTGCCGGAACCAAAATGTCCAAATCCTTATTATTTGTGCCGTTGCTATCCGGTAGTGTTGTAAAAGGCTATGTCAGCCTGCAAAATGTAGATAAAGAAAATGCTTTTAATGAATCAGACATCCGTCTTCTTGAAACGCTCGCCAACAGTATGAGTGTGGCATTGGAAAATGCAAGACTTTTTGATGAAACCAATCGCCTGCTGAAAGAAACAGAACAGCGTACTGCTGAATTAGCTGTTATCAATAGTGTACAGGAAGGACTGGCAAAAGAACTGGATATTCAGGGCATTTATGAACTTGTCGGCGAACGTATTCTTAAAGTTTTCAACGCGCCCAATATTGTTATCCGGACATTTGATCATGAAACAGGAAAAGAACATTGGCATTATGCTGTTGAAAAGGGAGAAAGACAATATGTTGAGCCTAAATCATTCGTTTGGCATAGCAAGCTGCTTATCGAAACTCAAAAGCCTATTCATATAAATGAAAATTATCTGGAGACTTCAAAAAAATTTGGCGGAACCGGACAATTTGTTGGCCAGGCAACCAAATCAGGAATTTTTGTGCCCATGATTGTTGGTGGTAAAACAAGAGGCTCGGTAAGTCTGCAGAATGTAGATAAGGAAAACGCATTCACCGATTCTGATTTACGATTGCTTACAACGATTACTAATAGTATGAGTGTTGCCTTGGAAAATGCAAGACTCTTTGATGAAACCAATCGATTGTTAAAAGAAACTGAGCAACGTACAGCTGAATTAGCAGTGATCAATAGTGTGCAGGAAGGGCTGGCAAAAGAGCTGGATATGCAGGGAATTTATAATCTTGTTGGCGATCGTCTTTGTGATCTTTTTCCCGATACGCAAACATTGGTAATAAGAATATTTGATCATGAATCTGGATTGGAACATTTCAAATATGCAATTGAAAAAGGAGTTGATTTAAAAGTTGACCCAAGGCCTTTTATGTGGGCTAACAAACAACTAATAGAAACAAAAAAACCAATTGACATCAGAGAAAACTATGTAGAGACAGCAAAACAACGTGGAGGCAAAGGTGTTACTACTGGTCAGCCGCCAAAATCAGCAGTATTTGTTCCAATGATCGTTGGCGATGTTGTAAAAGGCTCAATTAGTCTTCAAAATGTGGATAGGGAAAATGCCTTCACAGATTCTGACTTACGATTGCTCACAACAATTACTAACAGCATGAGTGTTGCGCTGGAAAATGCAAGACTCTTTGACGAAACAAACCGTTTATTAAAGGAAACAGAACAACGTACAGCCGAGCTTGCAGTAATTAATAGTGTGCAGGAAGGGTTGGCTAAAGAACTCGATATGCAGGGTATTTATAACCTGATCGGTGATCGTTTGTGTGAACTGTTTCCTGATACACAAACATTGGTGATCCGAACATTTGATCACGAAACCGGCATTGAGCATTGGCAATATAATATTGAAAAAGGTAAACGCAGTACAGTTGAGCCACGACCACTTAACTGGAACAGTAAGTTACTTATACTCAGCAAAAAACCATTGGACATTAAAAAAGACTATGTAGAAACAGCGAAAAAACATGGCGGGTCTGGTGTAGTATCCGGGCAACCTCCTAAATCTGCTGTTTTTGTACCCATGTTGGTTGGGGATGTAGTAAAAGGTTCGGTAAGCCTACAGAATGTTGACAAAGAAAATGCATTCACCGATTCTGATTTGCGTTTGCTTACTACTATTACAAATAGCATGAGCGTTGCATTGGAAAATGCAAGGCTCTTTGATGAAACAAATCGTTTATTAAAAGAAACGGAACAACGTACAGCAGAGCTTGCAGTGATCAATAGTGTGCAGGAAGGATTAGTTCGTGAAATGAATATCCAGGCGATCTATGATCTTGTTGGTACCCGCATTTGTGAATTGTTCGATACACAAACTGTTGTGATCCGCACATTTGATCATAGAGTAAAGCAAGAACACTGGCAATATGCAATTGAAAAAGGTCATAGACTTTACAGTAATCCGCGTCCGTTCAACTGGGCAAATAATCTTTTGATCGAAACCAGGCAACCTCTCCTTATTAATGAGAATTATGTAGAAACTGCACAAAAGCACGGCAGTCCCGGTGTTACCAAAGGCCTGCCACCCAAATCAGCAATGTTTGTACCGATGATCGTCGGTGAGATTGTAAGAGGTTCTGTGAGCTTACAGAACGTCGAAAAAGAAAATGCATTTACTGAATCTGATCTCAGATTATTAACGACTCTTACCAATAGTATGAGTGTTGCTTTGGAAAATGCAAGACTCTTTGATGAATCAAACAGATTATTAGGAGAAGCAAAACAAAGAGCAGCAGAATTAAGCACAGTAAATAGTATCAGTAAGGCATTGGCTTCACAATTAAATGCGGATGACCTGATAAAAATGGTAGGCGATCAGTTGAAAGATCTCTTCAAAGCCAATATCGTTTATCTCGCTTTATTAAATCCAAAAACCAAGGTCATCAATTTCCCTTATCAATATGGTGATAACATGGCACCATTGAAATTAGGTGAGGGACTTACATCAAAAATTATTTTGAATGGCGAACCGCTGCTTATCAATAAAGATCTCCAGGAACTACGACAGCAAATGGGTATTCGGCAGATCGGTGTTCCCGCTGCATCTTATCTTGGTGTGCCTATTCCTGTAGGTGATGAGAACATTGGAGTACTCAGTGTGCAAAGCACTGAACATGAAAATCGTTTTAATGAAAATGATCTTCGTCTTTTATCAACGATTGCTTCCTCCGTCGGAGTTGCCTTGAACAATGCCACTCTTTTCGAAGATGTGAAACTTGCCAAGATGGAAGCGGAAAAATCCGGGAAAGCTGCGGAAAAAGCTAACGAAGCAAAGAGTGCATTTCTTTCTACCGTAAGTCATGAATTAAGAACACCACTTACTTCAGTGCTTGGTTTTGCAAAAATTATCAGGAAAAGATTGGAAGAAAAAATATTTCCGATAGTAGACAAAAAAGATCCGAAGACAGAAAAAACCATTGGGCAAATATCAGAAAATCTTCATGTGGTAATTTCTGAAGGTGAAAGATTAACCCACCTGATCAATGATGTGCTTGATCTTGCAAAAATTGAAGCAGGCAAAATGGAATGGAACCAGGAAAATGTATCAATGTCAGAAGTTGCAGAAAGGGCCATTGCTGCCACTACCGCTTTGTTTGACCAAAAAGCATTACAGCTGGTAAAAGATATCGATACCAATATCCCAGACATTACCGGCGACAGGGACAAATTGATACAGGTTATCATCAACCTTATTTCTAATTCAGTAAAGTTTACTGACAAAGGTTCTGTAACATGCGCTGTTTCGAAACGAAATGATGAGATCGTGGTTAGCATCAGTGATACAGGTATTGGTATTGCGCCAGAAGATTTTGATGCAGTGTTTGAACAGTTCAAACAAGTTGGCGGCGATACATTAACTGATAAACCAAAAGGAACAGGGCTTGGCTTACCTATTTGTAAAGAGATAGTAGAACATCATGGTGGTAGAATTTGGTTGGAGAGCGAAGTAGGAAAAGGAAGCACATTTTCTTTTGCCTTGCCAATCAATAAAACTAATGGCGTTGACCGCCCCATGCACCTTAATGACCTGGTAAAACAATTGAAAGAACAGGTTGCACAATCACAAATTAATTTGTTGGGCAAAGCATCCCGGATCCTTATTGTTGATGATGACGATTCGATTCGTTCATTGCTTCAGCAAGAGTTGGGTGATGCCGGGTATAGTATTGAAGAGGCCCGTAATGGAAAAGAGGCCCTGGCAGCAGTAAGAAAAAATCGACCCGATCTAATCATTCTTGATATTATGAAGCCGGAAATGAACGGGTTTGATGTGGCGGCTGTTTTGAAAAACGATCCTCAAACAATGGATATACCGATCCTAGTATTATCAATTGTACCGGATAAAACAAGAGGATTCAG
>Ga0075418_10003688_pt1 | contig 17436 bp, 12 predicted proteins | sample SoiMetdeltSBSDD2_FD_81776 | JGI IMG/M metagenome (GOLD analysis project Ga0075418, IMG submission 81776) | Bulk soil microbial communities from a Populus tree surrounding site in Tennessee, USA - Soil MetaG P. deltoides SBSDD2 | ecosystem: Environmental > Terrestrial > Soil > Tree plantation... | reverse complement strand
AGGCCACAGGCTCAGCGCAGCCGCAAAGGCTTCGTGCATCGCCTCCTCGGCAAGATCAAAATCACCGAGCAAGCGGATGAGAGTTGCAAGGATTCGTCCCGAATCCACGCGATAAAGAGAGTCGAGGAGTTCGCGTATCTGCTCGGTCGTACGCTCGGACATGACGACGACCTTAGCAAACCGGCTACCACCAATCAATTTGGCAAACGATTTCCAGCCGGTACTCCGGCTGACTCCCCAACCTTTTGGTTGGGTGTTCGACAAACTTTAGTTTGTCGAGGGCTCGCCGGCGCGACCTCGCGCAAGTTCGACAGACTGCGGTGGTGGTAACCGCGTAGCGGTGTCCTATCGGTAGCTTGCGTGGGTTGGCGTTACCCTTGGGCCGCGTAGCGGTTACCTATTTGACTATGAATCGATTTTGAGGCACGCAGGTAACCGCTGCGCGGCCCAGGGGTAACGCCAACCGCGCAAGCTACCGATAGGACACCGCTACGCGGTTATCCTCTGTTGTGTTGTTGAAATTGGCAAGCGAATTGTCCAAACTCCAGCAAGCCGGTACTGCGGCTGAGACAAGACGGCAAGGCTATCGATGATTCGGCTTCGGAACCGGAAGCTCAGAAACGAAAACCCGCGCCGACGCTGATTTGAAAGTGATTTTTAGACACGCCGTCCCGGATTACAAAAATTCCCGGAGGCGGGATCGCAGACCCGGGCTCACTGGGTATAAATACTCGTCTTTCCGGATAACGCGTGTATGCCCACCCGGCATCTACGCGCACGACGATACGACGCTGAGGGTATATCTCAAAAACACCGCCGTAATCTACAGTAAATGCTGACTTGTTTTTCCCCGCACAACTTGTAAACGCCTCGCCGTCACAGTCCTGCGCTTTCGAAAGGCGAGTGAATCCTGGACGGACCTTGGCGAAACCTCCGTACCGGTCGTTTCGCGAACCAGCTTTTATACCAAATAGTCCTTGAACTTCCGGTTCCGGCAGAAATTCCAATTCGCCAAAAAGCACCGGCGTGCCTTGACCAAAACCAAAAAAGGCGGCTTCGATGCCAACATGTTTATTCAGGTTATATGTAAAGATTCCGCCGCCTCCCGGTTCCCAATCCCGAGTGGTGCCGCTGGCAAACTCCGATGCCCGCAGAAACGTGAATTGTCCTATGACATCTATCTTCGGTTCAGACGACTGAGCGTTTGTCTCAACCCCTGCGGTAGTGAAAAACAGGCAACTGAAAACTATCAGACGTAACTTCACGATAGTATAGTCAGACAGCGTGTTTGGTAGCGCCACGTCGGAGCACTCCTCTTAATGTGGAACCGCATTATCAACAGACTTCTACAACCCTTGACACACTTCAACAAACTTCAACAACTTGTAGAACACGAGATGTAATCATGGTGCGGGAAGTTCGCGAAGCTTGATGTTACGGAACCAGACTTCATTGCCATGATCCTGCAAGAGGATATGTCCTTTCCGAACCTCACCAAAACCAGCGATGTTCTTGTATTTGCTTTCGGCGATCAACGACTTCAATTTCGGGCTCCCCAGTTCGTACTGTACGACGTTGGTTCCGTTGAGCCAGTGTTCCACTTGATTGCCTCGGATGACCAGTCGCACCTGATTCCATTCGCCAACCGTGTGAAGCACTTTGTTTTTGGGGGCGATCAAATCATAAAGCGCACTAGCCGTCCGGTTTCCGTCTTTGCCCATCTTCGCGTCGGGATGGCGGTCATCGTCGAGAACCTGCAGCTCAAACCCTAACCCCGAGTAACCGCTCTTCACCATCTCCTCTGCGACGAGATACTTTATGCCGCTGTTTCCTCCCGGACTGATCCGCCACTCCAGCTGTAGGTCAAAGTTATCGTACTGCCCGACGGTGATGATGTCCCCGCCTTGCTGGCTCTGCTCACCCTGGCCGGCTACGTGCTTGATGGCGCCGTCCTCGATCGTCCAGCCCTCAGCAGGGACTTTTTCGCGGCGAAACCCGCGCCAACCATTCCAGGTCTTGCCATCAAACAGCAGCTTCCAACCCGCGGCCTTCTCTGCCGGGGTGAGCGAGTTCGGAGGAGCAGCAGCTCGAGAATGACGGCCACCCTTTGATTGGCCTTGCCCGGCGGATACTGCCAGGACAAGCAGAACCAATGCCAGACCGGCGCACATTGCGCAGCCAGCATTCCTTGTGTTCGCGGCAAGAGGATCGATACTTCGAATAAGCATAAATACTCCGTCGATAGACCGTTCTTTCCAGTGCCGCCGGCCGGCCCCACAATAAGAGACTTTGGAACGGCCGGCGGCGGAAAACAGCTTCGGCGATGAATTTCATTTGCGCGCGGTTAAACCCAGTGATTCAAGCGTAACCCGCTGCTTCTGCCGGTAAGACATATTCGCCATGTGACCGGCCACCGCCGACCGGTACCCGATGTCGACCGGCGCGTTAGGCACCTTCCGCGACCGGACACATTCCACGAAGTTGGCGTAGTGATTCCAGTCTTTGGTCTGCCCCTCAAGAGCAACGCCGTTGCTGCGGTTGTCCTTCTCGGGATAGTAGCGCAATCCCGATTGCGATTTGCCGGTTACCATATCCGTCGCGCCCATCAAACGCTCGATCGTGCCATGCGAGCCCAGTATGCGATCCCCAATTCCGTAGTATTTGTTGCTGAACGTCGATTGCCAGGTAACCACCAAGTCGTTTGGGAAATCGAGCGTCACCGCGATGGTGTCGGGGACTTCGCGCCCGTCTTTCTCCGAGAATACCCCACCAGACATGTAAGCGGAAGTTGGAAGCGGCAAGTCCAGTGCCCTCATGACGAATGCGATCTGATGGACCATGTTCTCGGTCACGTTGCCGCCCGAGAAATCCCAGAACAACCGCCAATTGATGAACTGATTGCCATCGAACGGACGGCGCGGGCGTCCATTTAGAAAGGCGTCCCATCTGACGTTCGCCTCAGTGCAGTCAGGGGGAACCTGTCGCACCCATTGCGGTTTGCCCCGGGGCGTGTTGCGACTCATCCAGGATTCTACTGATGTAATCTTGCCCGCGAGTCCGTCCTTCAACCACTGCTTCGCGTCCGCCAGCTCACCCGAGCTTTGATGTTGCAAACCTACTCCAACGACGCGATTAGATTTCTTGGCGGCTTCGACACAAGCTTCGGCCTCGGCGATAGACCAGGTCATCGTCTTTTCGCAGTAGAGGTCTTTGCCTGCTGCGAGCGTGTCAAGGAAGTGACGAGAGTGACAGTGCAGCGGTGTCGCGACTATGACCGCATCAACATCTTTGAGGTCCAGCAATCGGCGATGATCGTCAAAGGTCTTGGCGGCGGGAGCTAACTTCTTTGCTTCTTCGTGCCGCCTGGTGAAGACGTCGGCGGCGGCTACGAACTCGACGTCAGCGACTTTCAGGAACTCCTTCATCAGTTCCTGACCCCGCGCGCCCGGCCCGATGATGCCAAGCCGCACGCGGTCATTGGCACCCAGCACTCGTCCGCCGGGAAGCGCCAGTCCAATCGCCGCGCTCGCCGCTGCTTGTTTGAGAAATTGTCGGCGCTCGATAGTCTTATGGGTCATGCTCATGCTCCTTGGTTACGGCCATCGGTCATTAGCCATTGATCACTGGCAAATGATCAACGACTAATGACCCGATGACAAGAACTCAGAATGTGATCTTCATACCAAACTGAATACGCCGCATATCTGCGGCGCCGGTTATCTCTCCAAACCCGGCATTGCCCACGACAACGCCAGGCTGGTTGAGTTGCGGCGTGTTGGTGAAATTGAAGAACTCGGCGCGAAACTCCCCACCGACCCGCTCGGTCACACGGAACTTGCGGAAGAAGGAGAGATCGAGATTGGCGAAGCCCGGACCATCGAATACATTGCGGCCAAGCGTTCCGTAAGTGTTTGCTGCCGGGGCCTGGAAGACGGTCGTATCAAACCACTTGGTTCCCGCGCCAACTGCCCCCAGCTGCTTAAACTCTTTCACCACGTTTGGACGGTTGCCGTTGCCCGGCGCATTGAGGCTGGTGGCGCTTATTGTGATATTCAACGGCTGGCCGGAGTAGGCCGAGAAGATCCCGTTCAGTTGCCAATCTCCCAATACCCAACGACCCACGCCGGAATTGAGCCAACGTTTGTTTGGTCCAAATGGTAGTTCGTAGATGTAGCTTTGCACGAATGAGTGGGTGCGGTCATACCCCGCGCGACCACGGTTAAGCGCGAGGACTGCCGGGATGGCCAAACCGCCCTGATCGTCCGTGTAGTTGATTGCTTTGCTGAAAGTGTAGGCGGTGGTCAGAAGGAACCCGTTCGAGAACCGGCGATCAAGCTTCATCTGAAGGCCGTTGTAGTTGGTGTCGGTCCTCATCCAGATATTCGTATCGGTCGTTCGCCCGAATTTCTGGTTGAGCGGCCGCCCGGCAGCACCTGATCCCGGAACGAGACTGGCGTTAATGTTCTGGCGCGTCAACACGCCCACATTGTGATTCCCGACGTAGGCGAGCTCGAAGACAAAGTTCCAGCGCAGCGCTCGCTCAACGGCGATGTTCCACGCCTGAATGTAGCCTTCCTTCGTGTTCAGGGGGATGAAGAGATAGACCTGATTGAGCGGAGCGGGTGAAATAACGCCATCCGGCGGGATGGCCGCCACCAGAGGAGCAGCAAACCCGGTCGCCATCTTCCCAGCCGCGCTAAACGAATTAGGCGCGTTGAAGGCGTTGTTTTGCTTAACCGGGAAATTGAAAGCGTACTTGTCGTCGGGGAAAGAAGCATCGATGCTGATCCCGTACCCGCCCCGAATGACGGTGTTTTCGTCGAACCGATACGCCACTCCGAGCCTGGGGGCAAAATTCTTGTATTGGGTCTCGCGGCCCATGTTCTCAGGAATCGTGCCGATGCCGGCTAGTTCCAAAGTGTTATTGTTCGGGTTGTAGTTCGAAAAGCCGGCCTTGAACATGGGCGTAGGTGCGAAATAAATCTCATGCCGCAGCCCGATGTTCACCGTCAGCTTCTGCGTCACCACCCATTTGTCCTGCACATAAGTGAACAATGACTTCTGCCGGACGGTCGGGAAGGTACCCGGCAGATCGCGGCCGTACTCGTTGGGCAGGTCGAGGAGAAAGCTGGCGAAAGCATTGGCAAAGCCCGAAGCGGGCGCCGTCTGACCGCTGGCCGGGTTCAAAGAGGTCGGCCCGCTCCGGAAGAAGAACCGCCCGCGCGGACTGTAGGTCTGCGTCTGCAGCAGGTCGTCTTTGTTAAGCCGTGCATCAACGCCCCATTTCACAGTGTGGTTTCTGAAAATGCGCGTCCAGTTGCTGACCAGGTCAACGTTGGTTTCGGCGCGAACCCACGGCAGACTGGGCGAAAAGCCGACGACCGGATTTGTGTACCCGGCAATGTCAATGTAGGCAAGACCACTGGTGAACTTGTCCAGGTTCACGCCGGGAATGCCGATCTCGCTCGAGGTTTCGGTGCCGGTATCCTGGTTGTCGGCAATGTTACGATAGCGGCTGAAGCCCAAACGAAATTCGGTGATGAAACTCGGGTTGAAAACGTGGGTGTAGTTGATTGCGCCACCCTGAGTCCGATTGATGCCCGTCCCGGCAAAGCCGTCCCCTTTTGGCCCGCCGTAGATGCCGTAGATACCCGGATCGAAGACCTTCGGCCGCTGAAAACTGTAGCGCACAAAAAAACCGTCGTTGTCGCCTAGCTTGTGATCCAGCTTGACATCAAACGACTCGGTGTCCTTGATGCGCGTCGTCGCCAGCTCATAGTTGCTGGTAAAACCCGGCCGAGTGGGCGCGGGGATGAAACCGAGAATTTTCCTTGCCACAGGGCTGATGCGCTCGGGGCAGATGACGTTGAGGACCCCGTTACATCGGATTTGTTGGCGCCCTCTGCCCTGGGCATCACCGGTCGCCGGGTCGTAGATGACCGTCGGAGAAGACCTGAAGTCACCATTGCGAAATTCTAGCGTGGGAATCGTCGGCCGCGTGACGTCGCCACGGCGATCCCGGATGCCTTGATAATCACCAAAGATAAAAGTCTTGTTCTTCTTGATTGGGCCGCCGAGCGTAAAGCCGAACTGGTTGTACACGGTGTGTGCTTTCGTTGTAGCGAGGAAAGGACGGGCCGCGAGCTTATCCACTCGGTTGAACTCGTAGACGCTACCGTGTATCTGGTTGGTGCCGGAGCGCAGCGTGACGTTGGTTACAGCCCCGCCTGCGCGCCCCAACTCCGCTTCGTAGTTGCTGGTGGTGATGTCCACCGACGAGAGTGCCTCGATGGGAGGAATCAGCACCGAGAGCAGCCCGGTGCGGTGGTTGTTATCAATGCCTTCGATTTGCACGTTGTTGGCCAGCCGTGACTGCCCGTTGATCTGGGTGGATAGGCTGTCTTGCGAGTTAAAGAATTCCGAGTGCGGACGAAAAGCGCGGGTCGCACCAGGGACCAGATTCAAGAGGCTTTGAAAATTACGATTGAAAGCAAGCGGCATGTCCTGTAGCTGCTTGGTCTCAATCTGCCGGCCAACATCCGCACGATCTGTCTGAAGCAATGCTGCGCCGGCGGCCACTTCAACGCTCTCGGTGATCCCGCCCGGTTCCAACTGTACGTCCACGCGGGTGTCATTGTTAACCAGGACGTCGACCTTATCGAAGACGGCTTTCTTAAAGCCGGCATGCTGGACTTCGATCCGATAAACACCGCGGTTTAGATTTCCGAATACATAGTTGCCGCTTTCATTAGTGCTCGTTGAGCGGCTGAGACTGGTGTTCACTTCGGTGATGGAGACATTGGCGCCGGCAACCACGGCCCCGCCGCTATCTGTCACCGTTCCTAAAAGCGTTCCATTGACGGCCTGCGCTCGTAGATTCTCAGAACTGCCAGAGAAAGAGAACAGGGCCGCGAAGACGCAAACTGCCCATTTTGTCAGTTCTTTTTTCATGGTGATTCCTCCTTGTGTGAGCGAAACTAAGTCCAAACGTCAAGAAACGAGAATAAAACAGCGGCTTGAATGGTCCTTCAGCCCGTCTTGCTTTCTTCCGCCCTGGTGCAACTACGCGACGCGCGGAGCAGCAAACGTCGGCGCCGCCACCAGCGCGGCAGCACCTCGCAATCTCGGACGTTCGACCGCTGCGGCAATGTGAATGGGAGTGCGCGACGCACTCTCCGTCAAAGTGCGTTCGGCCAACGAAGACCGAACTATTGATTCAATTAGATCCCAGGCGGTAGTGATCTCACCGCCGATGAACACACAGTCAGGATTGAGAGCATTAATAACTGTCGCCAGACCCAATCCCAGGTACTTCGCGGTTGTGTTCACAGCCGACATAGCTTTCCCGTCGCCTGAACGTGCGCGCGCAACCAAATCGTCGACTGTAAACGAATGTCCATTGGCTTCAACGAACGGCTTTGGCGGTACTTTGGACAAATCGCGTCCAAAATATCGCGAGAGCGTGGCGATGTTGGAAACGTAAGCCTCCCAGCATCCGCGCGCGCCGCACATGCACTTTGGTCCTTCAAGGTTCAGCGGAACGTGGCCGAACTCTCCTGCGGTGTTATCGTGTCCTCGAACAAGCTCCCCATTGAATACGATTCCCACGCCAACGCCATCCGACACGCTCACGTGAACGAAGCTGTTCGCAGTTGAGGCGCGGCCGCCACTCAGCCACGTCTGTGCCAACACGCACGCCTTTGCTGCATTCTCGATGTGTACTGGAAACCCGGTGGCCTCGGAAAGCGCGCTACCAAGGTCGACCTGTTTCCAGCCTAAAGTGGGTGCGTTCAGAATGTGACCGGTGCGATGATCGACCATGCCGGGAACGGACACGCCTATACCCTCACACCGCGCAGTCGCGGAGTGACTCTCAAGCATTCTGCGTATTCGGTGCGCCAGATCCTTTACAAGAGCCGATGAGTCGGCGATCGTGCTGAACTCCTCGAGCGCCAACTGATGACCGGAGAAGTCGCTTAACAACATGAAGGTGCGGCTCAAGCGAACATCCAACGCCACGCAGAGTTTGCCCCGCGTCATAAGGTGCAGAAACGTAGGCTTACGCCCGCGCGCGGCTTCGCCGGTTGCGCCTTCGCAGATCAGTCCTTCGGCGATCAGTTCGCCAACCAGTACGCTGATAATGCTGCGGGTCACCCTCATCTGACGGGCGAGGTCTGCGCGCGAAATTGGCTGATGTTCGCGAATTAAGTTTAGAGCAATCCTACGGTTAATATCCCTGGAAGTGGATCGAGTGGCAACGTGGAAATCGTGAGGATTGATCTTACGCATCAACTAGCCTCATCGAATTTGTACGAATTTCGGCCAAAATACTACAACGGGTCAGAGATGTCAAATTACGCGGGTTGCCGGGTACACCACTCCGTGGCCACAGACTCAGCGCAGCCGCAAAGGCTTCGTGCATCGCCTCCTCGGCAAGATCCAAATCACCGGCGCCGGCGCTTGAGCCGGTTCAGCCAGGCGAGCGCATCCTCGTCCTCGACGTTGCGCGGATTTGCGCTGTTCGGCGTGTTGCCCCGGCCTCAGCGGAAATTCTCCACCAGCATGATGTCCGTGTCCCTCTGATCCTCCTGCGTGTATAAGATCCATCGCCCATCTGGCGATACGCTCAGTCCCTCGGGATTCGTCGCAAGTCTAAATGGCTTTGGCAGCGGGGCCACTTCAGTCACCCTGCCCGTCGTAAAACTGAAAAACTCAATCGCCGGGCGGACCATCTTCTCGGCGGTCAGAAAATAGATACCCTGCGCAACCACGGTCCAGGCACTCCAGTACCCCGCCTTGTGTGTGTCCAAGACGAGGGTCTCCTCGCCCCCCTCTACTGGAACACGCCAGATTCCCGCCACGTTGCGCGCCCTCGTGTAGAATAAAAACTGACCGTCCCTGGACTCGTAAGCTCCGGACCCGCCACCTTTCGTAACCGGCTGTGCCGCACCACCAGCTGCCGGCATCTTCCAAATCTGCATACTACCGCTGCGATTGGATCCGAAGTATATCCACCGCCCGTCCCTCGACCAGCTTGGTGCGATCTCTTCGGCCGGGTCTTCGGTCAGGCGGCGCGGCCTGCCCCCTTCGGCACTGATCACGAAGATGTCCGGATTGCCTTCGGGGCGGGCGTCGAAGGCGATCTGCTTGCCGTCAGGAGACCAGCACGGTGCGCCCGCGTGAGGGCCACCGAAGTTGGTCAACTGGACCGGGGTTGAGCCGTCTGCCTCAGAGGCCCAGATCTCAGAGCTACCCGACCGGTCGGATCTGAAGCTTATCCTTTTCCCATCCGGCGCGTATTGAGGGGAATAATCAGGCTTTGAGGACGAGATCAGCATGGTGGGCGCGCTGACCTTCCGCTTTGTGCCCGCGAGCTCAACTCGCCAGATGTTGGTGTCATTAAACATCTGCGAATAGACCAATCGGTGCCCCTGGCGAGAGATGCTCAAACGGGTGATGTTATACCCTACCGCAGTCACAAGCCGTTCGGGCGTGCCGCCCGAAGCCGAGACCCTCCACAGACCGGTGTCCCCAGCGCGATCCGAGATGAAGACGATCTCGCGCCCGTCCGCAGTCCAATTCAGGTCAGTAATAAAGCGGTTATCGAAAGTCAACTGCCTCGGTTCGCCGCCCTCGGCCGCCATCAGAAAGATATCCTCTACACCCTGGCCGCTCATGCGACTGAAGGCGAGCTGGCGGCCATCGGGCGAGAAGGCCGGGGTGTTATCGCCGACCGACTCAGCCGGAGGTGAGGTTAGCTTGCGCTTCTCACCGGTCTCGGTCGAGATCAGCACGATGCTGAACGACTCCCCGGTGGAACTCTTGTCGGGCACAGCAAGGAACTTCCCATCCACCGAGTAGGCCAGCCCGTCCCCCCCAACTGGAGCGCCCAATAACCTCGGAAATAGATCAGCGAGCTTACGCTCCGGCCCACTCAACGAAGGGATCAGATAAATGGCGTCACTTTCAGTGGTATGACGCCTGAAAGCAATGTGGCTGCCATCGGGCGACCATGTCGGGAACGTGTCCTCAGCCGGATTAGTCGTCAGCCTGTGCGGCGATCCGGCTTCCACCAGCTTAACGTAGATATCATAATTATCGCCTTTCTCTCCATTCCACGCGAACGCCACCTGCTTACCATCGGGCGAGAACGCAGGCGTGAACTCCATACCTGGATAGGAGGTCAAGGGAGTGGTTTGCAGCGGCGGCCCCGGCGCTTGCGGCTTTGGGCGCAGAGATGAAAACCACAGACCGATGCCGACAACCAGCGCCAGCGCCAGCAGTGACATCGCCCACATCCAGCGCCTGGCGGACTGCCGCCCCAGCGGCACATACGGGATTACCGCCCCTTGAGAATCGCTCGAGCCCAAAAGCCCGATTCCGCGCCCCACCTGCCGAAGATCCCGCAGCATATCTCCCATGCTCTGATACCTGTCCGCAGGATCTTTGGACAACGCCCGATCGATCGCCGCAGACAATCCCGCAGGTAACTCCTTATTGAGCTCCGCCACCGGCGTATGAGACTCGTTGATCACAGCGTTCATAGTCTCAGCCTGGGACTTCCTCCTGAACGGCACGTCGCCACTGGCCATCTCGTAGATCACTACTCCAAGTGAGAAGATGTCGCTGCGGCGGTCCACGCGCCCCCCGCGCGCCTGCTCGGGTGACATATAGCTGGGAGTACCCATTACCGCGCCTGTCCTCGTCAACTGCGACGTAATCTCCGTTTGTGCAGTACCGTCGACGAGATCCGTCACCTTGGCCAGTCCGAAGTCGAGCACCTTCACCTGTCCGCGCGGAGTGATGACGATGTTGTTTGACTTGATATCCCGATGGATGATGCCCTGGTCGTGCGCCGCTGCTAGAGCGTCCGCTACCTGAAGGCTGATCGAGAGCAGAGAGTCCAGCTTCACTGGACGAGAATCAATAACCTGCTTGAGGTTGACGCCCTCGATGTACTGCATTGTTATAAACAGAAAGTTGGAAGAGTGTCCTACCTCGTGGATCGTGCAGATGTTCGAGTGATCGAGGGCCGACGCGAGCTGAGCCTCTCTGACGAAGCGCGCCCTGAGTTGGGGATCGGCGGTAAAAGAGCGCGGCAGAACCTTGAGGGCCACTTTGCGACCTAACCTGGTGTCCCTTGCCAGGTAGACTTCTCCCATACCTCCCGACCCTATCTGCCCAAGGACCTCGTAATGCGCGATGCGCTCCCCCCTGCGCGGTTTAGGCTGGCTATCGTTAAGTAAATCCGCAGCTACTCTCGCCGGTGTAGATCCAATGAAGGATTCCGTCTGTGCGTCAGCAACCAGTAAGGATTCCAATTCGCGGCGCAGTTCTTCATCGCCCGAGCAGACCCGATCCAGGAACGAAGCCCGCTCGCTAGCCGGACATTCCAGTGCGGCTTCGAGCAATTCGTCTACTTGCTTCCACCGCTCAGGCTTCATTAGCTTCACTACCCTTGGTGAGCGCCCGGTTCAGCCATGCCTTTGCTTTGCGCCACTCGCGCTCGACGGTTCGGGATGTGATTTTTAGTACTTCGGCCACCTCTTCGGTAGTCAACCCGCCGAAGAACTTCATCTCAACGATCTGGCTCTTGCGCGGGTCCATCTGCGCCAGATTCGTCAGCGCCTGGTCGAGTGCGATCACCTCTGCGACTTCTTTAGATACAACTCCTTGATCGACAAGCGACACCATTTGCGCCCCGCCGCCTCGTTTCGCTCGCGAGCGACTCCGTGCGTGGTCTACCAGGATTCGTCGCATGAGTTGTGCGGCCACGCCGAAGAAGTGAGCGCGGTTCTGCCAATGTACGCTCCTCTGATCGACCAGGCGCAAGTAGGCTTCGTTTACAAGAGCTGAGGTTTGAAGCGTGTGGCCCGGGTTCTCGCGACGCATGTAGCGTCCGGCAAGACGGCGAAGTTCGTCATTGACCAATGGGATCAGCTCATCCAGGGCGGCCTGATTACCGTTGCCCCAGTCGATCAACAGTCGGGACACCTCTTTAGGTGAGGGCGCAACCATATAACCCCCGTTTCTTTCTGCGTCCTTGGTCCCACGTCCGCCGATTCTATCAAGATAAGCAATCTTTTAGAAACATTAGGGCGGGTGTGTCGGGTTTCTTGGGGAGTTGGCGCGTTAACAGATGAGCTTGTTTCTCAGACAGCCATTACAGAGAAGAGAGTCGCCCCGCTGGAAAGCCGCAGGGGCGCGTGAAACCGAAGGAGGTATCAAATGAAAAAGCGCGCGTTGGTAACGCTGCTCGGCATCCTGCTGATGACGCCCTTGAGCTTCGGACACGATGAACCGAAATCAATCCCCTTCGATGAGACCGGCCTTTTCAAACACGTTGACGGGTCCGGGTCTCACCGGGACAGCTCCGTGCTTCTTGAGCATCACCGCAACCGGGCCAGGGCCGCGAACGCTTCAGCCGCCATCAGCGAAGATGTCGGCGACGTGGCGGTGGTCGTCGATAACGGCGCGATCATCCGCCAGCCATTCCCTGCCAATCCGATTGATCTGTCCTTCAGGAACATAACTTTCACGCCCACCGCCGGAGGGTTCAACGTCACTCCGTCTGCCGCGACTGGTTTAGATCCCGCAGTAGGTGGCGCTCTCCCGCAGGGCGACGACACCACGGTTGAGGTGGCGCTCGGATTCAGCTTCCCCTTCCTGGGAAATAGCTATTCGAGCATGTTCGTCAACTCGGACGGCAACATCACCTTCGGCGCTGGAGACACGAGCGGGGACAATCGCAACGCCGCCCGCCTGATCGGTGGCCCGCCGCGCGCCGCCCCCTTGTTGATGGATTTAGATGTGACATCGGGCGGATCGATTAACGCCGACGTCCGCTCGGACAGGGCGGTCGTGACGTGGACCAACGTCCCCGAATTTGGCACGAGCAATCTCAACACTCTTCAGGTGACGCTGCGTGCCAGCGGTCAAATCGACTTCGCTTATGGCAGCCTCGGCACAGCCATTCCCTCGGACCAGCTTTTCCCTACCTTCGCCGCAGCGGGTGTAGCCGAGGGTAACGATGAGGAGCCGTTTAACGAGATAGATTTCACCTCCGCGCTGCCTACCACCTTACAGGCAGGCGCCATTTTCGAAGAGTTCCACGCTGAGCAAAGGAAACAGGTGGACATCGCCCAGCTAGCTAAAGAGTTCTACAAGACTCACGGCGACAAGTACGACTTCATGGTCATGTTCACGGACTTTGAAAGCGACCTTTTCGACGCATTCGCCTTCGAGTTTACCGTGCGCAATCAGACCAGAGGCATCGGCACCCCTCTAGTGGACAACACTCAAGCCTTTGGGAGCCAAGGTGAACTCGAGTCATTTGTCAACATGAACAACATCAACCTCTACTGGCCGGATGAAAGGAAGCTGGTTGACCCGCCGATAGACATGTTCCGATTCTCCGGCGGCGCAAACTCCTTCTTCCCTCCAGGAAGCGATCATATTTCAAGAAGGGCACGCCGGATGGGCACTCAGCCGGGCGACGGCGTCTACAACTTGGGGCTCAACTCAGCCATGTCAGTCTTGGCCCACGAGGTCGGACATCGCTGGGGCGCTTTCGTGCCCTTCGTGCACCCCACTAAGGGCATTAGCTTCGACAGCTTCGACTTGTTGGACAACCAGTTCATACACTGGAGCTTCCTCTTCAACGTCCGTGTGGCTGACGACCAGTTCGGCGGGGACCCACGTGCTTCTGTGATGCAAGGCAACGCGATCATCGACTTCGGAGGCAATGTATTCGGAGATTGCAGACCCGGTCAAACCAGGTTCCGCACCGAGCCGAACGAACTGACCGATGGCTACACCGAGCTTGACCAGTACCTTATGGGGCTGCGGCGGGCTGGTGAAGTCGGTCCCTTCTGGTATGTCGACGAGCCTACACAACCAGGTTCGGGTGCGTCCTTAGAGTTCTTTAGAGGCCGGCTGCCTGTTGACGACATCGGCTTCTGCGGCAAGCGCGTTAATTTAACGGTCGCGAACATTCAAGCCTATCCGGGTGTTGGCCCGCGGGTTCCTGCCATCGGCGACGAGGACGATGATGGTCATGGCAACGATGTCAAGACGATGGCCTTCATTCTCCTGGTCGAACAGGGTACGCCTCGATCTCACGCCGCCGCCATCCTGCAGGTGGACAGCTTCCGGCGCACCTGGCAGCAGTACGCCAACGGCCCGGCGACCGGCGCCAGAGGGAGGTTCGACGCGAGCTTGAACCCAGTCATCTACTAAGACCCCCGCTGCAAAAGCACCGGAAGAGCAATCCCAGAGACCTGCTCTGGGAGGATCGCTTCAACGTGAGCGACTTTGAGCAGGCCTTCTGCGCGGCCGCGAGCGGAGATCGTGTCTTCGTCACGCGATTCACGTCGACCCTTGGTATCTCGGGCTGGGACTTCCTCGTCCGCGCCTACGACGCTCGCAACAGCATGGCAACGATGATGAAGAAAATGATTTGCAAACTCGTAGCGGTATACCAATTCGGGTCAACGACTCGGCCCTTATTCGACAGAAGGAGTAATGAAATGAATACCAGGATCAAATCAATGAGACTAATGGCGATTGCTACCCTAGCGGTCGTCGGCTTTGTAGTGGCTTCCGTCGAGGCTCAGACACCTGCAAGCAATCTAACCGGCAACAGTTTCAGCAGCCGATCAGAGTTTCGATTAGACCTGTTTCGATTCGCTGCGAGAAGGTCAGGTGTGTCGGTGCTGCCAGCAGGCTTTTCGCTGATGCCCGCTCGAAGCGCCAGTATCAACGCCAGCGCGATGACACCGGTGGCGACGGGTCCGAACCTCCAAGTGCTAGGCGGCGGCACGCTCGGAAGGCTGACCAAGTGGACCGGGTTTACCGGGAGTAACTCTTTTATAGGCGACTCTACGATTCTCGAGAGCAAGAGCGGGCTGGTAGGGATAGGGACCGACTCACCAACATCAAAGCTCACGGTTGCAGGAATGATTGAGACTACACTCGGCGGATTCAAGTTCCCCGATGGAACTGTGCAGACGACAGCGGGCCTGGCTTCGCTCTTCCACGACGCGACTTTTCAAGGCAGCGGCACTGTCAGCTCGCCGCTCGGCGTCGCCGTGCCGCTTAACCTGACGGGCGCGATTCCCTCTGGCCCTCCTTCTTTTCCCGCAGTCCTAAATGTGACTAACACGGCAGAGAGCGGCAACGGAGTAAATGTGACTGGTGGCAACGGCACCAACGATGTGGGCGGCACCGGTGTTGTTGCTCGTGGCGGCAGTACCAGCGGCAACGCTCGTGCCGGCAATGGCGCATTTGCTCGTGGCGGCGATGGCGTTGGCGGCGGCGATGGCTTGGTTGCCTTTGCCGGCACGAGCAACATTGCGTTGGCTGCGGGCGCCAGCGGCGTGGTTGCTTTAGGCGGAGCCAATGACATCGGCGCGGGCGGCTTTGGTGTTCTTGCTGTTGGCGGCACCAGCAGGGGCGCAGGAAATCGAGGCGGCTCGGGCATATTGGCCGCACCAGGAGAAGGTCTCGATGGTGCATCCAACGGATTAGCAGGCGACTTTCGAGGCGATGTCGAGGTTTCGGGCAACCTCTCGAAAGGCGGCGGCTCGTTTAAGATCGATCACCCCCTCAATCCTCAAAACAAGTATCTCTACCACTCCTTCGTCGAGTCGCCCGACATGATGAACATCTATAACGGCAATGTCGTTACCGGTGCCAACGGAGACGCCACAATTGAATTGCCTGCGTACTTCGAGGCGCTGAACCGCGACTTCCGCTATCAACTCACAGTAATCGGCACCTTCGCCCAAGCCATCGTCGCCGATGAAATCAAGGACAACCGCTTCACTATCAAAACCAGCGCCGCGAACGTGAAAGTCTCCTGGCAAGTGACAGGCATTCGCCAGGACCCTTACGCAAACATGAATCGCATCAAGGTCGAAGAGGATAAGCCAGAGCGAGAGCGCGGCTTGTATCTTCACCCAGAAGCATTCAACCAGCCCGGAGAGCGGCGTGTGTGGTGGGTAGGCGTCCCTGAACAAATGGAGCGACTCAAGCAACGCCAGCCGAAGCACTAGAGAAGCGTGTCTACCAAGATCAGCCAATGCCGGGTGATGAGTCGTTTGAGCTCAGAGTTCAGGTTCGTGCGTGGCTTATGACAATTCAACACGAAGAAAGGAAGAAGATAATGAAAACCAAAGAAGCAGACGTAAACGACAGAAGGAGTTTTCTGAGAGTCGCTGGCGCGGGGCTCGTTGCGACATCGATTCCGACCGCTGCGGGCGCCCTGAGGGGTGCACAAAAGGGAGACGATGGACTGTCGCACGAGAGGTCAAGGCCGATTTATCTCCACGGTTGTGGGTGGAACCGAGCTCTGCCGGGGATCTTCGGAGAAGTGTGTCTGGCGTTTGACATAAGGGCGGAATTGGGGGGCACTGGAGTGGGCACACTCCGCGACGATGTCCACCCGGAAGTCAACTCACAAATTCAGATCAACTCCGCGACCAAACATGGTGACGAGTACACCCTCGAGGGAGAGATCATCGCGGCTCATGATCCTGCCAACCTCGGGAGGCCGATAACCGTTGTCGCGGAGTCGCACGGTGACGGGACGGGGAGTGCGACGATTACGATTGGAACGCCAGCATCAAGTCCGAGTCCGAATCTAGTAGTCATCGCAATCATCGCGGTACTGATAGCCCTCTTAGTCCCAGCAGAGCAAAGCATAAGAGGATCAGTTGGATTCCGGAACAGGAGAATCGGATGAAAACACAGTACCACTATCGCAAATGCCCGTGGTGCGGTCGGTTTGAGGTAGAAAATGATCATCAATACTAAGAGTCAGGCGAGAGCGGCGCTGCTGGTGCTAACGCTGTTGATCGCTGGGTCGGCGGTCGCGCAAAGCGCAGCGTTCACCCACCAGGGACGCCTCACCGACGCCGGCAAACCCGCCGATGGGCTGTATGAGATGCAGTTCAAGCTCTTTGACGCGGCAACTGCCGTTTTGCGCTAGCATCGCCCTCAAATGATTTAGCGGGATTTCAAACGACGCGGAAATCGCTGATAAGCCCGACACCTTCCTATCACCCCTCGCGAGAGACAGTGATTGATCATCTCTAGTTGAGCTGATTCCAGCGCCATGGCGGCGATCCTCGAGTTGTTGTTCGAGGACGATCCGGGCGCGCCGATCGTTGTTATAGTCTCTTCGCTTTTCGGACCATCCCTATACCCACGCCCGAAGGGCCACTCCCTATACCCACGCCCGAAGGGCCAGATTATATCCCAACGAGAATCGCTTGCCGAAGATTGAAAGGTTCATCCGGCGCTGATGGGATTTGGCCCGAATATGCGCGTTATGAAATGGGAACCAAGGGCAGAGCGTAAGCCTTGGTGAAAGAGATACCGCCGTAGAGGTAGCGAAGCCGTTGCTCGCAAGAGCAATGCTGCCGATTGATGTTT
>Ga0075418_10003687_pt1 | contig 17440 bp, 14 predicted proteins | sample SoiMetdeltSBSDD2_FD_81776 | JGI IMG/M metagenome (GOLD analysis project Ga0075418, IMG submission 81776) | Bulk soil microbial communities from a Populus tree surrounding site in Tennessee, USA - Soil MetaG P. deltoides SBSDD2 | ecosystem: Environmental > Terrestrial > Soil > Tree plantation... | reverse complement strand
TCCGTAGTCGACGCACCGCCTCGGCATCGGCGTCGGACGGGTCGTCGAGCATCGCGAGCCGCGCCGTGCGCGGGGCCGGCAGGCGAGAAAGCAGGGGGATGCCGAGAAGGCGATGGATCTCCTCCTCGTCACGGACCCGTCGGTCCAGCGCCTCCCACAGGAACACGGCTCCCAGGCCCAGCAAGAGGCCCACGGCGAGGCCCAGCAGCGCGTTTCGACGCGGCGTTGGAGCGACCTGCGACGCAGAGTCGGCCGTTTTCACGACCTCCGCCCGTGTTTGCAGCAGCTCCATCGTGCGAAGCTCCTGAACCTTCTGCGTGAGCTCACGGAAGAGCGGCGTGTCGGTCGCCCCACGTCGCTCGAGCGCGGCGAGGTTCCTCAGCAGGTCTCTGCGAGCGTTGGCGAGCGACGCGGTGTCCAGTTCGAGCCGGTAGCCGGTGTAGGCAGCGGCGTAGGCAGACGCGAGCCGGATCGCCACCTCCGGATCGGCGTTGTGCACCGTGAACTCGAGGAGGTCGGCGTTGCCGTGAGGCGTGACGCTCGCGCCCGCGAGCAACTCGGCCGGCGAGACGTCGCGGACACCCGCCTCGTCGACGGCCCTACGGGCGACCTCGGGCACACGCGCCAGTGCTGCCTGGGTCGCCGCAAAACGGTCCGGGTCGGTGAAGATGTCCGCGTTCGTCACGCCGGAGAGCGCCGAGCCCAGGTCTTGACGGCTGAGGAGAACCTCCGAGGATGCGGCGTACACCGCAGGCTGCTGGGACGCGTACGCGAACGCGACGATCGGCACCAGCAGCACCGGCACGATCGCGGCCCACTTCCGCCGGCGCACGATCGCCAGGTATTCGGCGAGCGTGCGCTGCCGCCCCGAGACGTCGGTCGAGGTCATCGTCTCAGTGTGCTCGGAACCAAGCGGGATCGCCAGTTTCGGCGGGACGGCCACTTACCACGGGACAGCGGGTCGCACGCATGAGGAGACGATAGAGGAACGGGGTGCCAGCGGCCCTCGACCTCTGGGCGGTGCGACCCGTACCATGTTCCGATACAACGAGGCCGATGCCCTCTCGCTCGGCGTGTCACGTGCCGTACGAAGTGGTCTTCGTCTGCACCGGAAACCGCGCGCGCAGCCCTCTCGCGCAGGGCCTGCTTCGGAGGTACGCGGACGGCCTCGACGTGAGCGCCAGCTCGTACGGGACCCTGCCCGTCGAAGGCGCGCCGGCTCTTCCGGCGGCCGTGGCCGCGGCGCGCGCCCTCGGCGTGGACCTCTCCGCGCACACATCGCGGTCGGTCCGTGGCGCCGATCTCTCTCGGGCCGACCTCGTGCTCGGCTTCGAGCCCGCGCACGTCTCGGCTGCGGTCGTCGACGGGGGGGCGGACATCGGCTGCACGTTCCTCCTCGGAGAGGTCGTTCCCCTCCTCGACGTCCCGGTCACCGAAGACGATCCTTGTGCGAACGCGCGGTTCGTCGTCTCCGTCGCCGACACGCGACGCGTGCGGGCGCGGCCGGACCCGACACGAGCCATCGCCGACCCGTACGGCCTGCCCGCACGGGAGATGCAGCGGATCGCCGAGACGATCGACCGGCTCGTCCGAGGAATCGTCCCCGGTCTCTTCGGCAGCTCCGTGACGGAGCCCGTCCGTCCGCCAGGAAGACTGCGGTGAGCAGCTCGGAGGACGCCAGAAGCGCAGCCATCGTCGATGTGGCGATCACCGCCTACCGGCGCGCTGCTTTCATCGGCGAGGCGATCGAATCGGTCCTCGACCAGCGCTTTGATCGCTGGCGGCTGACGATCTGCGACAACGGGCCCGGCGGCGGGGAGATCGAGGAGGTCGCAGCGACGTATCTCTCGGACACGAGGGTGTCGTATCTCACAACGGGTGACGAGCTGCCACTGGCCGAGAACTGGACGAAGGCCATCGGCTGTGGTCGAGCTCCGTACGTCGCGCTGCTGAACGACGACGACCGGTGGCATCCGGACTTCCTCGGAGCCCGCGTTCGCGCGCTCGACGCGCATCCGGAATGCGGGTTCGCGTTCGCGGAGTGGGTGCAGATCGACGAGGGAGGCAAACCTGTGCTCCGCGCGCCGTATCGCTTCCCGGAGGGCGTCGTCTCGCGCGCAGAGCTGGCGCGGTGGCTCACGCGGCAGAACGTGGTCGTACCGCCGGCCATCGTCGTCCGACGTTCCGGGTATGCGGCGGTGGGTGCGGCGTTCGACGGGAGGTGGCATTACTGCGACTGGGAGATGTGGGCGCGTCTCGCTGCCCGCTTTCCCGCGTACTACCTCCGGCTCCAGGACAGCGACTACCGCCGCCACGCCCAGGTGAACACGTTCGCCAGGCGCGAGGATCCGGACCGCCTGGTTGCGATGGTCGACCATCTCGAGGGGCTGTTCGCGGCCGAGCTGCCCGCATTCGAGCTGAGCGATCGTGACCGCAGCCGCAACCGATCGAAGGTCCTTCTGCACGCGGCCGGGGACGTGTACCAGGGTGGAGGATGGACGGCGTCCCGGCCGCTTTACCGGCGAGCGCTGCGCGAGTACCTGCCGGCGGCCTTCGACCGCGTCTCACTCATGCTGCTGGCGCGTACCGTGCTTGGCCATCGCGGCAGTCATGTGGTCGGCCGAGCCCTGTGGCCGATTCGGCGGTGGCGCCGGCGCAACGCCGACCGAGCGGGCACGGAACGCGCGGCCTGAGCACGGCGATCGTCCGAAAAGGACGGCTACGCTGCGCGCGTGCCGAGCCCCGCCGTCGAGAATCTCGTCACGCAGCTCTCGAAGCTGCCCGGGATCGGGCGCCGCACGGCGCAGCGGCTGACGTTCCACCTCCTCTCCGCGCGCGCGGAGGACGCCCTCGAGCTCGCCCGGGCGATCGAGGACGTGAAGGAGCGCGTGCGCTTCTGCCGCGAGTGCGGGAACCTGACCGAGGACGAGCTCTGCGAGGTCTGCTCGGACACCCGCCGCGACCGGACGGTGATCTGCGTGGTCGAGCAGCCGGTCGACGTCGTCTCCCTCGAGCGGACGCACGAGTTCCGCGGGCTGTACCACGTGCTCGGGGGCGCGCTCTCGCCGCTCGACGGCGTCGAGCCCTCGGACCTGCGGATCGACGGGCTCCTCACGCGCGTCGAGCGCAACGGGGTCGAGGAGGTCGTGCTCGCAACGAACCCGACGATGACGGGCGAGGCGACCGCCGCCTACATCGCGGACCGGCTGCGGGGACAGGCGAAGGTGACGAGGCTCGCGAGCGGCCTTCCCGTCGGCGGCGACCTCGAGTACGCGGACGAGGTGACGCTCGGCCGCGCGCTCGCCGGCCGCCGCGAGATGTGACGCTCGATGGTTTTTCGCGCAAATTGCATACTTTCGGCGAGACCGGCTCTTGCGCTGGAGGCGCGTCCTTCGTAGATTGCGCCCACTGAACCGGCGGGCCTTCGGGTCAGCCGGTTCAGTGTTTTTTTGCCGTCTTTTCGACCCGGAGCGCTCGGGCGCGGCCCGTACACTGCCGCGATGCCCGCCGCCAGGGAGCTCGGAGATCCGCTCGCAGACGCAGCAGCCGCCCCCACGCGAACGGGAATTGTCGTCATGCGGTTCGGCGAGCAGGCGGTCGCGGACGTGGACGGCATCCGCGCCGTCGCACGCAGGCTGGTCGACGTGCGCGAGGCAGGGCACGGCGTCGTCGGCGTGCTCGCGGCGATGGGCTCTACGACGAGCGAGCTGCTCGAGCTCGCCCGGCAGGTTTCGCCGCGACCGCACGAGCGCGAGCTCGACATGCTCGTCTCGGTGGGGGAGCGCGCCGCGTGCGCGCTCACCGCGATGGCGGTCGTCGACCTCGGCCACGACGCCGTCTCGCTGACCGGCTCGCAGGCGGGGATCGTCACGGACTCCGCGCACGGAGGGGCGCGGATCGTCGAGGTGCGCCCCCAGCGCGTGCAACAAGCGCTCGAGCGGGGGGCGATCGTCCTCGTCGCAGGGTTTCAGGGGGTCTCGACCGGTTCCGAGGTGACGACGCTCGGCCCTGGCGGGCGGGACGCGACCGCCGTCGCGCTCGCGGCAGCGCTGGGCGCGGATGCATGCGAGCTGCTCGACGATGTGGACGGCGTCCGCAGCGCGCCGCTCGGGATCGTCGCCTCGGCCGGGAAGCTGCCCGTCGTGAGCCACGACGAGCTACTCGAGCTCGCGTCGGCCGGCGGCGCCGATGTCCAGCTACGCTCCCTCGAGCTGTCCCGGAACCAGCGGGTCCTGTTGCACGTGCGCTCGTCGAGGTCCGCCGACGAGGGCACCTGGGTCGTGTCGGAGGAGGATTGGCGGATGCTCGAACGGGCCATCATCTCCGGCGTGAGCCACACGACCGACGACACGGTCTACCGGGTCGACGGCGTCGCGCCGGCGGCGCTCTTCTCCGCGCTCGCGGAGGCGGACGTCGTCGTCGACACGATCCTCCTGACCGCCGACGGGCTCGTGTTCTCGGCCCCGACCGCAGATGACGGCGCGACCGAGCAGGTCTTGGGCGCGCTCGGCGCGCGCTTCACCGCGGACTCGGAGCTCGGGCAGGTGAGCGTCGTCGGGGCGGGAATGAGGAGCCACCCCGGCGTGGCGGCGACGGCGTTCGCCACGCTGGAGGAGAACGGGATCGAACCGGTGATCGTCACGACCTCGCCGATCAGGATCAGCTGCCACGTCCGCCGGGACGCGGTCGAGCGTGCCGTCCGCGCACTGCACGACGCGTTCGAGCTCGACGGAGAGGGCGAGCGAGCCGGTGGTTGACCCGGGCCTCCGAATCGGGGTCGTGGGCGTCAGCGGCGCGGTCGGCGGCGTCACGCTCCAGCTGCTGCTTCTCCGCGGGTACTCGAACATTCGCACGTTCGCGTCCTGGCGCTCGGCGGGCGGCAGGATCGGCGACTTCGAGATCGAGGAGGCAACGCCCGTCGCCCTCGGGGCCGGCGACCTCGACGTCTGCTTCTTCTCCGTGGGGACCGCGACGAGCCGCGAGCTCGTGCCGGCCGCGGTCGCGGCGGGCACGCTCTGCGTCGACAAGTCCTCGGCGTTCCGCCTCGAGCCCGGCGTGCCGCTAGTCGTGCCCGAGGTGAACGGCGAGCGCGCCCTCGAGAACACGGGGATCGTCGCCAACCCGAACTGCTGCGCGATCCCGCTCACGATGGCGCTCGCGCCGCTCCACGACGCCGTCGGGCTCCGGCGCGTCCGGGTCGCCACCTACCAGTCGGTCTCGGGCGCCGGCACGGATGCGATCGAGCGGTTCCGCGCCGAGCGGCCAGACAAGCACGAGCTGCAGATGGACTGGCCGTTCGACGGGGTCGAGTTCGACGAGGAGGTGAAGCTCCGCGAGGAGACGCGGAAGATCCTCGAGCTCCCGGACCTCCCGATCTCGGCGACCTGCGTGCGCGTGCCGGTGCTGGTCGGGCACGCCGAGGCGATCTGGGTGGAGACGGACGAGTCGATCTCGCCCGCGGCAGCGAAGAAGATCCTCGCGGAGGCCCCCGGGATCCGGCTCGACCAGGTGCCACGCCCGTCGAAGGCCGTCGGGATCGACGAGGTCCTCGTCGGCCGCGTGCGCGAGGACCCGACCGTGGAGAACGGCCTCTCCCTGTTCCTCGTGTGCGACAACCTGCGCAAGGGGGCGGCGCTCAACGCGGTGCAGATCGTCGAGCTGCTGATGGGCGCATCCTTGCCCCATTACTTCGGGCACCGCGTCAGCTGATCGCTACGCGGGCGGCGCCGGCGTCGGTACCGGCTGGAGAGCCTCCGAGACCTTCCGCAGGACCTTCTCGCGCGCCCCCTCCTCGACGGGGACGAGCCCGCCGAGGTCGAGCCGCGCGAGCTCGATCCTCCCCGACGCCCGCACGGTCCGGAAGCCGAAGTCCGCGAGGAAGTCGCGCGGGAAGACGGTGCGATGGACGAGGAAGCGCTCGCGTGAGGGCGTCGACTCGCGGTAGCGGTAGGCGAACGCCTCGAGAGCGCGCGCGCCCTTGTCGCGTGCCTCTCCGATCGCGGCCAGGAACAGCGACTGCTCGACCCAGGGCTGCGTGTCGGAGAGCAGGTACGAGCAGGTGACGAGGACCGCGTCCTCGGACGGCGGCCCGGCCGGGAGGTCGACGGCGCGCGGGAAGAGGCCGGACGGCCCGTACTGCATCGACCCGATGACGCGGCCGTCGTCGTCGCGGTAGATCGTCCCCCACGCGCCCCACTCCTCCTCCGCCCGCTCGATCCACGACGCCTTGTCCGGCTCGCGGGTGCCGCGGCTCTGCCACCAGAGGCATGTCCGGCACACGGAGGGAGCGGTCTCGATCGTCGCGCCCGTGAGACCCGCGAGGCGGGAGGTGCTCGGCGATTGCGCGTCCACGCTCACGCCGATCGTACAACCAGCTCCGTGACCTCCGGCCTGGCGAAGAACCTGAAGGGGACGAACGTCGTGCCGAGACCGGGGGACACGTGCAGCACAGTCGGTCCGTGCCGGTACAGACCTTCGACGTCCCGGGCGCGCAGGTGCGCGAGCCTCAGCTTGCCGCCCGGGACGGGAACGACGATCTGCCCAGCATGGAAGTGGCCGGAGAGGACGAGGTGGAACGCGTCCGGAGGCAGACGTCGCGCGATCCCCGGGAAGTGGCAGAGGAGGATGCGGAGCGGGGCGTCCCGGTCGGCCAGCGACTCCGGGCTCGCGGTCTGCGCCGCGTAGGTCTGCGGGTCGACCCCGACGAGCTGGACGCGCCGGCCGCGCAGCTCGACGTCGACGGCCTCGTCGCCGAGCAGCGTCGCGTGGTCGAGGCCGGAGAGAGCCGCGAAGTCGACTCGCTCGGAGAACGGATCGCGGGAGTCGGCGAGGTCGTGGTTGCCGAGCACGACGAAGCAGCGCCCGAGTGCCTCCAGCAGTCGCTCGAGCGCCGGGAGGCCCGAGCGCCGGGAGACGAGGTCGCCGGTGAGGCAGACGAGGTCGGGACGCTGCTCGACCACCCAGGCGACGGCGTCCTCACTCGCCTTCCGACCCCGCGAGGGGACGCCGAGGTGGAAGTCGGAGAGGTGCGCGATGCGGAGCCCCTCGAGCTCGGGGGGCACGCCGGCGAGCTCGACCTCGACGACGCGCCGCCGGAGCCACCCGGCCTCGAACCACCCCCAGGCGAGCGCGAGGACTGCGACCGCTGCGAGCGCGGCCAGGAGCCACGTCAGCACCGGCCAGGCCTCAAGAGGCAGCCAAGTTACAAGTTGTAACTTGGCACCCAATTCGGACCCGTCCGTTCGGCCGGCGGCAGCGGCTTCTGGAGCGGGTCAGACGGCGAGCTTCTCGACGACGGGGTCGAGCGACACGAGGTGGCGCTTGAACCTCAGCTCCGAGTCGTCGAGCCCCGCCGCCACCCCGATCAGCTGGGAGAGGTGGAGGACCGGCATCTGGAAGTCCTTCCCGGTCTGCTCCCGGAGCTTCGACTGCCACGCGTCGAGCGAGAGATGGCAGAGCGGGCACGGGGTCACCATCGCGTCGGCTCCTGCCTCCTTCGCCTGCTCGATGGGCTGGATGAGCTCCGCGAGCGCGACGTCCTCGCGCGCCTGGATGATCGGGAAGCCGCAGCACTTGATCTTCGCCGGATAGTCGATCGCCTCGCCGCCGCAGGCCTCGATGATGCGCTCCAGGGACTCCGGCTTGTCCGGGTCCTCGAAGCCGAGGAGCTTCGACGGGCGCAGGATCTGGCACCCGTAGAAGGGGGCGATCCTCAGCCCCTTCAATCCCTTGTGCGCGGCCTCTCTCAGCAGCTCGTAGCCCTCGCCGGCGGACACGAGCCAGAGGAAGTGCTTGACGTCGACGCCGCCCGAGTACGCCGGCGCGCCGACCGAGACGAGGTTCGCGTTCACGCGCGCGAGGAGACCGGCGTCCCCCTGCAGCTGGTGATTCGCCTGGCGCAGATTGAGCGTGCAGACGTTGCAGACCGTCATCAGCGTGTCGGAGCCCGTCGCCTCCGCGTAGGCGAGGATGCGCGCGTTCAGGTGCAGGTAGTAGTCGGGCTCCGCCTCGTGGATGTCGCCGGCGCCGCAGCAGGTGACGCGCTCGAGCTCGACGAGCTCGAGACCGACCTTCGGCGCCAGCGCCTGCGTCGAAATGTCGAGCTCCTTCGCCGACAGCGACGCGAGACAGCCCTTGTAGTACGCGACCTGCTTCACTCCGCCTCCTCGTCTCCATTCTCACCGGGCAGGTACGGCACGGCGAACGAGCCTTCCCCGTAGGGATCCCGCGGCCCGGCGCCGTCCGACTCGCTCTCCAGCTCGAGCTGCTCGAGCGCCTTCTCGCCCTGCACGATGCCCTCGTAGCCCTCGCGCCCCTGCTCCTTGACGAGGTCGTACAGGGCCCGCGCCTCGTCCACGTCCTTGGCCACGTGCGGCGGGAACGGCGGCGGCACCTTTCCGTGGCGCAGCAGCCCCATCGCGAACTTCACTTCCTTCAGCGACTTCGCGATGCCCTGCGTCTTGGGCACGAGCTCGGTCTCGCGCAGCCACCCCGTCGTCTTCGCTGAGGTGACGAACCACTTCGCGTGCTTCGCGCCCATGTCCGAGTCGATCCCGGCGCTCACGGCCTCCGCGCCGAGCTTCGCGATCGCGTCGCGGGGGTCGACGCCCTTCGGGCAGCGCTCCTGGCAGAAGTAGCAGCGCGTGCAGTCCCAGATCCCGTGCTCGCCCGAGTACGACTGCAGCCGCTCCACCGTCGCCTGGTCGCGCGGGTCGCCGACGAAGCGCATCCCCTTCGCGAGCGCCGCCGGGCCGAGGAAGTCCGGGTCCGCCTCCATCGAGTTGCACTCGGAGACGCAGCAGCCGCACATGATGCAGAGCGACTCCTTGTGAATGACGTCCATCCGCTCCTGCGAGACGACGTGCTCGGTCTCGCCGGGATCGGAGTAGCCAGGCTCGAGCCACGGCGTCACCGCGCGGATCTTCCCCCAGAACGGCCCCATGTCCACGACCAGGTCCTTGACCACGGGGAGGTTGCCCATCGCCGAGATCACGGGCACACGCCCCTCCTGGGCGACGTCGTACATGCGGGTCTTGCACGCGAGGACGGCGGCGCCGTCCATGCGCATGCCACAGGAGCCGCAGATCATCATCCGGCAGCTCTTGCGGTACGCGAGCGACCCGTCGACCTGATCCTTGACGATGTCGAGGACGTCGAGGAGCGTCGCCTCCTCGGGCGCCGAGACCTCGTACTCCTTCAGCGCGCGCTCGCCCGCGATCGGGTCGTAGCGCCAGATCTTGAGGGCGACCTGCATCGGCTAGTAGCTCCTCACCTCGGGCTGCCACCTCGTCATGCGGACCTCCTTCGTGTCGAGCTCGGGCTCGCCGTCCTTCCAGCGCGTGAGCGAGTGTCGCAGGAAGCGCTCGTCGTCCCGCTCCGGGAAGTCGTACGGGCGCGAGTGGGCGCCGCGGCTCTCCTCCCGCGCGACCCCCGCCTGCACCATGACCCAGGCGAGGTCGAGCATCGAGCCGAGCTCGAGCGCCTGCGTGAGATCGGTGTTGAAGACCGGCCCCTTGTCCTCGACCACGACCCGCTCGTAGCGCTCGCGCAGGCCCTGGATGATTCCGAGCTGGAGCTCCATCTTCGGCCCCTGGCGGAAGACGCCGAAGTTCTCGAGCATCGAGGCGCCGAGCTCGTCGCGGATCTTCCACGGCCGCTCGCCCTCGCTCCGGTCGAGGAGCGTCTTCAGGTCGCGCTCCGCGTCGGCCATCGGCGCCACGGACAGGCTCGGCGTCGGGGAGCTCGCTGCCAGCGCGTGCTCCGCCGCCGCCTGCCCGGCCCGGCGGCCGAACGTGATCGTCTCCATCAGCGAGTTGCCCCCGAGCCGGTTCGCCCCGTGTACCGAGACGCAGGCGACCTCGCCGGCCGCGAACAGGCCCTCGAGCTCCGTCTCGCCCCAGTTGCCGGTGTCCACGCCGCCCATGTGGTAGTGGGCTCCCGGCCGGACGGGGATCGGGGCATAGATCGGATCGACGCCTGCGAAGGTCATCGCGAGCTCGCGCGAGCCCGGAAGCCGGTCGAGGATGCGCTCTGCGCCGAGGTGGCGGAGGTCGAGCAGGACGGACCCGAGCACGCCCCGACCCGACTCGATCTCGGTCGTCTCGGAGCGGGAGACGACGTCTCGGGAGGCGAGCTCGAGCGCGTTCGGTGCGTAGCGCGCCATGAAGCGCTCGCCGTCCGCGTTGAGCAGGTAGCCGCCTTCGCCGCGGCAGCCCTCGGTGATCAGCACTCCGCTCGGGTACAGCGTCGTCGGGTGGAACTGCATGAACTCCATGTCCTCGAGCGGGAGGCCCGCGTGGAGCGCCATCGCCATGCCGTCCCCGTTGCAGGCGTACGCGTTCGTCGTCGCCCGGTAGATCCGGCCCATGCCGCCGGTCGCGAGCACGACCGAGCGGCCGGCGACGAGCTTCAGCCCGCCGCTCACGAGGTCCCAGCAGATGACGCCGACGCAGCGTCCGTGGTCGACGACGAGCCGCCACGCGAAGTACTCCTCGTGGACCGTCATCGGCCCTTGCTCCATTCGCTTCATCAGCTGCTCGTAGAGGACGTGGATGAGGACGTGCCCGGTGATGTCCGCCGAGAACACCGTGCGCGGCGAGCCGGCGGCGCCGAACGGGCGCTGGGCGAGCTTCCCGTTCTCGTCGCGCGAGAAGACGCAGCCCCAGTGCTCGAGCTGGTAGATGTCCCCGGGCGCCTCGTTCGCGAGGATCTCGATCGCGTCCTGGTCGCCGATGTAGTCGGACCCCTTGACCGTGTCGAACGCGTGCTGCTCGGGGCTGTCATCCGCCCGGTTCCCGAGCGCCGCGTTGATGCCCCCTTCGGCCGCGCCCGAGTGGCTCCTCGTCGGATGGAGCTTGGAGACGACGCCGACGTCCGCACCGGTGTCGAACGCCTCGATCGCAGCGCGCATGCCCGCGCAGCCGGCCCCGACGACCACGACGTCGTGCATGGCATCCACTGCAGCGGACGCTACCTGATGGGTCGCGCGCCCGACCCGGGGAGGTTACGGCGTCGCCGCCGTGACCACGACGCGGCCGAGCGAGCCGGCCTGGCTGACCCGCACGAAGAGCGAGCGCTGGCCGCACACGGTCGTGTCGAGCCGCTTCGCACGCTGCCCGATCCAGGACGCTCGGCGGAGGACGGTCTTGCGGTTCGGGCCGACGAGCGAAATCTCGGGCCGGCCGGCCCTGGGTACGGCGGCCGTGATCCGGATGCTCCCGTCGAGCGGGGTCGCGAGCGGGATCCACCACACCTTCGGCGTTCGCTTCGCGAACGTCCTCGCGAACGAGCGGATCGTCCCCTTCGTCCAGGGTTGCAGCACGTCGCGCTCCGCCGCCTGCAGGTCGGCCTCGGTCGGGTAGAAGCTCGGCGCGATGATCGGCCAGTTGCCGGTCGTGATGCCGTCCTTCCGCTCCTCGAGCAGGCGGTAGACCTCGGCCCACGCCTCGCCGGGATTCCGCGCGTAGTTCGGCCCCTCGTTGCCCGGGTGCGCCTCGCCGCGCGTCACCTTCGGGCACACGGTGGCCGACGTCGCCCAGGCCTTCGGGCCCCAGTCGATGGCTCGCCAGGGGGCGTTGTCGCGGTAGAGCGCGATGTGGTGGCCGTACTCGTGTCGGACGACCTCCTCCGGCGTCGTCCCGTCCAGCGCCGGCTCGGCCAGCGAGATCATCGTGTTCCGGGAGTAGCAGCCGAGCGATCGGGCGCCGCAGAGCTCCTGCACCTCGGCCAGGGTCGCGTGGTACGAGGAGACGCGCGCGAGCTCGGCGCCGTGGGTGAGCTGGACGAGGAACTCGGCCCAGTACTCGGGCGTGACGGTCGGGAGGGAGTCGGAGACCTGGACGTTCACGACCTCGCCGGTCGAGGTCGTGATCGGCCCCCCACGCCACGTGAGAGACGTCCGCGCGAGACGGTCGAAGCGAAGCGCCGTGCCCGGCTCCGCGTCGATCGCGCGGGCGCTCGTCCGCGGAGCGGGCGGCGCTGCAAGCGCTTCCGTGCGAACGAGGCCTGCGAGCACGAGCGCGACGACGAGCAGCGCTCCGGCGGCGAGTGCTGCGAGCAGCCGCGCGGGCGAGACCACCATTCGCTCCTTATACCGGCGTGCCCCGCGGGGCGAGGTAAAGGTTGCCTAAGACTGCGGTGCCGTCACACGCGCGGGCCGGCGCCGGCCACTCCGGCGGACACGTCCTCGAAGCGCGTGAAGTTGTCCCGGAACATCCGGGCGAGCTCCTGCGCCTTGACGTCGTAGGCCGCAGGGTCCGCCCACGTGCCGCGCGGGTCGAGGAGGGACGGGTCGACGCCCGGCACGGAGACGGGGACCTCGAGGCCGAAGACCTCGTCCAGCCTGTACTCGACGTCTTCGAGCGTGCCCGAGAGCGCCGCGTGCAGCAGGTCGCGGGTCGCCTGGATCGGCATGCGCCGGCCGACACCGTGGGGCCCCCCGGTCCACCCCGTGTTCACGAGCCACACCCGCGCGTCGGGGTGCTCGTCCAGCTTGCGCCCGAGCAGCCCCGCGTACACCGAAGGAGGCTGCGGGAGGAACGGAGCCCCGAAGCAGGTCGAGAACGTCGGCTGGGGCTCCTGGACGCCGATCTCGGTGCCGGCGAGCTTCGACGTGAACCCCGAGAGGAACCAGTAGATCGCCTGGTCGCGCGTGAGCCGTGCGATCGGCGGCAGGATCCCGAACGCGTCCGCCGTGAGGAAGACGACCGTGCTCGGGTGGCCCGCGCGCTTCTCGGGGAGCGCGTTTCCGATCTGCTCGAGCTTGTACGCCGCCCGCGTGTTCTCCGTCTTCGAGTCGTCGGCGAGGTCGAGCACCCCGCGCTCGTCGGCGACGACGTTCTCGAGCACGGCGCCGAACGAGTGCGTCGCCTTGAAGATCTCCGGCTCAGCCTCCGGGGAGAGCCTGATCACCTTCGCATAGCAGCCGCCCTCGAAGTTGAACACGCCCTCGTCGCCCCAGCCGTGCTCGTCGTCTCCGATCAGCGAGCGCTCCGGGTCGGCCGAGAGCGTCGTCTTCCCGGTGCCGGAGAGCCCGAAGAAGACCGCGACCGTCCCGTCGCCGCCGACGTTCGCCGAGCAGTGCATCGGGAACACACCATCGAGCGGGAGCCGGTCGTTCATCAGCGTGAAGATCGACTTCTTGATCTCGCCCGCGTAGAACGTGCCCCCGATCAGCACCTCCGTGCGCGAGGGATGGAGCACGACGAAGGTCTCGCTCCGTGTGCCGTCCTCGTCCGGGACTGCGCTGACCGAGGGCGCGTGCAGGATCACGGCCTGCGTCTCGAGCGCCTCGAGCTCGTCCTCCGAGGGATCGATGAAGAGCGTCTTCGCGAAGAGCGCGTGCCAGGGGCTCTCGGTGAGGACGCGGACCGAGAGCCGGTGCGCGGGATCGGCGCCCACGTAGGAGTCGACGACGTAGACGTCGCCCTCCGACAGGCGCGCGACGACCTTCTCCCGCAGGCGCTCGAACGAGTCGGGCGAGATCTCCGCGTTCACGTCGCCCCACCAGATCCGGTTCTCGGAGCCCGGCTCGCGGACGACGAACTTGTCGTTCGGCGAGCGGCCGGTGTGGATCCCGGTGTCGACGACGAGCGGGCCGCCCTCCGCCAGCGTCGCCTCGCCCCGGCGCAGCGCGTGCATGTAGAGCTGCGAGGTCGTCGGGCGCCAGAAGACCCGCCCGCGCACGTTCTCGAGGCCGTGCTCGTCCAGAGATCCGCGGTCCGGGACCGTCGCGGTCACGCCTGCCCTCGGCTCGTCGTCTCTCCCATGAGCCGCTCTATGGTATGCGCGCAGCGTGATCCGGAGCCGGACGTCCGTCGTCCCGGGCCGCGAGCTCGGCGAAGCGGCCCCCTCGGGCGAGGAGCTCCTCGTAGGTCCCCATCTCGGCTACACGGCCGCGGTCGAGCACGACGATCTGGTCGGCGTCGCGCACCGTCGAGAGCCGGTGTGCGATCGCGATCGTCGTGCGGCCCTCGGAGAGCCGCTCGAGCGCCTCCTGCACGAGCCGCTCCGTCTGCGTGTCGAGCGAGGACGTCGCCTCGTCGAGGACGAGGACCGGCGGGTTCCGCAGGATCGTCCGCGCGATCGCGATCCGCTGCTTCTCGCCTCCGGAGAAGCGGTAGCCCCGCTCGCCGACGACCGTGTCGTAGCCCTCGGGCAGCGTCGCGATCAGCTCGTGGATCTGCGCCGCCCGCGCCGCGTCCTCGACCTCCTCGTCGGTGGCGTCGGGACGCGCGAAGCGAAGGTTCTCCCGGACGGAGGCGTGGAACAGGTACGTCTCCTGCGAGACGACGCCGACCGCGGCCGCGAGCGAGGCGAACGTCAGATCGCGCACGTCCACCCCGTCCACGGTGACGGTCCCCTGCGTCGCGTCGTAGAGGCGCGCGACGAGGTACGCGCAGGTCGTCTTGCCGGACCCCGTCTCGCCGACGAGGGCGGTCTTCGTGCCGGGCGGGACCGCGAAGGACACGTCCTGCAGCGTCCAGGCGGCGTCGTCGTAGCGGAACCAGACGTCGTCGAGCCGCACCTCGCCGACGGGCTCGTCCAGCGCGCGCTCGCCCTCGACGATGTCGACGCGGTGATCGAGGTACTCGAAGATCCGGTCGAAGAGCGCGAGCGAGCTCTGCACCTCGAGCTGGACCCCGAGCAGGCTCCCGATCGGGAAGAAGAGCCGCGCCTGCAGCGTGGTGAAGGCGACGAGTGTCCCGATCGTGATCGTCTCGGAGCCCTGCGCGATCGTGAAGCCGGCGAACCAGTAGACGAGCGCGGGCATGATCGCGAACGTCGTCTGGATCGAGGCCATCATCCAGCGCCCGGTCATGCGGCTCCGCACCTCCAGCTCGGCGAGGCGGCCGGACTCGCGCTCGAACCGCTGCGCGAGGTCGTCGGTGCGGCCCATCGTCTTCCCGAGCAGGATCCCGGAGACCGAGAGCGACTCCTGGACGATCGAGGAGACGTCCGCAAGGGAGGCCTGGCGCTCGGCGGTGACCTTTCGGCGCTGGGCGCCGACGCGCTTCGTCAGCCAGACGAAGAGGGGGAGCAGCGCGAGCGCGAAGGCGGCGAGCCGCCAGTCGAGGAGCAGCATCGCGACGACCGTCGCCAGCACCGTCGTCACGTTCGAGAGGACGGAGGTCGCGGTCGAGGTGACGACGGTCTCGATCCCGCCGATGTCGTTCGCGATGCGGCTCTGCACCTCCCCGGTGCGCGTCCTCGTGAAGAACGCGAGCGAGAGCCGTTGCAGATGCCGGTAGACCTGCGTCCGCAGGTCGTGCATGACGCTCTGGCCCACCTGGTTCGTGAGCAGCGTCTGCCAGACGCCGATCGCGCCGGTGACGATCGGAATCGCGACCATCCCCGCGACGAGCGCGGTCAGGAGGCCGACGTTCTCGTCCGGGATCGCGACGTCGAGCACCTCGCGCAGGAGGAACGGGGAGACGACGCCGAGCCCCGCCGAGAGGACGATCAGCACGGAGACCGCGCCGAGCCGGGCGCGGTAGGGCCGGAAGAGCGAGACGATGCGGCGGGAGTTCGCGCGGCGGACGGCAGGATCGGCCGGCCGCTCGGGCGGGTCCTCGGCGAGGAAGCGGTCGAAGCGGTGTCCGGGCACTCGCTAAGCGTGCCTGCAAGCGGTTAGCGTCGGCCGGTGATCGCGAGCCCCCTGCGCCGGAACCGCGACTTCGTCCTCCTCCAGACCGGTCTCCTGCTCTCGAGCGCGGGCTCGCAGATGACCGCGATCGCGTACCCGCTGCTCGTGCTCGCGCTCACGGGCTCGCCGGCGAAGGCCGGAGTCGTCGCGTTCGTGCGCTTCCTCGCCATGGCGGCGCTCGCGCTGCCCTCGGGGATCGCGGCCGACCGCTGGAACCGCAGGCGCCTCATGATCGCAGCCCACGCGACGCGTGCGTGCGTCATCGGGACGCTCGGCCTCCTCGTCCTCTCCGAAGAGGTGGAGTTCTGGATGCTCCCGTTGGTCGCGTTCGTCGAGGGAGGGGGCGCCGCCGTGTTCTCGGCAGCGCAGTCGGGCGCGTTTCGGGCCGTCGTTCCGACGCAACAGCTGCCTGCGGCCGTGGCCGTCGTCACCGGGCGGGACGCGGCCGTCCAGGTTGCGAGCCCCGCGCTCGGGGGCGTGCTGTTCGGGCTCGCGCGAGCGCTCCCGTTCCTCGTCCACGCTGTGCTGTACGTGCTCTCAGCCGCCGCCCTGCTCGCCATGCGCACGCCCTTCCAGGAGGAACGGGAGGCCGATCGCTCGCCGCTGCGCTCACGGGTCTCCGAAGGGTTCCGCTTCATCTGGGACCACGCGTTCCTGCGCACGACGGCACTCCTGTTCGGGTTGGCGAACTTCATCGGGCCGGGCGTCCTGCTCGCGATCGTCGTCATCGGCGAGGAGCAGGGACTGACGAGCGGCAGGGTCGGCCTCCTCGTGTCCGTCTTCGGCGCGGGCGTCCTCGTGGGCGCCTTCCTCTCGCCCGTCGTGCGCCGGCGACTGCCCGTGAGGGGCGTGCTGCTGCTGGAGCTCTGGACCTGGACCGGCTGCAGCGTCTTCCTCGTCTGGCCGAACGTGTACGTGCTGACCGCGAGCATCGTCCCCACGGCGCTCGCGATCCCGTCGACCGACTCGGTCGTCCACAGCTACCGGTATGCGCTGACGCCGGATCGCCTCCAGGGCCGCGTCACCAGCGTCTGGGCGACGATCGGCCTTGCCATCGCTCCCCTCGGCCCGCTCGTCGCGGGGCTCTTGCTCGACTCGTTCTCGGCGCGCGCGACGATCGCGGCCTTCGCCGCCATCGGCCTCCTGCTCGCCCTGTGGGGGACGCTGAGCCCCGCGATCCGCACGGCGCCGAGCCTCGACGAGCTCGCGGAGCTGCCGGCTCCCGCGGGCTGAGCGGCAGGCTCCCGCCCCTCGACGCCGAATCCGGCTGCGTGGATACCGAGCCCGCGATCGACCGCTTCCTCGAGCACGGCGGGCTGTCCGGGGCAACCCGCCGCGCCTATGCCTCGGACCTCCGCTCGTTCGCCGCCTGGCTAAGCGTGCGGGAGCTCGGGCTGGACGACGTCGACGTGCGTGTGCTCGCGGACTGGGTCACCGACCTCGGCCGGGGGCCGACGCGGCTCTCGCCGGCGACGATCGCGCGGCGGCTCGCAGCCGTGCGGTCCTGCCTCCGCTTCATCTACGGGCCGGCCCGCGTCCCCGATGCCGCCCTCGCCCCGCGCCGCGTCCGGCGCCTGCCGGACGCGCCGAAGGCAGCCGATGTCGACGCGCTGCTCGATCTCGCCGACGGGGGCGAGCCACTCGAGCTCCGCAACCGCGCGCTGCTCGAGCTCCTCTACTCGGGCGGCCTCCGCAGTGCCGAGGCAGTCGGCCTGGACCTCGCGGACGTCGACTTCGAGCGCGAGGCGGTCCACGTGCACGGCAAGGGCGGCAGGGATCGGGTCGTGCCCCTCGGCG
>Ga0075418_10003685_pt1 | contig 17444 bp, 17 predicted proteins | sample SoiMetdeltSBSDD2_FD_81776 | JGI IMG/M metagenome (GOLD analysis project Ga0075418, IMG submission 81776) | Bulk soil microbial communities from a Populus tree surrounding site in Tennessee, USA - Soil MetaG P. deltoides SBSDD2 | ecosystem: Environmental > Terrestrial > Soil > Tree plantation... | reverse complement strand
TGCATCTCGAGCGTTGCGGCTCGTGCCGCGGTGTTTGGTTCGATGCCGGCGAGTGGTCGATCCTCGCGGAACAGAATCTGCTCGATCACCTCGACGAATTCTGGACCGCGGAATGGCGCGCGCAACAACGCAAACGCGCGAGCGAAGAGCGCTTCCAGCAGCGCCTGCGCGACGAATTCGGACCGGAGCTCTACGAGGCGCTGCAGCAGATGGCCACGCGGCTCCGAAATTACGAGCGCCGCTCGCAGGCACTCGCGTTTCTCCGCGAGGCCAGCGAGGGCGATTGACGGATTGCGCACGTACGGGAGTCCGCCGTATCGCATTGCGGTCCTTCACGACGGGCCGGGCGCCGCCGGATCGGCCGCGGGACTCGCGCGCGGCATTGCGACGTTCGCGAGCGTGCTCGAGCCGTTTCAATGCGCGGATTCGATTCGCGGACAGATCACGGAATTGCGCGATCAACTGGTTACGCATGCGGCTCCGCCGCTCGTGATCGCGGGCTGGTCGTGGGGCGCGATGCTCGCCTGTCTCTTTGCCACGGAACATCCGCCGATGGTTGCGAAACTGATTCTCGTCGCGGTGCCGCCGTTCGATGAAGAGAACGCCGCGCGCATCACGCCGGAGCGATTGCGGCGGCTCAGCGAATCCGAAAGGCGCAGTGTCGCCGCGCTGCCGCTGCTGGAGGTCGCGCGTCTGTTCGAGCGGATCGATTCATTCGACGCCGTGCCTCACGATCCCGACGAAATTCACGCCGACGCGACGATTCATGATCGCGTATGGGGCGAGGCCGCCGAGCTTCGCCGCTCCGGCGATCTTCTGCGAATCGCTGCCGCAATCACGTGTCCCGTGACGATTTTTCACGGCGACTCTGATCCGCATCCACTCGATGGCGCGCGCCTCGTTGCATCGACGATTCGCAATGCGAAGCTCGTGACGCTCGAGCGCTGCGGACATACGCCGTGGATCGAGCGACACGCACGCGACCCCTTTTTCCGCGCGCTCCGAGCCGAAACCGAATCCGCTCTATGATTCGCGCATGTCCGTGCGCATCCTCCGCCTCGGCACCGCGCGAGAAAAAGGAGAGGGCCTGCGCATCGGAACCGTACGCCGCCCACCGCGCGGCGTCGCCAAAGAACGCCTGTCCGCCGACGACTGGTACGACGTCTGGCTCCCCCAGCTCGCGCCGAGCGCAGATCTCGTCAAGGAAGCACAGAGCTCGACGTCGCCTCGCGATTGGGACGCCTTCGTTCGCAAATACCGGAAAGAAATGTCCGCTCCCGATAACGCCCGACTCCTGACGCTGCTCGCAGCAATGTCGCAGACCACTGACTTCTCCGTCGGCTGCTACTGCACGGACGAGTCGCACTGTCATCGCTCGGTTTTGCGGGAGCTACTGCGCGAGCATGGTGCACGAATCGCATAGCATGGAAGAGCGTTTGTCCGTGGTGTTTGCGAACGACACTGCATCGGACGGGAAATCCGGTTCTCACCGAAGAACATCTCACTTCACGGGACAGCCACCCAACCTCTTTCCAACAACTGTAGTGCCGTCGGAGCTCGACGACTCATAGTGGTCACCATGGTACGTAGTCGTGCCAATCACTTCGGACTTGCCACAGACGATCGTCACTGTTGTCCGATTTCCATCGAGAGTGACGTTCTTCACGACACACCGCCCCTTTGTCTTCGCTGCGGTGGAATCCTCAAGATACTTTCTGAGCATGGCTAAATCGCCACTCATGCTCTTCGCCTCGGCTGGTGTAATGCAATACCGTGTGACGAGTGGTCGAGCTGCCGCTCCTGTAAGAGTCGTTTCCCACTGACCAGGCTGCACGCGATCTGCTGCAGCGACCACGACGGCCGTGATCAGAGTCATCGCCAAAAAAAGGATACGACCCGTTAGAACCCTGTGCACTTTGGCCTCCTCAGCTTTCCGCTCATCACGACGCGCGATTCTAGACTGTCGTGTCGGTTTTGTCTCTCGAGCACGTGGCCCTGGAAATTCAAATCAGGTGATGAACGATCTTTGCGGCAGACTCTCCGAGCGGAATCGCGCACCACGCTCTGGTATCCGCGCCGGAACCATCGTCCGCACCGCGGGACCGTGGCAACTGCAGCGTAAGTTGTTAGTTCGCCGGACAAACCATGGCTCCGAGATCTAGCAGCTCAAGAGGTGCCGCGGGATCTCGTATCTCGGCCGATGCGTTAAAACTCGATGTCATTTGAACGCACATAGCAGCGATTCTGAACGGGGCCCGTTACCAGTTAATCGTCATTCCACCGTTGCCAAGTCCATTCGAGATCGGACCGATCACCGTTACTAGTCCGGTCTTCGTATCGATTCGGCAAACCGCGGCGGGATCGCTCAAATCGTTGCCTAGAGTGCCGTATAACTTTCCGTCGGGTCCGAAATCGATGCCTGGCATCACTATATCAGTACCGTCTGGACCAAAATTCAGGCCATCGATCTTTACACTAGCGTCGCTAATCTTCAGTGATGTCGTACTCGTTACCTTTGACGACAGATCGACCCGCACTAGGACGTTATCGTGCAGAACGGCTCCGAACAATTCTCTTCCATCGGGTGACAGTGCCAAGTCGCCGCCCAGTTGGTGAGTGTCCGCCACGGGCTGAGTGGCGAGCGTCATGGGATTCACTTCAAAGATGCGTGTATCGCTGATGCCCCACGCGTACAGTGGTCCGCCACATGTTGCTTCGAGCGAGTTCAGTCCAGCCAATCCTGGCAATTGCCCCAGCAAATTGAGTTTGCCAGTGACGACATCGACTGAAAACAGCCTGTCGACCGTGATTGCATACGTGCGTGAGGAACATGGGTCGATCGCAATATCCGTCAATTTCTCGCCACTGGCACCCAGGTCGATGGTCTGTGGCGCCGTAGCATACTGTTCGACACGATAGATGTGTCGCGACTCGTTGGTGGTAAGACCAGTCCCGGAACAGTACATGACGGCGTAGCCCCGTCGCGGGATACAGGTGCAGCTAGATCCAACAAGAAGTGCGATCGACAGTAAGATGTAGGGCATTAAACGACGCATCTTGCGCTCCTTTGTCTAAGTAGTGGCGCCAGGCTGCGAAACGTTGCAACTGACCTTCATGACACCTCAGACACCGAGGAACGCCAGCCACGGCTCGTGTAACCATTCGTATTGCCACAACGTGGGCTCAGGACGCGATGAAACGACGACGGCCCTGCAGGTTATTAGGCACAGGCTCCTCCTGAAAGACGCCGTCGTAGTCTCTCGACTGTTTTCGCTAAGCTGCGCGGCCGGTCCCGGGTGCCGAAGCCGGAGCGGCGCGGCGGCTGCCGCGACCGAACGAGCAACTCGGAAGGAGCGAACTGCAGCCGCCGTGACGCCCCTCACGCTTGCGCCGCGCGAGGCGGAGTGGGTGGCGGCCCGAAGGCGGGCCGCGTCAGCTGCAGTCGCAAGTTAGGCCGCCACCCAGCCTGTGCTGCATTCGAACCTGATATCGGGGTGCATTTTGATTGGTTCACCATTCGCGGGGAAATACGGTGAGCGTGCCGGCCGCAGCGTCGAACGAGAAGGCACCTCCAATGTAGTCGGCGAATCGTGACGAGGCGGAACTGACGCTTCCGATCTCGTTGTTGGAATTGAGATCGTGCACTCCCTGAATGGTGAGATGCTCCGGCGGATCACCTTTGCTTGAGGCATACATCACCGTTGCCGTTAGCATCGAGGCGGCGAAGTTGACACCGCAACAGCTGTTGTCGCGCTTCGTCGCGATCAGCGTAACGGCCTCATTGCTTGTCTCTTCCACCGCGTTAGCACCAACATATTGCCAGTTTCCACCGCTGTCCCCAAACTGCTGGTTTACGAGCAACGGCGGACAGATCTTGAACGAGAGCGTTGTAGCCATGACCACTCCTTGAGAAGTTCATGTCGTGCTTCCGTGCTGAACTTCTGTACAAGGAGTGCCGGCGCGGCTGAGTTCCCTACCCCGACCGGCCGAACTTGCTCGCTGACAGCGCTCGCCAATTTGGTCTCTCATCGCCGTAAGAGTGTGTACCCGCGCCGCTCTGGCGAACGCCCCTGACTCGTGCTGCCGCGCGCGATGAGCTGTTGTTCACTTGGGGTGACCGTACGGCGAGGATAGAATTTTGCTGTGGACTAACGGCGAAGACTTGCAAGCAACTCGCCTCACCGATGCCTACAAACTTCGATGTCGTTCGGTCGGTCCAACTCCGGTCTAACGTTCTTGGTGTAAGCTGCGGCGGGCTTCACGCGCCAGGAACGATGCGGCGCGACGGCCGCCGCGACCAACGAGACTGCTCGGAGGAAGCGAACTGCGGCCGGCGTGACGCCATGAAGCTGGCGAAGCTGTAGCCGGCTCGGCCGGCGGGCCGGGCACCAGCCCGCCGACAGCTTCACACCAAAGTTAGGCCGTGCCCGGTCGCGACGTTAATTGCTTTTTCGCAGCCCCCGCCGCTTCGACGTGCGCTTTCGCAACGCGAGCCAGCAGTGACGGTAGGCCTAAGGTACCTCGCGGACCACGTGTGACGCGTAAATCCGCTCTCCGCCCGCTCTTCGAAAACCGCTCAATTCGAGTAACGGCGTTGCTTAGCGCTCTGAGAAGTGTCGGCGCCTCACGGGCACGTTCTTCAACATAATCTGATAGCGCCGCGGACGTGACGATGTCGATTGTCGCGTGAAAGTTCCACGCCGCCGCGCCCTTCCAATGAAGCCGTGTGGAGCGCACCGGACGAACCTGCATTTCGTGCGCCGAGTCCGCATACGCTTCGAAGAGCTCGCCCTCGATTACAATGAGCGGAAACGCAACCACTGACGCGTATGGAAGCTCGACGCCGGTTGCTGTGCGCTGATCGTAAGAAGCCATTCTAGCCGACGCAGCTGTCACCACACCCTGTGCTGCTTTGTAGAAGTTGTCTTGCGATTCGCCGAGCGCCTGCCTTCCTCCGAATCCAGGCTGCTTCGGTACCGCAAAGTAGCGAAGCTTTTCAAGGCGCTTGCTGCCAGCCTCCAGCCAAAGAGCGGCACGACCCAGACTCGATGCGATCGTCTGGTTGATGCACGCGGAAGGTGCCATTTCGCCAAAGGGCGAGCAGAAGACCACCCACGGCTTGTCGCGGGACCATTTGCATTCGACGACGTGCTCGATGCGAACGAGGTGCTCTCCGACGTGTTGGTGGTACTTCGCCACGACGTCGATTTCTCGCGGTGACTCGTCCGCTGACGTGCGCACGTATATTCCCTGGCTCACGTCGAAGAAGCGAGAGAACGCCAGCGCAGTGCTGAACTCAAGCGGGTATCCTTCGCGCCGGAGCCATTCGAGTACTTTGTCTTGCAGATCGGATGGCATACTTACATCATACGCGCTCCCCGCGTCGGCCTAACTCCGGTCTAACGTTCTTGGTGTAAGCTGCAGCGGGCTTCACGCGCCATGAACGATGCGGCGCGCCAGCTGCCGCGTATGACGTTCGGAGAACCGAGTCGCGAACTGCAGCCGGCGTGACGCCGTGACGCTGGTGATACCGTAGCCGGCTCGGCCGGCGGGCCGGACACCAGCCCGCTGTCGGCTTCACGCCAGAGTTAGGCCGCCGCGTTTCTTACACACACCGTTTCTGGGTGAAACGCATTCGAGTCTCACCGCACTACTCTAAGGGGCGACGTGACTTAACCGCGGTTTCACGACTGTGCTGAGCGACTACCGAAGTTCCAAGCGTGACGTCGGCGGCCAGTGTCGGCTCGCTCAGATCTTATTACGAACCGGAGCCGCCGCGTCGACGGATGCGGCTCGCTGGGTCAGTTCGGGCCTGGAAGCGACGAATGTCAGCCCACTCGCTGTACGACATAGATGGAGTGCTTAACCGGCTTCGGGAGGTGTGCGATGAAGGTACGAAAGCGATTTCTGCTTGGTGTGGTTATGGCGGCCAGCGCTGCTGTTCTTGTTCTTCTTTTGGTTGGGAAAGCTGGGAATGACCTGTACGCTGCGGAGCAACACCGCGCTGACCCTGCCGCCACTCACAATATGCTGATCGTTGGGGAGGAGACCGTATACCTTTCTCACCTTCCGATGTTCCAAGAGAAAGACAAGCCGGCCATGCCCCACCGCTATCAAGCAATCCTCGAAGTGACGTTCGCGAGCCAGGAAGATTATGTGAACGACCGACGGAAGCATCGAACGACGAAAATCTATACGCTGAATCCGGAGGATTTCGTACTGCGCGATTTGGTTTCCTCAGACCCGCAACACAAGCCTCTTCGCTCGTTCCAAGCGAATGCCATCTTTCGTGGCCATCTTGAGAGGGACGGCCGTGTTCCCATCGTTCGGGATGTCGAGGTTAGCGTGAAGAACGTGACCCATTTCCGAGAGTTTGATCTCAAGGGCAAAACGTCTCCCCAACTGGAGTATCTTCTGTTCGGCAAAGGGCAGGAACTCTTCATGGCACACTTGATCACGGCACCGCCAGACTTCGATCAGATGCTTGCTGTGAAGGTCATCGACCACAAATTCACTGACGCAGAGCTGGCCAAGGGAGTGCGCGTCGTTTTCTCCGGAAGAACGAACGCCGTTGCTTCAAGGCTACGAGATAAGCAGCTAGTTGTGGGACAAATCAAAATTGAGAATGTGCCAGCAGCGAAGAAGATTCAAGTTGAAGTCAACAGGGAGCTTTACTTCGAGGAGGGCGAACTTCGGATGCCGCCCCGATTTGAAAGCACCTCAGCGGAGAAACAGGCGGGCTTCCCATAAAGAATAAGGCGTGCACATACGTCCTGCCGTTGTCGTAGCGATGTCGTGAGCGAGATATCGGATCGACTAGACCTCTTGCTCGACTTGGTCGGCCTAACTCGTAATTAAGTGGGTGGCGTATCCCGAAGCGGTTCGCTCGCCGCCTTGCACTGTCAGTGACGGCAAATCGCTACGCATTATTGCGCCGCGAACGCGCGCAGCGCTGCCGCTGCCTCGGGTGGGAGGCCGCGGGCGATGCGTTGGAGGTTGGTGGGGCTGGCGTAGCCGGTGGGATCGAGTCGGGCGGAGGTGCGGAGGTAGGTGGCGCCCAGTTCGGGGCGGCCATTGAGGATGTGGAGGATGCCGAGGACGCCGTTGAGGGAGGCGGAGCGCGGGTAAATGACGACGCCGAGGGTGGCGGCGCGGAGGGCGGTGGCGAGGTCGTGGTCGGCTTGTTCCTCGGCGAAGGCGGTGAGGCTGCGCGTAAAGTCGGGCTTGATGGTGGCGGCGGCGAGGGCGGCGCGGTGGCGCTCGAAGGTGTCCAATGCAGCAGTGGACGTGATGTTGAGGAATTGCAGCTCGGGCGTCCAGGCGCGGCTCCATTCCGCGCTCCATTGTGCGATGCGCGTATTGAGCGATGGATCGAATTTGTGCCGTTTGGCAATGCGCGCGTAATCGGCGAAAAAGCGCAGCGCGCCTTCGCGATGATAGAGATCGACATTGCCGCCGTTGGCGGCGGCCAGTTGTGACGCCATGTAAGAACCGATCTTTACGGAGGCGTCATCGGATACGGCATGAGCGTCGCGAAGAGCCGAGCGGAAATCGGCGAATGCGGCTTTGAGCTCGCGCGGGTCCGTGGTCCGCGCCTTGCCGTGCCGGTCGTAATCCATGACGCCATTGCCGTACGTGCTCTCGATCGCCTTCCAAACATCGTCGTCCTCTTTGCGATCGGCGCGTCCATTGACCGGCGGCGGGTCGCCGAGAAACAGTGAAACGATTTTCTCTTCGAACGCATAGAGGCGCGCATCTTCGAAATTCGAGGCCAGCGCGACCGCGAAATGCGCCGACGGGATGTACAGAAGCGAGGTGCGCGTCTCCTGTTGTGATCCCGTGTGCGCAACCGTCCAGCGTCCATTGCGTGAATAGACGCCGAATCCGAGGCCGTAGGAAGTGAGGCGCCCATCGCGCGTCGGCGTTTCGCTCCACGCGCGATCGAGCGTTTCGCGGTCGAGCACCTTGCCGGCGGAGAGGCCCTCCATGAAGCGAATCATGTCGCCGACCGTCGAGCGTGTGCCTCCGCCCGCGAAGCGGCTGCTGACGTCGACGTATTCGGAGCGGCGCAATTGGCCATTCTCCAGCACATAGCCCTGCACACGATGCGGGACGATCGCACGCGGGTCGTCCATGATGGTCGAGGTCATGCCGAGCGGCTTCCAGACGGTCTCTGTGAGAAATGCGCCGTACGATTTCTTAGTGACTTCCTCAATGACCGCGCCGAGGAGGTTGTAGCCGTAGGTGGTGTAGCTGTATTTCGTGCCCGGCTCGGCGACGAGATCGAAATCGGCGAAGAGCGCAATGGCCTCGCGTGTCGTTTTCGGATCCTTGATGCGTCCTTCCTTCATGTAATCGCGATAGTGGCTGATGCCGCCTTGATGGGAGAGCAATTGGCGGATCGTGATCGGATGTGCTTTGCGCGGAAAGTACGGCACGTATTTCTGCACCTCGGCATCGAGATCGATCTTCCCCTGCTCCGCGAGCTCGAGAATCGCGACGGCGGTCATCGGCTTGGTGACCGAGGCCATGCGGTAGGACGAGCCGGCGGAGGCGGGAACGTCGTTCTCGATGTCGGAGAGACCGAAACCGCGCGACCAGTGGAAGTCGCCGTGCAGGACCGCGACGGAGAGGCCGGGCATGCGCTGCGCGCTCATCTCCTGCGGCACGAATTGTTCGAGGGCACGGATGGCGGCGGCGTGTGGTTCGGCTGCAAGGAGAGACGATGAGAGAACGAGGGAGAGGAGAAGCGCGCGCATGGAGCGAGCGTAGCAGAAGAGACCCCTCACCCTAGCCCTCTCCCCGTGCGACGGGGAGAGGGGAACGAGAGAGCAGTGAATCAGCGCGAGCGTTCTTCTTGTTCGTCGGCGGTTTGCTGGTTGGGGCGTTTCGTGTCGCCCGCGCTGGACCGCGACGGCTGCGGGTCGCCGGGTTGAAGCGGCGGCTGGTCGGGTTGCGGGGATTTCGGCTCGGTCGGTTTCGGCTGGTTGATGGTTGCCATAGATTTGCCTCCATCGCTGCTCGTCCTCAAGAATCGTTCCTGATCCTTGCATAAGAACCCGATATGAAACGGTTGATCCCGCTTCTCCTGCTCCCGATCTTCTGCCACGCAGTCGAACCAAACGTCACTCTCGAGCCGATCGTCGGCGGACTCGACCAACCGGTCTCCATCACCCACGCCGGCGACACGCGTCTCTTCATTACACTGCAAGAGGGACAGATCGTCATCTATGACGGCACGCGCATTCTGCCGGAGCCGTTCCTCGACATCACCGACCTCGTGCTCGCGGGCGGCGAGCGCGGTCTGCTGAGCGTCGCCTTCGATCCGCATTACGCGCAGAACGGCCGTTTTTTCGTGAATTACACGAACAATAGCGGCGACACGATCATCGAGCGCTACAACGTCTCGGCGAGCGATCCGAATCGCGCCGACCGCAATTCGCGCGCACAGATCCTCTTCGTCGATCAGCCGTTCGCGAATCACAACGGCGGACAATTGCAATTCGGTCCGGACGGATATCTCTACATCGGGATGGGCGACGGCGGCTCCGGCGGCGACCCCGGCAATCGCGCCCAAAACCTCGGCGATCTCCTCGGCAAGATGCTGCGCATCGACGTCAGCGGATCCGGCTACTCGATTCCGCCTAACAACCCCTTCGCCAACAGCACGAATGCGCGGCACGAGATCTGGGCCTACGGCATGCGCAATCCGTGGCGATTCTCGTTCGACCGCTTGACCAACGACCTCTGGATCGCCGACGTCGGCCAGGGCGAGTGGGAGGAAATCGACTTTCAGCCAGCGACGAGCACCGGCGGCGAGAATTACGGCTGGCGGCGGATGGAGGGAACGCACTGCTTCAATCCGCCGAACAATTGCAATGACGGTGCGCTCGTGCTGCCGGTGATCGAGTACGGTCACACGAATGGCGCGTGCTCGGTCACGGGCGGATCCGTTTATCGCGGGTCGCTCAATCCGCGGCTCTATGGGATGTACATCTACGGCGACTATTGCAATGGCGTGATCTGGGGTGCGACGCGCACCGCAACGGGCGCGGTGACGTCACAAACGCTGTTCAATGCGCCGTTTTTCATCAGCACATTCGGCGAAGACGCGAACGGCGAGATTTATGTCGCGGATCACATGGGTGGCGGGATTTATCGGATGCGAGACACGAGCGGCGGAGTCGGGCGAAGGAGAGCCGTGCGAAAATAGGCGGCCATGCATCCGCTGCGCATCGCGATTCCGATCTACGAGAACGTCGACCTGATCGACGTCACCGTTCCTTATGACGCATTGAGCCGCATCCCGCAGTTCTGGCGGGAGCGCGACCTCGAGCTCGACCTCGTCGCGGAGACGCTGGATCCCGTCTGCACGGGACAGACGCTCCTGCTCACGCCGACGAAAACGTTCGCGGACTTCAAGGGCGTGAAGCTCGACGTGCTGCTCGTTCCCGGCGCGACCGACACTTCGCCCGCGACGAAATGCGACGCGTTCATGAAATTCATCGCCGAACATGCGGACAGCCAGCTCGTCGCGTCGGTCTGCACGGGCGCGCTGATTCTCGCCGCGGCGAAGCTGCTCGATGGATATCGCGCGACCACACACTGGCTCGCACTCGGCGACCTCAAAGCCACCGACGCGGTTCGCGTGGTCAACGAGTTTCCGCGATGGGTTCACGATCGCGATCGGCTGACGGGCGGCGGGATCTCGTCGAGTCTCGATGCGACGATCTATCTCATCTCGCGCATCACGAGCGAGGAGACGGCGAAGTGCGTGCAGCTCCTGCTGCAATACAACCCGCATCCGCCGTTCGCGACCGGCGATCCGTCGGTTGCAGACACCGACACGTATCTGCGTGTCGCATACAACAAGTAGATGTCCGCGATCGAGCGTTTCGTGAGCCGGCTCGCGGCCGTGGAGGTGTCCGAGCGCGCCTGCAATCAGTTCTCGCGGACGACGGGAGATCTGCGCGCGAATGCGATTCGCCGCCGCAATCTCCGGCTGTATCTCGAGCAACTGACCGCGATCGATCCGAAGATCCTGCTCATCGGTGAGGCGGTGAGCTATCGCGGCGGGCGGCTGACCGGAATCGCGTTCGTGAGCGAGGCCCTGATGCTCGGCGGCATCGACACGCGCAGCGGCCGCGTGTTAGGCGCAGACCACGGCTATCGCAAGGCGACGACCGGCCCGCGCCTGTCGACCGAGGCCAGTGCGACGATGGTGTGGGGCACGATTCGCGAGATCGCGCCGCTGCCGTTGCTCTGGAACGCGTTTCCGTTCCATCCGTTTCATGCCGGGAATCCGGGCTCCAATCGTGCGCCGAGCGCCGCCGAGCTTCTTCTCGGCGCGCCGCTGATCGAGCGCCTGGTCGATCTCTTCGCGTTCGGGCAGATCGTCGCCATCGGGAACCACGCATCGCTGTCGCTGCAGCGACTGGGCATCGCGCACACGAAAGTGCGGCATCCGTCGCAGGGCGGAAAGAACCTTTTCGTGGAAGGGATGGCGCGTTTTGGAGTGCGGTAGCGCATAGCTACCGCTTTCGAACGCCGCGGCGCGGCGCTGTGTGCCGGCTCCGCCGGCTTGGATAGCGGTAGCTAAGCGCTACCGCACTCCAAATCAACTAGCCTCCGATGTGCGACATCTCCACTTTGCGCAGCGCGGGCGTCGCTTCGGAACGAATCTCCGAGTAGCGGTCCTCGCGGCCGCTCCAGATGCGCGAGAAGAACGCAGAGATCTCGTCGTCGCTCGCACCCGAGCGAAGAAGTGCGCGGAGGTCGTGGCCCTTGCCGGCGAAGAGGCAGAGATACATTTCCCCGTTGGCGGCAAGCCGCGCGCGCGTGCAGCTGGAGCAGAACGGCTGCGTGACCGACGTGATGATGCCGATCTCGCCGGCGCCGTCGGCGTAGCGCCAGCGCTCGGCGACTTCGCCGAAGTAATTTGCATCGGCGGGGACGAGCGGCCATTCGCGCTGCAGCGTGGCCAGAATCTCGCGGCCGGACACAACGTCATCGACGCGCCATCCGTTCGTGTTCCCGACGTCCATGTACTCGATGAAACGCACGATGTGACCGGTACCGCGGAATCGCGACGCGAGCTCGACGATGCTGTGGTCGTTCATGCCTCGCTTCACGACCACGTCGATCTTCACCGGCGCCAGTCCTTCTTCCGCCGCGACATCGATGGCCTCGAGCACGCGCGTCACCGGGAAATTCACGTCGTTCATCGCGCGGAACACCGCGTCGTCGAGCGAGTCGAGACTGATGGTCACGCGGCGCAGTCCCGCGGCCTTGAGCACGCGGGCTTTCTGGCGCGTGAGCAGCGAGCCGTTCGTGGTCAGGGCGAGGTCATGAAGGCCTTCGATTCCGCCTAACATCCCGACCAGGCGCTCGAGATCGCGGCGCAGCAACGGCTCACCTCCGGTGAGCCGCACTTTCTCGACGCCGTTCGATACGAAGACCCGCACAACGCGCGTGATCTCCTCGAACGTCAGGAGCTCATCGCGATGGAGGAACGCGAAGTCGCGGCCGAAGACCTCCTTCGGCATGCAGTACGTGCAGCGGAAGTTGCACCGGTCCGTGACGGAGATGCGGAGATCGCGGATCGGCCGGCCGAGGGTGTCGCGAATCGAGCCCGACGATCCACTGCCAACCGCCAACTGCCGACCGTCAACTGATTTCATCTGGCCGTGAAACTACGCCGGAGGGAACAAAAACTCCAGCGCCATGCGGACGCGGTTCGCCCACGCGCGCTCGCTGTGGTCGCCCCGGCGATCTTCGTAGTAGCGGATCGCGCCGCCCGGCCAATGTTTCGCGCCGAGCGACGCGCGCAGCGCACGCGCGTCCTTGAGCCCCTCCATCCCCTCGCGTCCGCCCATGTCCAGCCAGAGCCGCGGCGGCGGACCGCTGAAGACATCGACCAATCCGAGGATCTCCTTCGCGTTCCACCACACCGAGGGAGACATCGCGATGGCGCGGGAGAACACATCGCGATGCCTCAGGACGAGATAGAGCGAGACCAGTCCGCCTAACGACGATCCGCCGACGCCGGTGTTTTCGACATCGGGCTGCGTGCGAAAGCGCGTGTCGATGAGCGGCTTCAACTCCTCGATGAGCATGCGCGCGTAGTCGCCCGCGCGGCCGCCGGCCTTGTGCTTCGGATCGCGCGACGGCGTGTACTCGTCCGCGCGGCTCACGCCGGCGTGATCGACGCCGACGATGATCATCGGCCTGGCGGTTCGCTCGCCGATCGCTCCATCCGCGGATTCCTGCAAGCGCCAGTGCTGTCCCGGGATGTAGGCGCGCTGCGCGTCGAAGAGATTCTGACCGTCCTGCATGTACAGCACGGGATAGCGGCGATCGTTGTCGTCGTATCCGGCAGGCAGATAGATGGTGATCTCGCGACGATTGCCGAGAATCTTCGATTCGAGCTCGTGGATGTGCTCGAGACGGCCGGGACGAGGTGCGGCGCGACGATTCTCCCGGCGCAGGATGCGCTCGAACGCCGCGCGGAACGCGCTCACCGGATCTCGCGATAGCCGCTCCGGTAGTACACGAGCGGCGCCCCTTCACTGATCTGCACTTCCACGACCTCACCGACGAAGATCGAATGATCGCCGCCCGGCAACTGCGAGTGCACGCGGCACTCGAGCGTGCAGTTCGCGCCTTCGATCAGCGGCAGGCCGAGCTCGCCTTCGCGCACGGCCATTCCCGCAAACTTGTCTTCGACCTTCGACGCGAACCGGCCCGACACGTCCTGTTGCGACGCCGACAGAATACTCACGCCGAACTTTCCGGCCATGGCGATCGCGTCATGCGACTTGACGCTTTTCTCGATGCAGACGAGCACGAGCGGCGGATGCAGCGAGAGCGAGGCGAAAGAGGCGACGGTCAACCCATAGCGCTGTCCGGCGTGCGCGGTGGTCACGACGGTGACCCCGCTGACGAAATGCGACATGGCCGCCTTGAACTGCGCGTCATCGATCGGCATAGGCGGCGGATCTTACTTCAAACTTTTCGCAACGGCTGGCGTAAGAAGGTTTGGAGTGCGGCGGCCATGCCGCCGCTTTTCTCGGTGCGGCACGCGTGCGTCATCGAAAAAGCGGCGGCATGGCCGCCGCAGTCCAAAAACATGGAGGACTGCAACATGCGGCGTCTCTCGATCATCGCCCTCTCTCTCTTCCTCGCCACGACCGCCTTCGCCGCCGATGACGTCGTTCGCCGCGGGTTCAACGTCGCACCGGGCGGAACGCTGAGGCTCGATGCCGACATCGGCAGCATCAAGATCGTCACCGGCGGCACCGGCGTCGCGGTCGAGGTCGTCCGCGAAGCGTGGGGCCGCAATGGCGACGACGTTCTCAAAGAACATCAGATCAAGTTCCAGCAGAACGGCAACGACGTCGTGATCACCAGCGACTTCGAGGACCGGTGGGATCGCTGGTTCCGCAAGTACTCCGTGCAATGGAACATTCGCGTGCCCTCTCGCTACAACCTCGACATCCAAACATCGGGCGGCAGCATCGAGCTCGCCGACATCGGCGGCACGGTGCAGGCGCGCACCTCGGGAGGCAGCATTGCCACGGGCCGTCTCGCCGGCGATTCGGAACTGAAGTCTTCCGGCGGATCGATCTCCGTCGGCGGCGGCGACGCGCACATCAAGGCTCACACCTCCGGTGGCTCGATCACGATCGGCAACACATCCGGACCGGTGGAAGCACGGACCTCCGGAGGCTCCATCAAGCTCGCCCATATCGCCGGCGAAGTCGTGGCGCGCACTTCCGGCGGCGGCATTCGCATCGACGATGCGATGGGCACCGTCGACGCCTCGACTTCGGGTGGCTCGATTCACGCGAGCATGTCCCGTCAGCCGAAGAGCGATTCGCGTCTGTCGACCTCGGGCGGCGGCGTGACGCTCGAGATCGCGCCTAACATCGCGGTCGATCTCGATGCGCACGCGAGCGGCGGCGGCGTTCACGCCGATGTGCCGGTGACCGTGCTCGGCACGCAGGATGACAACTCGGTGCGCGGAAAGATCAACGGCGGCGGACCGAAGCTCGTGCTGCGAACGTCGGGAGGAGGCATTCGCGTACGCGCGTCATCCTGAAGGCACGGGTACAATCCCGGGCATGAGTGATCTGTCCGATTCCATCGGCGAAGCTGTCGAACAAGCATCCGAATCGCGTCTGCATGGGTGGATCGCGCTGCTCGTCGCGATCACCGCGACGTTCATGGCGCTCAGCGGTGTGAAGGCCGGCAACCTCGGACAAGGCATGGCTGAGGCGCAGGCGCAGATGGTCAACTCCTGGTCGTACTTCCAGGCCAAAAGCACGAAACAGAATCTCGCCGAAGCGACGCTCGTGCAGCTCCAGGTCCAGCGCGCGGTCGCGGCGACGACGATGACGCCCGAGGCGCTGGCGGCGCTCGACAAGCAGATCGCGAAGTACGACGCGAACGTGAAGCGCTACGAGACCGAGAAGAACGAGATCAAGACCCAGGCCGAGGGATATCAGAAGGAGTACCAGACCCTGAACGTGCACGACGATCAATTCGATCTGTCGGATGCGGCGCTCTCCGTCGCCATCGCACTCTTCGGCGTCACTGCGCTGACGAAGAAACGGTGGCTGATGGTGTTCGCCATGGCCTTCGTAGCGTTCGGATTCTTCTTCGGATTGGCGGGATTCTTCCGGTGGAACATTCACCCGGAGGCGCTGACGTCGTTGTTAGGCTGACGCCAGAATCGCTTTCGCCGCCGCGCGAGCACTGGCGAGCGCGGCGTCGGACAACATTCCTTCCTCTCCCACCCAATCGCCCACGATGTAAAGGCCGCGAATGCTCGTGACCGGAGACGGACGCGGTGTGTTCGGCGCGACGAGCGCGTTCGACACGGTCATCGAGGGCAGGTAGCGGCGGTGCACGAGGACGTCGCGCCAGCCGGGCTGGATGCGATCGAGGAGCGATTCGAGCGTGCGCTCGGTGCTCGGATCCGCGCTGCCGTATTTCAAGAGATGCACGAGCGCGCCGCCTCGCGGCGCGACCTGCGCGAATGCGGACTGCACGGAGAGATACACCGGCTCGTCGATGCCGAGGGCGAAGAGGCGTTTCGGATCGGGCAGCGAGCGCAGGGCCACATCGAAGCACGACGCCACGACCGGCCGCGATTGCAGCCACGCGCGTCCGGCATCGCCCGCGAGCTCCGCGGCGGTGACGGGATCGACCGCGAGAATTACCGTCTCCGCGGGAATGAGCGCGCCTTCGATCATCTCCGGACGCATCTCGGGCATGGCCAGCGCCTGCGTGTCCATGCGATCGGAATCGAGCTCGAGACCTCCGAGCTCGATCGCGCGCACGGCGCCGTCCTGCACCACGCCGACGATGCGCGAATTCGACACGAAGTTCACGCCCGATGCGACGGCCGCGCTGTGCATCGAGTCGACGAGCTTCTGCCAGCCTTCGTCGACATACACCGCGCCCCGCAGGGCGAGCCGCATTTGCGTGAGCGCGAGTGCCGCGTCCAGATGGTCGAGATCGTCGCTGAACGTGACGAGCCGCATCAGCGCACGCGTGACCTCGCGCGCGCGCGCATCGGTGAGATGCGCATCGATCCATTCGCGCAGACTCCGCGAGCCCGCGCGCGAGCCGCCGTGGCGGCGGATGTGAAACAGCATCGACGCCATCTCGCGCTTACCGCGAAACGAGAGCAGCCCCGTTCCGAGGAGCGAGAAGAATCCGGTCGGAAGGCGATGCTCCTCGCCCTTGACCAAGTCATGGACGAGCGCGATGGCTTTCGGCCTCGCCAGCCCGCCGCGCACGGGAATGCCGAGCTCGCGATAGACGGACGCGCCGGCACCGGTGCGATAGAACGCATGCGCGCCGAGGTTGAAACGGAATCCGTGACGGAGACTGGTGATCGCGCGCCCGCCGAGATGCTGACGCTTCTCGAACAACGTCACGGTCCGGCCGGCGCGTGCGAGATAGATCGAGGCTGCCAGACCTGCGAGCCCGCCCCCGACGATGACGACGTTCTTGCCCACGGAAGCGCCGGATAGTATCGCATTCGTCACAACAGCTATGGCAGAATCGGCTGGCTCGATCCCGTGCGAATTTGATAAAAGGCGGCGCTGTTCTCGAACGCGTCCGGAAAGTGGAAATGCGTCAATTGGCTCGCTGTGTCGCGGTACTGGTCACGCTGCTCGCTGCTGCGGCGTCTGCCGTCGCCGCGACTCCGTCGGATTTCTATCTGAATCTGCTGCGGCGCGGCGTCGCTGCGTTCGACGCGGAAAAGTACGAGGAGGCGTCGAGCCATCTGCGGATCGCGGCTTTCGGCTTCGTCGATTCGCTCGAGCACTACGAGACGGCGCACATCTATCTCGCGCTGGCGTATGACCGCCTCGAAGACGCGGAGAAAGCGCGCACCTCGGCGCGGCGCGTGATCGCGGCGGAGCGCGTGG
>Ga0075418_10003684_pt1 | contig 17445 bp, 12 predicted proteins | sample SoiMetdeltSBSDD2_FD_81776 | JGI IMG/M metagenome (GOLD analysis project Ga0075418, IMG submission 81776) | Bulk soil microbial communities from a Populus tree surrounding site in Tennessee, USA - Soil MetaG P. deltoides SBSDD2 | ecosystem: Environmental > Terrestrial > Soil > Tree plantation... | reverse complement strand
GACGATGCGGTCTGCTTTGATCAGTTCACCAATGTATTTGAATCCGACCGGGGTCTCGTGCAGCTCCCGCTGATGCTTCTTTGCCACCGCGTCCAGAAAGTGTGAAGTCGCTACGCTACGTGCCGCTCCGCCACTCCAGCCTCGGGTCTCAATCAGGTAATCCAACAACAGAGGAATAATCTGATTGGGCGTGATGAATGCCCCACCTTCGTCCAGGATGCCAAACCGGTCGGCGTCGCCGTCGGTGGAAAGGCCAAGTTTGGATTCATGCCTTCTCATGTCGGCGCGCAGGTCTTCCAGGTATTCTTCGGCCGGTTCCGGAGGATTTCCGCCGAACAAGACATCGCGGAAGTTATGAATGGTACTCACGGCAATACCCGCGTCCGCAAGGAGATTGTCGACATATCCACGGGCTGTTCCATACAGCGGGTCGTAGCTGATTCTCAGCCCCGATTTCTGAATGAGAGGCAGGTCGATCTTGGCAGACAGCGATTTGAGGTACTCCGGGGCGGGATCAATCCTGTCGATGAATTCGAGTCTCGGAGTCCATTCATTCCAAACCCTGGGGCCAGACTGAAGGTCCCGAATGCTCTGTTCAATTCGACGCGTGATTTCGGGTAATGCCGGCGCGCCATCAGCACTGGAAAATTTCAGACCACAGTACTCTCCGGGATTGTGGCTGGCCGTGAAATTGATTCCTCCGTCCAGTTTGCGCCGAATGATTTCGAAAGCAATCACAGGAGTGGGGACTGGATTCTGGCAATAGGAGACGTGAACTCTCCGCGAGGAGAGGAACTCGGCGCATTCCCAGGCGAATTTGTCAGCCTGAAAGCGCGTATCACATCCGACAATCACATGCGGGTGCGGGTTGGACTTCTTCAGCAGCTCGACAATGCCAGCGGTGGCCAGCCGCACATTTTCGAACGTGAAGTCAGCAGCGATGATCGCTCGCCAGCCGGAAGTGCCAAACTTAATCTCAGCCATCGCAAATCCTGAGAATCGCCAAAACCCTTTCACAGTGCGGGTCTTGAGTGGATGTGAACCCTTCCAGAAAGTAGCGGTAGTTTAGATCAAAACCTGACCAATGAAAACAGATTTATCGAAGTCTCTGGTTCACTGGCTGTGGAGTGGGCGTGCCGCAACTTGGCCACGAAGGCCACTGCCGAAAGGCATTCGCCGCGCAGGACCTAAGGTCACTCTTACACAGGTAGCTCGTGTGGAGTGGCGCGAATCTTGACAGTGTCTGGGTCTCTATCAGATAGTACCAGATCACGTTGCATGAAATCGTCCTGTGCTCTTCAGCCTTCTGAAAGGAGGCTTCCATGTTCCTGGCATCGCGGCTTCTACGAGGCGTTCCATTCATTCTCATATTGTGCTTGTTCCCAGGTTGTTCCCAATCGCCGCATAGTCCAGAAGAACGATACTTTCTGATTTCTACCAACATCCAGATTCCCTACTGGCAGGCGGCCGGAGCTGGCTTCAGTCGAGCAGCTTCCCAAATGAAAGTACGCACTGAGTTCGCGGGTCCGAATTCTTACGATGAAAAGGCGCAGCTTGCGGAATTTCAGAAGGCTGTCCGCCAAAAAGCCTCTGGCATTCTGGTTTCGCCTGCAGATCCTGTGCTTATGAAACCCGATATTGATGCGGCGATCGCCGCTGGCATTCCGGTAATCACGTTCGATTCTGACTCGCCCGGAAGCCGGCGATTGCTGTTTATCGGTACGAATAACTATCAGGCTGGAGTGATGGGAGGCGAGATCGCGGTGAAGCAATTGACGGGCAAGGGAGACGTGATGGTTTTCACAATGCCGAACCAGGCCAACCTCAAGGAACGGCTCGAAGGTTACAAGTCGGTGTTTGCCAGTCATCCCCAGATCAAAATTGTTGAGGTTGTCGATGTTCACGGCGACCCCCGCATCGCGTTCGACAAGGCGATGGAAGTCATCGAGAAGGGGACCCCCAAAGTAGCCGCCTTCGTTTGCCTCGAAGCGCAGTCTGGCAAGGAAGTTGCCGAAGTCTTGCATCGCAAAGGCGCAAAGGACAAGGTTGTCGTGGCCATGGACACCGACGAGGAAACACTCGAATGGATCCGCAAAGGGGTGATTGTCGCAACGATTGCTCAGAAGCCTTTCACGATGGCTTTCTTTGGTTTGAAGATGCTTGACGATCTGCACCATCAGCAGACGAGCACCCAGGGTTCACCTGCCGCACAGGATCCCTTTGCGATCCTGCCCCGGTTTGTCGATACCGGCGCCACACTTGTGGATAAGTCGAACGTGGATGAGTTTGTCAAGGCACGCAATTCGGCCACGAAGAATCCAAGTTAGGATGTCCGTTTTCTGCAATCGGACCTGAACATTCTTCTCGATTCCAGTGCAGCGAACGCGTGTCGTAGTTTATCGGCTCTCAAAAGCGCTCCCAATCATGGGTTCCCCAAAACTCTTCCATTCTGCACCAAAACGGCAGCCTCCCGGGAAGGGGCTCAGCACAACGGATGCCCTCTTTCGAGCCTTGTCTGAGAATGCGCCGGTGGGAATTACGCTAGCGCGCGAAGGACGGACGCTGTATGCCAATCGGGCCTACCTTCAACTCTTTGGTTATGCCGATCCATCGGCGGTGCTGGGTCAATCGCTGCTGAACCAGATCGCTCCCGAATGCAGGGAGCAAATCGCCGATCACGTGCGGCGGCGCGAACGTGGTGAAGCGGTTGCGAACAGCTACGAAACGGTAGGGCTTCGCCAGGATGGCACAACATTCCTATTCCGGGTTGACGTGGCCCGCATCCAACTCGAGGACGGACCCGCAAATCTGGCTTTCTTCACCGATGTTGCCAAGCATCGCAACACCGAACGGGAACTGACTCAGGCGCTGGCGCGCGAGCGCGCAGCTCGAGCTGAAGCGGAGACCGCCAATCGGATGAAAGACGAATTCCTGGCTACTCTGTCGCACGAGTTAAGAACCCCCCTGACAGCCATGCTGGGATGGGCAAGGCTGTTGCGCAGTGGTGAACTCGACTCCGACACGGCGGCCCGAGCCGTTGAGACCATTGAAAGCAATGCTCGTCTTCAGGCACAGCTCATCGAGGATCTGCTCGACGTTTCTCGCATCATCTTGGGAAAACTTCCGCTGGGCGTGCGTCCGGTGGAGCTGGCGATGGTGACTGAGGCTGCTTTGGACGCTGTTCGGCCTGCCGCCGCAGCCAAGTCCATCCGGCTCTCTCGCCTTTTGGATCCCACCACGGGGCTGGTGTCCGGCGATCCCGACCGGCTGCAACAGGTTGTTTGGAATCTGCTCTCCAATGCCGTGAAGTTCACTCCCGCCAAAGGGCAAGTGGAAATCCGACTCGAACGCGTGGGTCGGTTTGCGCAGATTACCGTCAACGATACAGGCAAGGGTATTTCGGCGGAATTCCTCCCCTTTGTGTTTGACCGCTTCCGCCAGGCGGATAGTTCCAGTACACGCGTCCATGGAGGCTTGGGACTAGGCTTGGCCCTGGCGCGGCATCTTGTGGAGCTGCACGGCGGTTCTGTTCACGCAGCGAGCGCCGGCGAAGGAAAAGGTTCGACTTTTTCTGTTCAGCTTCCGCTCCTGAGCAATGAAGATGTTTCGGATTCTTTGACATTGCGTTCGGCACGCCGCACGCACAAGGTCGAACTTGAGGCTGTTCAGGTATTTGGTTTGCGTGGACTGAACGTTCTCGTTATGAGCGATGAGGGCGCCGAACGAGACCTTCTGAAGGCTGTGTTCGAACGACAAGGAGCCCGAGTGACGGCCGCCTATTCGATAGCGGAAGCGGTTGCCCTGATCATGAGGAAGCGACCCGACGTCTTTGTAGCGGACTTTGAGATGGCGGGACCAAACACCTCGCGCTTGCTGGAAGCTCTGGCAGGAAGAGGCAGGGGCACCAAAGTTCCCACCGTAGCCATTGTAAATGAAGCGCCGACAGACCCGGTTGACATGGCTCTGCTGGCTCTGTTTCACAACCATCTGACACGACCGCTCGATCCGGCGCGGCTGACCGAATCGATCCGAGTTCTGACAAACGGCCGGCGACGAAAGCGAAAGACTCCCTCAACCTAGGTAGGTCCATCCGTTGATCCATATCCCGCCGATTCAACACCCGTCGTCCAATCAATGCCACGCTTCCTTGACAAGACCGGGGGCTTCAAACTATAAGTTGTATGAAGTTCCAGTCTGTATTATTCAGTAGTCCGGCGTCCTTTTCTTAAGTAGCCGGGCTGTGCTCATCATGCCAGAGAAACGCACTGTCAAGATCGGTGATCCCGCTCCCGATGTCGTTTTCCTTACCCTCGATGGCCGGGAGCTTAGGCTCAGCGACTATCGCGGCAAGAGGGTAATCCTATTTGTCTGGGCTTCTTGGGAACTGTGCCGGGAGCAATTGGCCGCATGGCAGAGTTTCTACCGGAGGCATCAGGGAGAACCCTTTGAACTGATTGCCGTGGCGATGGATGGTCAAGGCACGGAGGTTGTCCGTCCGTTTGTTGAGGAGGCAGGGGCGAAGTTTCCTGTAGTAGTCGATTCGGTTGACTGCCTTTGGGATTCATACGGCTTCGACCATCTTCCAAACGGCTACTATGTTGACGAGCGCGGCATCATTCGTTATCTCAAAATAGGTGGGTTTGACATCCGAGAGACGTTGAACGTTAAGATCATCGAGGATCTGATTACTGAAAAATGGAGCAAGAAACCCCTGAAGTTTCCAGAGAGACCCAAAGTTAATCTCAAGAAGGAAATTGCCGATCTTGGCCAGCAACTGAAATCGGTAACCCGCGGTGTTGAAAAGCGGCTAAGACTCGCGGATCTGTTGGTTAAGGCCGGCCAATATCGCAAGGCAGCACGGGAATACGACACGGTGTTGGTACAGCAACCGAGGAACGCCAGGGCACTCTTTGGAAGAGGCGTAGTGTTTCACCGAGAAGGCAAGGTCCCGCAGGCCGTCTTATCCTGGAAAAAGGCATTTGCCTCAGAGCCTACGAACTGGGTCATTCGCAAGCAGATTTGGGCACTCGAATTTCCCGAGCGCTTTTACCCACGGATTCATGGTGAGTGGCAAAGCGAGCAAATCCGCCGCGAGGAGATTCAGGTTGCCGAAGAAGTGAAACTAAAACTCAAACCGAAGGCGAAAGCCCAGAAGAAGTAAGGCAGCCGGGCAAACCTAGTTCCGGTGTTGAATCTAGCTTCCTGCGCTCAATCCCGATGTGGGATTTCCCCCTGTGAAATACCTTCCCACCCACAATTTTCGACCTTGCCAACAAATCGTCTAGTTCCCGCAGCGTATACGCGGCTCGCACCGAATCAGTGAAGAGCTGCTTCATCAAGCCTTGGTAATGCCTCCCGAACCAAGCGACGTGCAGCGGAAACGCAAGTGCGGAAGGCCTCCTTAAATCTCTCAACAAGAGCGCGCCTCGCGGGCGAGTGACACGCGCCAGTTCGTTGAGCGTGGCCAACGGGTCGGCGGCGTGGTGCAACAGTGAATTGCACATTACCAGATCGAAATGATGGTCAGGAAAGGGGAGCCGACGGGCATCACCCAATTCGAACCGTACCTGGCCCTCTACGCCCGCAGCAGCAGCAGCAGCATTTCTGGCCTTTGCCAGCATGGCTTCAGACAAATCGATCCCAACGATTTCAAGTTGCGGTAGTTTGAGCGCGAGTTTGATTGGAATCTGGCCGGGTCCGGTGCCTACGTCGAGTGCCACTCCCGATCGCACGCCCAGGAAGACAACGTGATCGACAAAAGTATTGTCCAGATGGTCCAGGTGGGCGTCAGCTGCGGCTGAACTATAGGCCTCGGCTTCTTCGTTGCTCTCCATTGTCTCTGGCTCAGGAACACGAGGAAGGAAGAACCATGTTCTGGAGAGATTCATAACGAGTCAGCCGGTTAAGCAGTCACTCGAATGTGCACAAGCCGGTAGTGGGCAAGTATTAAGGATTTGTCATTGGTGATTGGTCATTGGTTTGGCTCGAGCCAATGAAAAATGAGCAATGTCAACTGACCAATGGATCTCGACCGGATGCTCAGAGCCGAAGTCAGAACACAGGGCGATTCCCTTCACTCTCAGATGTCGTTGCGGCTCTTCAATTCTTCTTCAAGCCGCTGGACCTGCTCCTGAAGCCGCTCGATGTTCTCCTTCATCTCCGGCAGCCGACCAAAGAGTGCGTTTAGCTTCTTGTATTCCCGCAGCGGGCGCACCGGAACACCCCAGTAGACCTCGCCTCCCCTGACAATCTTTCCAGGAAGTACTCCTGCTTTGGAACCAATGACGGCACCGCTTTCCACACGCGCGTGATCGCCGAATCCGACTTGTCCGCCGATGACTGCGAAGTCTTCGATGACGGTGCTGCCTGAGATCCCTGTCTGGGCGGCTATCACGACCGCGCGGCCGATCTGGACGTTGTGACCAATCTGCACCAAGTTGTCGATCTTAGCTCCTGCACCGATCCTCGTCGTTCCCAGTGAGCCACGATCAATCGTGGTATTACACCCGATCTCAACGTCATCCTCGATGACGACTACGCCCGCCTGCGGGAACTTGACCTGCTCGTGGCCATCAAACACGTACCCGAAGCCGTCGCCGCCGATCACCGTGCCGGCATGAATGGTGACACGGTTGCCAAGCTGGGCGCCGGGATACAGCACGACGCGGGGATGTAAAATGCAGTTATCGCCAATGACACATCCACCGCTGACGACGACGCCAGCGTGGAGAATGCATCCACGGCCCACGCGGGCTCCGGCAAACACTACCACGCCTGCAGCCAGGTCAACCTCGGGTTCAAGGGTTGCCCCAACCTCGACGATGGCGGTCGGATGGTGTAACCCAGCACCACGAGGGCGGGGAAGGAGGCAATTTGCGGCTCGGGCAAAATCCAGTTTAGGGTTTTGCGAAAGGATGGCGGTCCAGCCCGAGCCGACAACATGGGGCATGGCGATCACGCACCCTGCTGATGAGGGTGGCGTTGCCCCAGAATTCTTCCCTTCCAGGAAGATCAACGATGAGGTGTCGGCTTCTTCCCAGCTGGAAACTCGGGTCAGGACACGAGTCCCTTCGCCCTGATAGGAGAGCTGCAGCAGATTGGCCAGTTCAGCAACTGAAAACATAGGCCAACAAAAAACGCAGGCTGAAGTAAAGCCTGCGTTTGTTCAGGAAGTCAATTTTGACGAGATGCGGAATCTGCAAGCGTCAGGTGTTCAGTCCTTTCACTGTGGCCAGGATCTGACGATCCTTGTCCAGCAATCCCGGATTGCTGCTGCAGCATCCACTGCTGCTCCCGGAACTTGGCTGAATGATTGGAAGCGTCAGGCTGTGCTGAGTGGTTTTGAGCTGGACTGACTTGCCTTTGGCGAAGATCTCGTGGCGTCCCTCGGTGCGGTGCCACTCAGCCAAGGTTGCCGTCTGGTGCATGTTCTCAATGATCTGCCGCCAGCCCACGCCCGTGTTGTAAGCACAGAAGGAAATCTCACCTTCCTGCGTGCCATAGGGGATCACGCACATTTCGGTGCGGCGGAAGTCGTAGGTCCACAGATCCTGGAACCACATGCCCTCAACGCACAGCACGCGCCATTCATCCTGGTCTGTGCGCGTCTTCATCCGGTCGTTGCGGTCGCTGTTGGACTTTGTGGAGTTGGGCTTGAACAGATTTACCACCTGCTGAATAGGAAATCCCTTGGGAGCTTTGTCGGCTTTGTAATTGCGCATGATGGACAGGGCCAATTGCGCAGCGGTCAAAGTCTTGCCGCGAGCGGTGTCGGTGATGACGGCCACGTCGCGGATAAACTGCTCATAGTCGAAGAATTTGAAGAGTGGAGTGAACTCACCAGTTTTGCGGTTCACAACGAGCAAAGTGAATATGCCGCAGTTCGGATGACAATTACACGCGCTCCAGCCCCAGGGAGCGTCGGCTCCTTGCAGCATATCCATCACGCTTGTGAAGGCGCTGTAGGAGGACAGGGGGAACCAATCGCGCAACGGCTGCCAGTCGGCGTTCATCTGCTGCTTGAGATCGTCGGTCATTTGCGAGAGCGTGTAGCGTTGCGCATAGCGCGTCTCGTCGTCGACCTCCTCATCACGGCCAGTGAATGAAACTGGCTGGAACGCGATGGTCTGGATCTTGTCGATGTTGCGGATGGCGAAATCGACGATAGAGCCAATGCCGTGGTTATTCACGCCGTTGACGATTGTCGTCACCAGCGTTGTCTTCATCCCAACCTTGGCCATGTTTTCGATTGCCCGCAGCTTCACATCGAACAGGTTGCCGACGCCACGATGCTGGTTCATTTCGTTGGTGGTGCCGTCAAACTGCAGGTAGGTTCCGTGCAGGCCCGCTTCGTACGCCTGGCGGGTGAAGTCTTCGCTTTGGGCAAAGCGGATTCCGTTGGTTGCCGCCATCAGCCGGTAGAAACCAATCTTACGGGCATACGCGACCGCTTCGAGGAAGTGAGGCGAAATGGTGGGCTCCCCACCGGAAAACAAAATGATGACCTGACGCTTCGGCTTAAAGGAAATAGCACGATCGAGAATGGCTTTGATGTCTTCCCACTCCGGCTGGTGCACATAACCCACCTGGTTGGCGTCCATAAAGCAGGGGTTGCACATCATGTTGCAGCGGTTGGTCAAGTCGACCGTGAGCACTGCGCCGCGACCGTATTTGATGGTGGAATTGCCGTGCCGATGGATGTCGGCGTCTTCCGCACATCGAAAGTCTCTGCCAAAAAAGAGTCCTTCGATTCGCCGGGTAAAATCTGGGCTCGTGGAGAGCACATCCTCAAAGGGGCCATGCTTATCGCACACTTTTCGCATGAGAATGCGGCCATTCTCTTCTAAAATGTGCGCCTTTATCTCGCCCGGGTTCTCATGAACCATTGTGGAAATGTCTCGTTCGCCCTTGATGATTGAGTTTCGCACTTCAGGCACGCACTTCGGACACAGTGAGTCGGTGACGCGCGGAAAGCCCAGCGTCGGTGCGGATCGCTCGTAGCTCTTGAGCATTTTCCCGGGAGCCCATTTCGGTGCGGGCAGTTCTCCTTCAGGAAGAGCCCGGTTCACGCTCTGAAAGGCCTTCCAAAGGAGATTCGCCGTTCCAGAGACCAAAGACGACCCGGAGAAAACTCCAGGTACAGACTTGTTCTCTTTGTTCTGGAACATATGATCGGTGTACATGCATTGCCTCCGCAGGCGTCGAGGACCGGTTATGAATTCGGAAAGTCTCCAGGTACCTTCCAAGGAACTTCGTCACCACTAGCAGCAAAACGTGCTACATTTCCGCAAATTCCGAACGCAAGGCTAGCAGTATTTGCCCGGATCGTCTACCCAAATTTATGGAAATGTTGGGGTTGCAAAGAACAAGAAAACCTTTTCCCTCGGCATTCTGGAGACTCCTCATGAAGAAAGAAATTGTGGTTCTGGCGTTACTTGGTGTCCTGATAGCGGTTCAGAGTGCTTCCGCCCAGTCGCCTCAACCGATCCGAGTAGGACTCATTGGCCTGGACACGTCACATGTCATCGCGTTCACGAAAGTATTGAACGATCCCTCCAGCCCTGACCATGTCCCCGGGATGCGGGTCGTGGCAGCCTTCAAGGGAGGAAGTCCCGATGTTGAATCCAGTCGCACGCGCATCGAAGGGTTCACGGCTGAACTTCGGGACAAGTGGAAGGTAGAGATTGTTGCCGACATCCCCACCCTTTGTCGCAAAGTGGATGCGGTGCTTCTGGAAAGCGTTGATGGCCGGCCCCATCTGGAGCAGGTGAAACCCGTCCTGGCGGCAAAGAAACCGGTGTTCATCGACAAGCCCCTGGCTGCAAGCTATGGGGATGCCAAAGAAATTGCGCGTCTGGCGCGCGAAGCTGGCGTTCCCTGGTTCAGTTCTTCCAGCCTGCGTTTTTGGGATGAAACAAAGCGGCTGAAATCTGTCCCAGAAGCGGGACGGATACTCGGTGCGAATGTCTATGGGCCGGCACCCACCGAGTCGCATCACCCAGATTTGATGTGGTATGGCATTCATGCTGTCGAGATGTTGTTCGCCGTCATGGGACCGGGTTGCGAGAGCGTATCTCGAGTTAACACGGAGGGCACAGATATTGTAACGGGCAAATGGAAGGATGGACGCCTGGGTGTGGTGCGCGGCATTCGGAAGGGTAAGCAGGACTACGGGATTGCAGTTTTTGGGGAGAAGGCGATTCTCCATTCCGAGGACAAGCCTTCGGGTTATCGGCCCTTGCTCGTGGAAATTGTGAAGTTTTTCCAGACGGGCGTTGCGCCGGTGAATCCGGACGAGACTCTGGAGATGTTTGCGTTCATGGAAGCTGCGGACGAGAGCAAGGCCAAAGGTGGAGTGGCGGTGCCGTTGGCTAAGTGAAGGTGGCGTAGGGACGGAGCGAGGCGACAGCGCTTTCCTGGTTTGCACTGTCGTACTCGCTATGGGGCGAGGACAATTCAGGAGTGATCAGTATCGTGATATCACGGCAAACTTTGCGCCGCATGACTTGCTTTGTCCTTCTGCTTGCCACGGTTTCGACGGGTCGAGCTCAATCGGCAAAGCGGAACGTACTGCTGCTCGTTGCCGACGACCTTAATTGCGATCTTGGAAGTTACAGTCACCCGCGGGTCCAGTCGCCCAACATTGACAAACTGGCTGCGCGAGGTGTGCGGTTCGAAAGGGCTTACTGCCAGTTTCCTCTTTGCAGTCCGAGTCGTAGTTCCTTCCTTACAGGGCGGCGGCCGAATGTGACCCAGATTCGCTCAAATCCACGAGCTGGGCAATTCTCCACAGATTACAGGCCAACACCACACTTCCGAGAATTTCTGCCCCACACTGTCACCTTGCCGCAACTGTTCCGGCAGCAGGGCTACTTTGTGGCGCGGGTTGGGAAGCTGTATCACTACGGCGTTCCCGGACAAATTGGCACGAGCGGCCTCGATGATGTGGAGTCTTGGGAATACTTTGTGAATCCGGCCGGACGTGACAAGGCAGAGGAGCACAGGGTCTTTACGTTCACCCCAGGTAGTTACGGAGCTACCTTGAGCTGGTTGGCCGCGGAAGGGACAGACCTTGAACAAACCGACGGGCTCGGTGCCACTGCAGCAATCAGTATTCTTGAGCAGAAAAGAGACAAGCCGTTCTTTCTGGCGGTGGGTTTCTATCGTCCGCACACACCTTATGTTGCGCCGAAGAAGTATTTTGAGTTGTATCCGTTGGACAAGATCGCGTTGCCTGCCCTCTCGGCTGACGACCAATCCCGAACTCCCGAAGCGGCCTACGCGAGCGCCAGGAAGGAACAGGAAACTCTGACCGACCAGCAACGGCGTGAAGCCATTCAGGCCTATTGGGCGTCAACGACATTTATGGATGCGCAGGTCGGCCGGGTTCTTTCGGCACTCGAACGCCTGGGGCTTGTTGCAAACACTGTGGTCGTGATGCTCAGTGATCATGGCTATCACCTGTACGAGCACGGCCTCTGGCAGAAGATGAGTCTATTTGAGAATTCAGCTCGTGTACCCTTGATCGTTGCGGCACCGGGCGCGAAGGGTAACGGCAAACCTTCAAAGGCTTTGGCTGAACTGGTGGATCTTTATCCAACGTTGGCCGATCTCTGCGGCTTGCCCGCGCCAAAGTATCTTGATGGAAAGAGCTTGAAACCAGTTCTTGAGGATCCTTCGGCCAGTATCAGGGACGCTGCTTTCACGCAGATTCGTCGAGGCAACGACTATGACGGGTACAGCATCCGCACTGCTCGCTGGCGCTACACTCTTTGGGACAACGGCAGGAGAGGCGAACAACTTTTCGACTTGGAAGCGGACCCACGTGAAGGAAAGAACCTGGCCTCAGATTCCAAACACGCATCGGTGGTGGAGGATCTGAGGAAACGGGTGCGGGCCTACGCGTCGCAATCGCCCTAATGCGTCTCGAGCGATCTCAATCCTTGAGCTTCCTGGATAGAAGCATCACCAGCCAAACCACCATCCCGTAGAACACCGTATTCACCGCGAAGGATAACAATATAGGCTCGCCACCGTGAAGCCCTCCAAAGGCGAATCTTGCCGACATGCTGCCGGGCGACAATAGGGTTTCGAGAAGCGGTTCTGATAGTTTCCCCGCAACGCCGATCGCGAAGAATACAAATGTAATACCCACTCCAACTGACAGAGCAAAAAACCAATCTCTCATAGGTTCAAGCGATGACGGTCGATCGCTCGGCCAGACGATTAAAGCGTCTTGGCGATCCACGACCCGGGGACCACAATCGTGTCTTCGCGGTCGGGGCCGGTCGAGATGAAAGAGAATTCCGTTTCGGTGATGTCAGAAAGCAGCTTGAGGTAATCTTTGGCGCGCTGGGGCAGATCGGCGTAGCTACGAATTCCAGCCGTTTGGGTCTGCCAACCGGCGGCTGTCTTGTAAATCGGTTTCACCTGCTCCAAGACCTTGATCTCGGCCGGGAATTCGCTGAGCTTTGAACCGCGGTATTCATAGCCAGTGCACACCTGAATCTCGACAAATTCATCCAAGACGTCTAACTTCGTCAGCGCGATCGCCTGCAGATTGTTGAGCAGGGCTGAGTACCTGGTTGCAGGTCCGTCAAACCAGCCGCAACGGCGAGGGCGGCCTGTCGAGGCACCGTATTCGGCGCCGCGCTGGCGAATGATTTCGCCGGTGTTTCCATTCAGTTCGGTGGGCAGGGGGCCGGAGCCTACTCTGGTGGTGTACGCTTTAGCGATGCCGATGGCGCCAGTGATTAGAGATGGCGCCACACCAGTCCCCACACAGGCACCTCCAGCCGACGCGCTTGAAGAGGTGACGTAAGGATAAGTGCCATGGTCAATATCGAGCAGCGTCCCCTGTGCCCCCTCGAACAACACTTTCTTGCCGGCGCGTATTTGGCGGTTCAGATATGCCGCGCTATCGACGACGAACTCCTTCAAATGGGCCGCGTAGCCTCGGTATTCCTCATAGATTGTCTGCGCGCTTAATGCCTCGCCCTTGTACAAGGTTTGGATGAGACAGTTCTTTTCCGCCGTGACCGTGAAGATGATCTCCTTCAGGGCCTCGGGATCAAGCAGATCAACAACCCGTACGCCTCGGCGGCCCGTCTTGTCCTCGTAAGCCGGCCCGATGCCACGTGAGGTTGTGCCGATCTTTTTGTCTCCGCGTGCAGCCTCAGCGGCATTTTCCACGGCGCGGTGGTAAGGCAGAATGAGGTGTGCGCGGTTGCTGATAAAAAGGTTGCTACGCACGGGGATGCCTTCATCCTCCAACATCTTCACTTCGGTGAGGAACGCTTTGGGATCCAAAACTACGCCCGAGCCGATAATACAGACCTTGCCGGTATGTAAGATTCCTGAGGGGATCAAATGCAGGACGAACTTCTTTCCCTTCACAATAACGGTGTGGCCTGCATTGTGCCCACCCTGGTAACGGGCGACGATGTCGAACTTTTCAGTCAGCAGATCGACGATCTTTCCCTTACCTTCATCGCCCCATTGGGCGCCAATAACCACGATGTTTGACATGACTTTTCCCTAGCGTTCAGTCTTGAGCACTCTACCTTGGGCGTTCTCTGGTCTTGAATTCGAGCTGGACGCAAACTGCCACATTCAAAGCCGCAGACCTTTGAAAAACAACATCTGCGCACCACGAATCTGAATGAAGCTGACTGCCGAGAGCTGAACGATGACTGCTGCTTTTAGAGATGTTTATCGATAATCTTCGAGATCGATTCCTTGGAAGTCGAGCCGACAATCTGCTCCTTCACCATGCCATTCTTGAACAGCAGCAGCGTCGGAATTCCCTTAATGTTGTAGCGCGACGAGGTGGCAATGTTCTGATCGACGTTCAGCTTGGTGATCTTGGCACGGCCTTGGTAGTCTTTGGCTACGGCATCGATCGTCGGGGCGATGGCTTTACAGGGTCCGCACCATTCTGCCCAAAAATCAACCAATACGGGAACGCCTGCCTTCAAAACCTCTGTGTCGAAGTTGTTGTCAGTTACTTCCACTGTATTTGCGCCCACTGTAATTTTCTCCGTTTTGTGAGTATTTTCTTACCGAATCCTATTCCGTGCGTCGGTTCAAACCAGCGACTCGTAAAGCTTCGCGTAAAGTTGGGCCGATCGGTGCCATGAAAAGTCTCGTTTCATCCCGTTCTTGACCAGTTCCGTCCACCGAGCCGGCGTTCGATAAACCTCCATCGCCCTTCGCGCTGCGGTCAGGAGCTCTTCCGGGAGGTAGCGGTCAAACTTGAATCCCGTGCCATTGGGTGATTGTGCGTAATCCTGGATGGTATCATCCAGCCCTCCAGTGGCTCTCACTACGGGCACGGTGCCGTATCTCAGAGAGTAGATTTGGTTCAATCCGCAGGGTTCGAAGCGAGAGGGCATCAAGAAAAGGTCGGCTCCCCCTTCGATCTTGTGGGCCAGCCACTCGTCATAGCTGATCTTTGCGCCTACATATTCAGGGTACTCTTCCTGAAGCGACAGGAAGAACCGGGTATAGCGTTCTTCGCCGGTTCCCAGTACCACCATCGAAAAACCTTCCTGCACCATCGTGCCGGCAACCGCGTGCAGGAGATCGAAACCTTTCTGATCCGCCATGCGAGAGATGATTCCAATCAGAGGTCGGTCGTGCGAGTCCTGAATACCAAATTGATTCAGCAAATCGACCTTACATTGTTGCTTGCCTCGCAGGTCCTCGGCGGAATAATTGGAGACCAGCCACGGATCCTGTTCTGGGCTCCACTCAGAGTAGTCCACGCCGTTGAGGATGCCCGTCAAGTCGGCTGCACGCATGTGAAGAACACCTTCCAATCCGCAACCAAACTCCACGGTCCGGATCTCCTGGCTATACTTTTCACTGACGGTTGAGAGCTTGTCTGCAAACACAATTCCTGCCTTCAAAAGATTGATGTTGCCGTAAAACTCCAGCTGCTCTGAGTTATAGAGATCAAGCGGCAACCCAAGTCGGGGCATGGTGGAGCGAGGAAAAACCCCTTGGTATGCCAGGTTGTGAATCGTGAGCAGTGTTTTTGTCTTTTCAAAGAAAGGATCGTTGCGATAAAACGTCTTCAGGTAAAGCGGTACCAGCGCAGTCTGCCAATCGTTGCAGTGAATGACTTGCGGCGGCAGCGGCGCTCGCTTGGCAAATTCCAAAGCGGCCAGCGACAGCAGAGCGAAGCGCTCCGCGTTGTCGGGGTAATCCTTGCCGGCGTGGCGGTACAATTCGTCACGGTTGTAGAATTCCGGATAATCAACCAGAAAGAAACGAACATCATCAACCGGCTCCGCCTCATGGATGGCGCAAAACCTCAGGCTGTTTCCCAGCGGAATCGTCAAGCTGGGCAGAAGCGTTTTACGTGACTTGACCCCACGGTACTTGGGAATTAGTACGACGGCTTCATGTCCCAGCTGTCGAATGAACTTCGGCAGTGCCCCAACGACATCGGCGAGCCCGCCGGTCTTGGCAATGGGGACTGCCTCCGAAGCCACATACAGTACACGCATGACAGATCTACGCCCACTTCCCGCCGAAAGCAACGAGGTAAGGTATCCAAATTGATTTTCCGATGCAACAAAAACCCCGATTCATTTCTCTCCGACCAAGCGGGCCCTGACTCTCGATTCGGTGAATCCAAATTGAGGGTGTGGTGAGCCACGAACGCGTCATTGCCAAGAAGCGTCTCGGGCAGAATTTTCTTCATGACCCCACTGTGATTCGTCGGATTGTCAGTAGTCTGGAATTGGCAGCTACGGATATCGTGTTGGAAATTGGCTGTGGAACGGGTGCGTTGACGCGGCACGTAGTCTCAAAGCCACAGCAATTTATTGGAGTTGAATTAGACAAAAGCCTCTTTCAGAGACTTGCCGAGCAATACTCCTCTCCCTCGTCGCTTTTCCTCAACCAGGACATTTTGCAGTTGGACCTCTGTCAACTCATGCACACGCTGGGTCAACCTCGTGCGAGACTTAAGGTGCTCGGCAATCTTCCCTACTATATTTCCTCGCCAATCATCGAGTGGCTTGGGAAGCAGTCAGGAACAATCGAGTCGGCAACGGTTATGCTCCAATCGGAGGTGACTGACCGCCTCATGGCATCGCCTGGAAGCAAGGAGTTTGGGGTGCTTAGCTTGGTCGCAAGTTATTACTTCACGGTTACAAGGCTGATGGACGTGCGACCCGGTGCCTTCCGGCCAGTTCCGAAGGTGTCCTCCACCGTTCTTCGCCTCAAACCTAAGACACAACGGACCTTAGACCCCAAGGAAGAGTTGGCCCTTTTTGGGTTTATCAAACAAAGCTTTTCGAAGCGGCGTAAGACATTGTGGAACTGTCTCAAAGGATCAGTGGATAAAGGCAAATTGGAAGCGATCTTGGATCGTTTGAACCACCCGCCAAACTGCCGGGCCGAGACTTTGTCGCTGCAGGACTTCCTTAGCCTCTTTCGCGAACTTCGGTCCAGTGAACCGCCCGATTCGAGGCACCTATAAACATTCCTTCAAATGTGGAAAAGTGTTAGACTCCTGCAAGTGTATGGAAAGAAAGATAAAGGCTAACCTTGAATCCTGAAACTGTTGAAGCCATACCCCTGGGTGGACTGGGCGAATTCGGGATGAACATGATGGTCCTCCGGTATGGGGACCAGATGATAGTCATCGATGCGGGCTTGATGTTCCCGGACGAAGAATTGTTGGGAATCGATATCATGGTTCCCGACATCAGCTTCCTGATTGAGAACGCTTCACAAGTGAAGGCCTTCCTCTTGACCCATGGTCACGAGGACCACATCGGCGGTTTGCCGTTTGTCCTGCCCGCGTTGATGCATGTGCCGGTCTACGGGACCCGATACACCCTTGGGTTAGTGAAAGGCAAACTGGAGGAGCACGGCCTTCTCGACCAGGCCAAGCTCGTCACGGTCAAACCGCGACAGGTGGAGCAGATTGGCGATTTTCGGGTCGAGTTTATCCATGTTACGCACAGCATTGTGGATGCCGTGATGCTGGCGATCACGACCCCAGCCGGAACCATTCTGCATACTGGCGACTTCAAGATTGATTCTTCACCCCTTGACGGACATGTGATGGATTTGCCGACGATCGCGGAGTATGGCAGCCGCGGCGTCCTGGCCTTGTTCTCGGACAGTACCAACAGTGAAAGATCCGGGTTTACCCCCTCGGAAACCACTGTCATCGAGCGCCTGGATGAAATCTTCCACCATGCCCGCAAGAAGGTGGTGGTTTGCTGCTTCACGTCTTCGATACACCGGATTCAAATCGTCCTCGACCTGGCCCAGAAATACAACCGCAAGGTGGTACTCGCCGGTCGCTCAATGCTGGCGAACACGAAAATCGCCAGTGAGCTGGGCTTTCTGAAGATTCCCGACGGGATTCTGATCAAACCTCAGGCCGCGCTGAAACTTCCGCCGGAACGGGTAGCCATGTTG
>Ga0075418_10003683_pt1 | contig 17445 bp, 15 predicted proteins | sample SoiMetdeltSBSDD2_FD_81776 | JGI IMG/M metagenome (GOLD analysis project Ga0075418, IMG submission 81776) | Bulk soil microbial communities from a Populus tree surrounding site in Tennessee, USA - Soil MetaG P. deltoides SBSDD2 | ecosystem: Environmental > Terrestrial > Soil > Tree plantation... | reverse complement strand
TGGAAGTAATTGACGGGATCTCTGATTGGAAAGGAACAAGGTTATGGCACGATACAACCGGATAAAGGTCGTGGATGTAATGACGAAGAATCCTTTGGTGATGACACCGGCTGAAACCATCGGTCAGGCGGACGAGCTAATGACAGAAAATAGGATTCGTCAACTGCCCGTTGTCGATGAAGGGGCGCTGTTAGGAATTATTACCGATCGCGACATTCGCTCCTTCCTTACTCAATCGGCGCTTGTGGAGCCCGAGGAACGGGCGAAAGTGCTCAGAACCAATGTCAGGGAGATAATGACCGCTGAGCCCCTGACATTGGCGCCTGACGACGACCTGCGCGAAGCGCTCGAACTCCTGATCGAAGAAAAAATCGGCGGCATCCCCGTGGTCGATCAAGCGGAAGGACTCGTGGGCATCGTAACCTACGTTGACGTCTTGCGCTGTTTTCTCAATCGTTTGGAGGAGGAGCAGGCATGAAGAATGCCGAGGAAGCAACGTGAACGGAGTTGAGCAAACTCAGGAAACACCTGCTCAGAGGAATAAGGAGGATAACATGGGCGGTTTTTTAGGTACAAACGAGATGCTCACCCGCGATCGGGTGAAACAAATAGTGCGCGAGAAGCAACACTCTTACTTCGAACCAAAAGTCACGGTCCTCGAAGTCCGCAACGATTCCCTATTGCTAAAAATTTCGTTCCTGCTCGAATATAAAAACCGCATGATCGCGATCGATGAAAAAGAACCGATAGTTGTGCCGCTGTCGGACTTCAAATTTGAAGACTGGGGTGATGGGGTTAACAAGATCTCCGATATCGACTAGCGACCTGGCATCTCAAATCGAGTGGTTATTTTCGATCAACCCGCGGGCGGCCTCGCGCCCCGGCGTAATCAGACCCGGATGTTTTGACCGGTCCATTTTATCGTTTCCCTGGGCATGGCGAAGTGGATCCTCGCCAACGCAAGATCTCCGAACTCGAATTTGTAACTGTTAACCTAGACGCGAGCGGAGAAATCCCTCGCAATCGTCGACCAAATGTTCCAGCAGTCGATCGGTATCGACGTCCATGACGCTCTCTGGCCTACACTCTTGCATCGCTTCGTACGCGGCCTTCTGCGCGACGTAGGTCTCCCACCGAGCGTCGGAAACGTCCATCCCCTGCGCTTCCCTCAGATGCAGGCGCTTTTCAGTTGTGGCCTCCGAAGTCCAACAATGAATAATCAATAGAGGAATTTTATGTTTGGCAGCGAGCCGCGCAACCTGTTCTCGGTGTGACTTACGGCCGAAAGTTGCGTCCAAGATCGCGCCCCTGCCGGCCAGAATCTGCTTCTCGGCTTCGCGCACCATTCGTGCGTATGTCTTTTCCGTGTTAGCGGGTGCATAGATGTCCTCGTTCAGCTTTACCACTCGTCGGCCTACTGTCCGTGAAAGATTTTTTCGAACGACATCGGAATTATAGACTGGCAAATCCAAACGCTCGCCTAGAGCTCGCGCCAGCGTCGACTTGCCACTGCCAGACAGGCCGCAGATCATGATAAGAAACGGCTTGAATCGGGCCCAGCTGAAGCGCTGCGCAAAGCCGAAATAGCGCGCCGCTTCATCGTTCCATTTGGCGATCCGCAAAGCGTGAACCTTGGCCCGCACCAGGGCGCGGTAACATTCAAAGAACGGCAGCAACAGCGGCATGTCGGGATCTGACAAGGACTCATGGTATTGCGAAAGGAACGGCGCACGAAGAGACTCACCGCCGCGCACCGTGAGATCCATCAACAGAAAAGCAATCTCCGCTGCCAGGTCGCAACGGCGCAACTTCGGACTGAACTCGATGCAATCGAAGATTTGAATGCCCTCGGGCGCAAAACAGATATGCTCGACGTGTAAATCTCCGTGGAGGTCGCGGATCCACCCGTCGATGGCCCGCCGGATGAAAAGATCTTTATGTACCGTGATAAATTCCGACCCGGCGCTCCTAATCCATTGGAGCGCTTCACGATCGCCGCTCCGACCGAGGAAAGACTCCACCTCGGAGAGATTTTCCTTCCACTGCTTTTCCAGCGCGCACGAATACTCGCTCGGATCGATCCCTCGAACGCGTTCCGCCTTGCCGTGAAAACCGGCAAGCAGTTTGGCGAGATCGCGCATCATCTTTCCGTCCGCCTGGTGGGTGTCGATCAAAAATCGCAACATGCGCTTCTCCGGCAAACGGCGCATGACCAGTGTGTATTCCCTCGGTTCGGACCACCCACCCAAACGCCAGCCCGATTCATCGAAGGCGATCGGCAGCACGCCAAGATAAACCGACGGCGCAAGGCGCCGATTCAGTCTGAGTTCTTCCTGCAGGTAGTGGCGCCGCTTAGCTAAAGATGAATAGTCGAGGAACGAGAAATGAACCGCCTTCTTTACCTTGTAAACAAAATCGCCCGCGAAAAAGAGGTGCGAGATATGAGTTTCTTTGTGGCTTACTTCATCCGGCGGCTTTGGATAAAATTCCCGGTGCATCATCGCCGAGATTAAAGAATCGTGCGACGACGGTTCGGTGCTACTATCGCAGGCCATGTCTACTGCGGTCACTGGAAACCTCCAATAGCGTGATGGCGCAATAACAATGCCACCAAAAACCGCCGAAAATCGCGGAACCATTCCTACGACGGCGAAAATATCGCTGTAGTTTTTTGATTAAGCAGAATGATCCGGTTCGAGGAACCTTGCTCGTAATCTCTAACTCTTCGATCTTGTGATAAACCCTTGAAGGTAAAGAAGCTCAGGATCAAACAGAGCGGCGGAAGGCAGCCTTGAGTTTTGTCGTTACACGCTGCCCGGCACGTCGATATTCTCCATCGTCTTGCCGACCGGCGGACCGCCGGACTGCGAGGTCGTTGCCTTATCGCAGCTAATCTTGGTCTAGTGATTCGTTTTCACAAATGGCGATACCCTCGCCGCCTTTAGAATACTCGCGCGCTGTTTCTCGTGCGCCATCTCCCACCAAAGTCCCGAGTTCCAGGCGGGACAAAAAAGGTGGGAGAAGCGATCGTAACTCTTGCCTTCGACCCGTTCGATGCTGCGAAACACGCAGCGAATCGAAAGGTTGGCAGTCGGTCATGTAGACTTTAGATTCTCGCGCAAAAATTCGAGCAACTCGACGTGCTTTTCGGAATCCCGGATCATAGAGTCCAAAAGAATCTTAAAGACGCCGTGGTAGTAACCGCTGCTCTCTTTCATGAGCGTCTTGCATTCTTTTATGCCCTCTTTTTCAAGCTCGATAAATTCTTCAGTGCTTGAGCGCAGCCGCCCGTTGAGTACGGAAAGGTCCGCCGTGCCCTCGAGGCTCCCTTCCGGCTTTGTCCATGTGAGGCTGCCTTTAAGTGTGGCAATCATCGCGTGAATCACCGCACGATGCTTCTCCTCATCCGAGATGATAAGCTGCAAGATAAACTTGGTGACGGGATTCGGTAATCCGCCCATGAGCGTCCTGTATTGCTCAAGCGATTTTTCTTCTTTTGTTTCATGAGCTTCAAATTCATTGAGCAACCGCTCGACAGGAGATATTTCCGCCGATCCCTTCGTGCTGAACAGTTCTCCCAATCCATAGATCTCGTCCATAACGCCTCCTTCCTCTGCTATTGCTTAACTTCCTTTTGACACCCGACTCATACTTCTCAAGTTGGACCGGGTTGTTGTAACAGTTCCCAGCGCAAATCCTGTGCCATCAAAGAACGGGCACAAATACTTGTGTGATAACCCCGCCACTAGGAATTGTTCTGTTGGTTGTGAGAAATTTATCTGTTGGCTTCGCAACTGTGCGAATAAAAATTGGCCATGGTGCGGCTTTCAAATCGCCCAGCTCATGATGACCCACGCTAACAAGCGCTTGCCGGTCGTGGACGGCGGCAAGATTATCGGAATCGTCAGCCGTGCCGTCTCAGCGCGGTTGCCATAGGCGAGCACTTCGCGATCATTACACTGACCTATGGTCTGGAGCAGATTTCCTGATGCGCCGATGCGTCGCAACCATCGCACGCTCGTGTTTCATTAAAGCTCTCGGCTCCGCTCCACTTTCTCAATTCTGCTAAGGACCCAAAGAACGATTCCGAGCCGTAAGAATTTTGCATCTATTGCCTGCGTTAAACCATAGGTTTTTCATCGTAATTCTGCCGTATCGCTGGCATCCGCCTTGCGAAGCTAAGCTGCAACTGCGCCGTTCGGCGCAAAAACACTTTGAGATGGAGAATGACATGGCGGAGCGAATCGCAAACTTCGACGATTGGAAAGATCTATTTTACAAATGGCAGTCGGACATCGGTTTTGATGCCGGGTTGGTAAAAGATTATAAATTCGACGCGATCTATGACGACGGTACCAGCCCCGATATCGAATTCGGCGACTTCAAAGGACGGAAAAAATTTGCCAAGGTTCTCGACGTTCCGACGCAGGATATGCGCGACGCGCTCTTGCACCTGATCTTTTACCAGGGCGACACTGAGTTCGGCTCCTCGGAACAACAGCGCAAGTTGCTCGACACGGCGCCCACTGACTACGATCGCCAATGCCTGTTACGCGTCATGCGCGAGGAGCAGCGCCATGGCTGGCAAATGTGCCACGTGCTGATCAACAACTTCGGCGATTCGGGGAAGTTGGAGGCGCAAAAGCTGCTCGAGCGCCGCGCCTATAAAAACACCCGGCTTTTGGGCGCGTTCAATAAAAACGTCGACGACTTTATCGATTTCGTCACCTACACCTGTTTCATCGACCGCGACGGCAAATACCAGCTCACCATGCTGCATCATTCGAGCTTCGCGCCGCTGTCGCGCAGCATGGGTCCCATGCTCAAAGAGGAAGCGTTCCATCTCTTCACCGGTCAAAGCGGCCTCTCACGCATCATCAAGGCCGGCAAAGTGCCGATCGAAATTCTCCAGAAATATTTGAACAAATGGTTGTCCACGGGCTACGACCTCTTCGGCAAGGATCGTTCCGGGTCCGCCGCGCGATTTTACCGCTGGGGCTTCAAGGGCAGATTCGATGAGGCAACCGCGAAAGAGCCGGCCAAAGATCTCGAAAGACTCAACGAAGAAGCACGCCAGCTCTATTACAAAGAAGACTGCGCGATCATCGAATCGTTCAATCGATTGATTCCCGAGGGCAAGCCGAAACTGCGCGCGCCGAACATGAAGTTCAACCGTCAGATCGGGGACTACGCCGGTAAATTTTTCAGCGTCGAGGGTAATCCCCTCAACGAAGCGGAATTCCAAAAGCACCTCGCCCAAGTGCTTCCCGGACCGGAGGATAAAAAAATTCTCGAGCCGATCTTCAAAGTCGGCAACTGGATGACCGCCGACGCAGCCGCATAAAGCGGTTTGCCGCTCTCGGCGCCGTGGTACTGGCGGCGACAGCGTGGGCTGCTGATCAATATTTTCGAGCGCACACAGGAAGCCAAAAAAACCCCTTTATTGCGTCGTTGACCGACGAAACCCGAAGACCCGGGAGGGTGGGGCAAAAACTTTGTTCCAATACGGCGCACGGTAGATCAGGCCTGCACTCGCTTTGTCGGCAGTGAAGCGGTGGCCGAAAACCCGAGTCAAATAGATCTGCGCTCGGTAGTTGCGCAATCGAAACTGGAAGCCGATCCTCGCCCAAAAAATCATTGCGGTCTTGGCTATGCTTTTGCCAACGACTTTCGCGAAAGAACGCGGTTGACGACGCCCGGAGCACGCCCAACGGCGACCATCAGTTTTTTGCCTTCGCTCTAATCGACAATACCGGGCAACCGGCTCGGGCAACGACCTTGGCTGTGACGCTGCCGAGCATGACTTGCGCGACTCCCGTGCGGCCATGAGTCGACATGACGATGAGATCAACCTTCTCCTCTTCGGCTTTCATAACAATCTTATTATAAGCTATACCTGCCTCGACCACCTCGATAAATTTCACCTTGTCGACCATGTCCGCAAAATTTTCTTCGACAAACTTTCTCAGCAGTTCCTTGTGGCGTGGCAGCAAAACACTAGCGGGATTTAATCGGTCATCTTTGCCGAACCAGTCGCCATCTTCGCTAAGCACGTAATAAACGACCACCTCGGCATTTTTTTCTAAACCGAGCTCGAAAGCATAGCGTACTGCCGGCTGCGATAGATCAGAAAGATCCGTCGGCGCGAGAATTTTCTTCCATGGAGTCACGGCAATCTCCTCTTGCGATGAAGAACCGCAAAGAATATGCCCGGGTCTGAGCGTCCAGGCAAGGCCAATTGCAAATCTTTTTGCTAGGGTTGTTCTCTCACACATGCGGAATCAGCGCAAAAAATTCTCATTGTTGCCAACGAAGTTGCGGGACAATGCTCGCGGCCACGAAAATTTCTTGGATAACCAGGGGCTATGGTTGGCACGGACAGTGCACCATATACTGATGAAGTGACGCTGCCACATGATTAGTAAGCTTAGCGCCATCTTGAAAGAGCTGAGAGGAGCGCTCGTATGAAAACTGACAAGGCAGAAACTGTGCGGAAGATTATGATGGGTTCTCCGGTAACTTTGACTCCGGACGATACTTTGGATCTGGCCAACAACGTGATTTCCCTTGGCCGTATTCGTCACATCCCGGTGGTCGAAAACGGCAAATTGGTGGGGTTGCTCTCTGAGCGAGATCTGATCGGTGCTGCGGCAAACCGTATTTTTGGCCTCAACCAGAAAAGCAAATCGGCTTTGCTAAAAACGGAGTCGGTCAAGAGCATCATGAAAAAACGCCTCGTGACAGTGACGCCCGACACACCGATTAGAGATGCCGCCCGGCTGATGGCGGATAAGAAGATCGGTTGTGTGCCGGTTATCAGTGAGGGAGCCCTAGTGGGTTTGGTCACCACGACCAATGTTCTGCGCTATTTGGAATCGATCCCATAAACAGCCGGCCGCGCGATCCATTAAAATAAAAGGATTCCAAAATGATCGATCGCCAGCGAAGCAAATCCTCTGGCATCAAGCCGTTCCATGTTTCCGCGTGCGTGGGCACCGCTTTCCTGGTGAAGCTTGCCAAACATCTGGCGCTCATAGCTTGCTTAATGATCATCGGCGCGGCACGTGGCCGAGTCACGGCAAACGAAACTGGAATTTTTCTCACCGTCGTCTGTGCCGCCCTACTCCATTCCATCGGGCGTATTCTTGATCGCCGGTTACGGTCCGGCGCGAGCTTTCCCCGATTCGAGCCATGATTGCCGAACGCCTCGACTCGGAGAAAATCGTTTTCGGGCTCAAAGGGGCTCTCGTCACAGCTCTTGACGGGCTTTGTGCTCGATCATCTGTTGCTGATCTCGCCGGTCATTTCCGATCCCAAAAACCCGGCGAGAATGAACGCTATAGCTACCTCGGTGACGGCATCGCCGTACCCCATGTGCGAATCGATCATCTGGCGGCGCCGGAATTGATTCTGGGCCTATCGAATGACGGACTTTCCTTTAATGATCACAAGATCAATGTCGTCTTGCTTCTCGCAACACCGGCCGAACAGCCGCCGCAACATCTGCAGCTCTTACAGCGCGTCTGCTCTCTGCTACCAGCGATAAGCAACGAACTTTTGGCGCAGCGCGATGCGGGCGGGGTGCTCCGACTCATTGCCCGAGCCGAGCAACAATCGGCTCTGCCGACTTACCTCAATCTCACGCAAGAACAGATCGGCTTCGAACTCGAAACCGATCTCGCCGATGGTTTGTCCACTGCCGAAGCGCGCAGCCGTCTTGAGCACTACGGACGTAATGTTTTACAGCGCGTCCGCCGTGAGCCCTGGTATCTCAAGCTGGTGCGAAATTTGTTCAGCTTCTTTGCGATTCTTCTTTGGATCGCCGCGCTGCTTTGTTTCATCCCGGGTGTCGACCTGCCGCAGCTCGGAATCGCCATCCTGACAGTCATCCTCATCAACGGCCTCTTTGCGTTTCTGCAGGAATACAAATCGGATCGCGCCCTGGAAATGTTACAGCGACTGATGGCTCAAAAGTGCCGGGCGATTCGGGATGGGACATTGTCCGAAATCGACGCCAGCGAGCTCGTGCCTGGAGATCTCATCGTGCTCGAAGAAGGCGACTTGGTGCCGGCCGATGCGCGCTTGCTCGAAGCCTTTGAAGTGGAAGTCGACAACTCCTCGCTCACCGGCGAATCAACAGCAGCGCGCCGCTACAAATCCGACCAGCCGGTTTTGATTTCCGGGAAATTCCTGTGGATTGAACTGCCGAATATTGTTTTTGCCGGTACTTCGCTGCTACGCGGCCGTGCCCGCGCGGTGGTTTTCGGCACAGGCATGAATACGGAAGTCGGCAAAATCGCCAACCTCGCTCAAGAGATCCAGAGCGAACCGAGCCCGCTGCAAAAGCAATTGCGCGGCACAGTCTACGCGGTCGCCGCCCTCGCGGGCAGCTTGGGATTGATATTTTTGTTTTTGGGCTGGCTCGTCGGCGGGCTGACGTTTCTCGAAGCGTTTGTGTTTTTCATTGGTCTCTTCGTCGCCAACGTGCCGGAAGGGTTGCTCCCGACCGTCACCCTATCACTGGCAATGGGCGTGCAACGCATGGCTAAACGCCACGCTTTAGTCAAAAGCCTGCCCTCGGTGGAAACCCTGGGATGTACGACGGTGATCTGCTGCGACAAGACCGGTACGCTGACGCAGAATTTAATGATGGCCACCGAGATCGCCGTTGCCGGTAAGCGTGTCGAAGTCGGCGGTGTCGGTTATCGGCCACAAGGCGAATTTTCCCAAAATGGCAGGGCGCTTTCGCTGGATGCGATTTCCCAATGGAGCACGCTCCGGCGTCTGCTCGACTGCGCGTTTATTTGCAATAACGCCAAGATCGAACAAATTGACGACGATTATCGCGTGATCGGCGATCCCACTGAAGGCGCGCTGATTTGCTTGGCCGAAAAAGCCGGGGTCCGCGGCATGCATCAACGCTTGCACCTCAACCCATTCGAATCGATCCGCAAAAGAATGAGCGTGGTAGTGAAACCCTATCTTCAAGCGGAGGCAACGATCTACGTGAAAGGCGCGCCGCTGGAGACTCTACAACAGTGCGATCACATGGACTGGGGCGACGAGGTGCGTGCGCTGACGGACTCCGATCGGAAAAAAATACTTGAAGAGAATGACGAAATGGCCAATCGCGGCTTGCGCGTTCTCGCCTTCGCTTATCGCGACAGCGCGGAATTGAAGGGCGTGCCCTACACGACGACGAACATCGAGACGCAGTTGGTTTTTCTTGGCCTAGTGGCGCTCTCCGATCCAGTGCGGCCCGAGGTTCCCGCCGCGATCCACGCCTGTCACACAGCGGGTATCCGCGTGATCATGATCACCGGTGACTATGCGCTCACCGCTGCCAGTATCGGCGAGCAAATTGGTTTGGGCCAGACCGCAAAGCCGCGAACATTCACAGGTGTGGAAGTTTCCGAGATGGATGACCCCCAGTTGCGGGCAATCCTTGCCGAGGGTGAAACGATCTTTGCCCGCGTCGCGCCAGAGCATAAGCTGCGCGTCGTCTCTCTGTTGAAGCAAATGGGCGAAATCGTCGCCGTCACCGGTGACGGCGTCAACGACGCGCCGGCGCTCAAGAAGGCGGACATCGGCATTGCGATGGGACTGCGCGGCAATGACGTCGCCAAAGAAGCCTCGCGCATGATCTTGACCGACGACAACTTCAGCTCCATCGTCGCCGCCATCGAAGAAGGCCGCGCAATTTTCGACAATATCAAACGTTTCGCCGCCTACGTGCTCAACAGCAACCCGCAGGAGATGTATCCGTACATTTTTTGGGTCTTGTTCCCCGGTATGCCGCTGGCGATGACGATCATGGGTGTGTTGGCGGTCGACGTCGGAACCGATCTTGTTCCGGCGATGGGGTTGGGCATCGAGCCGCCGGAAGAAGAAATCATGGAGCGGCCACCGCGGCGGCGCGACGAAAAGCTTTTATCGATCGCCTTCGTGATGCGCTCCTATTTCGTGCACGGAACACTCCTCGCCCTCAGCTGCTATGCGACTTACTATTATATGGGCTGGGTGCTTGGTACCTGGCGTCCCGGCAAGAGTCTTAGCGCCATGCCGTCGAGTCCATCTGGGCTCCAATTCGCCGCAGCATCCGCTGCTTACTTGCAGACGCTAACCGCTTACTTTTTTCCAACGGTCACCACGCAGATCGGCAATGTGCTCTGCAAGCGCTCACGACGTAACTCGCTCTTTTCAATTAACTTCTTGAATCCTGTGCGCCGTCAAGAAGCGCTGGAAGCGATTTCGACTTGGCGCCCGCCGCACTATACGGCGCGGGTGCGCATCGATTACCACGTCAAAGGCGCGACGGAATTTGACATCGCGCGCGCTTTTTTCGCGCTCGCGGGCGAGCTGATTGTCCTGCCGTTCCGATTCATTTGGATGCTGTTGTTGCAATTGCTGACGCGCCTCGAGCGCCCGATCATCGTTCCATTCACCACTTGGCTCGCCCATTTTCTCGAACGGCACTATATTATCTTTAATTTTATTTCCAACCCGCTCATCGATCTCGGCATCCTGTTCGAGCTCGTACTCTGCTATTTCTTCTTCTACACACCGCTCGCCGAGATCTACTATTTCGCGCCGGTCCCGTGGCATGTCTATCTCTTTGCATGTCATGGGACGCTGCTTCTGTTTGGTTTTGAAGAAGTGAAAAAGTTCTACCGGCGGAAAGGATACAAGCTAGACTTCCTCGGTTAAGAATACGATCCGGGCGACGGTCTCCAGATAACTCCTGGTGCTTGCGTCATGGCAATACACCGAGGCTCCAGCATTCAACGCTGGCTTCTCGAAGCGTGGCGGACAAAGTGCTGCATGGATCGACGAACCACCTATTTCCTCATTCGTGGCGGCGAAGGCCGAGGCGAAGGATTACCTTGCGGAAAAAATCAAAAAGGTCCATCGGGATTGGAGAATGTCTCTTCGGTGGTTGATCTTGGTTACGGCGCAGAGGAAATAACGATGCTCACCGGCAAAAACGCCTGACAATTTCATAGCCCATGTGGCACCCATGGCCAGACACTTCGCGCTGGGTCTTAGGAGCATGACTGACAGAGTCGTGCGCCATTCCAGCGATCCCCTGCTTATCATTCGGGTCGAGGAGCATTTTCCGGTGGGAGCCAAGGGTCAACTGTGCGCTTAAGTTATCGAAATAAACCGTTCAAGAAAGTCGTCAGCGACACTGAAGGGGAGGTTGCTTGGTCGCTAGTTTGCCGGTTTTGCCGGCACGACCAACACGGGACAAGACGCCCCTCTTAAGATTTTATCCGTGACGCTGCCGATCAGCATGCGCGACAATCCGCTCCGGCCATGCGAAGACATGACGATCAGGTCGACTCCTTCTTTTTCGGCGCAGTCGACGATGGCGCCGAAGGGCTGGCCGGCATCAACCATCTGGCGCACTTTCAATCCGACGCCCGCATCGGCGACCTTCTCGGCGATGAATTCCTCAAGCCGTTTTTTATGTTGTTCTATCTCGCGCTTGTTGACAGCGTTGCTTTCGTCCAACACTACTACATTAAAGATAATGAGCGCCGCGCCCATCTCCTTGGCCAATTGGCACGCATAGCGAACCCCATTGGCCGAAAGGTCGGAAAAATCCGTTGGGGCTAATATCGATTTCAACATTGCCATAGGAACTCCTTTGTCTGGCCGAGCTCATCACTCTTCCACCGATCAAGTCCCGCGTACGACCAAGACTGGTACATCGGAATGGCGTACGACCGTCTCGGTCACGCTGCCGAGCATCCAGCGCTGCACACCGGAACGCCCATGCGTGCACATGGCGATCAAAGTGTCGGGAATCTCTTGCGCCGTTGCAATAATTTCGTCCGCCGCGAGACCTTCTTTAGCCGAAAACGAGACTTTTTTGAGATCCTTCTGTTTCAGCTCATCAGTTTTCATTGCGAGATAGGCCACGGTTTCGGCGCGGAGTTTAGCAATAAGTGTGACTATCTGACCCGGATTATAAAAACCGTCGCCGGACCCGCCCGCAACCAACGGACCGCCGTAAACACCGATCAGGTTCACCTCCAAATCAAGATTTTTTGCCAATCCTTCAACATAAGGCAAGATGCGTTCCGACAACTCGGATCCATCGAGCGGTACGATGATCCGCTTCAATGTGGCCATTTCCCACGTAGGATTATTCTCTTCCTTCGCTCGCACCGCCAGCGTTGGATTTGCCGCGGCCCGTAAAACTTTTTCTGCCACGCTGCCAAGCAACCAGCGGTCCAGACCGGAGCGACCGTGGGTCGCCATGGCAATCAAGGTTTGCGTGTCCGCCGCCGCAGCCTCAATAATCGCTTCGGCCGCATTTCCGTGCCGAACCAGACATTGCACTTGGCCGACAGGAAAATTTTTCGCAACTCGTTCCAAATAATCGCCGAATCTTCGGGTCGTGTCGTCGACCAAGGTGCGGATCATCGACGCTTGATCGGCGCCTAGGTGGCGCCCTATCTCGGCTAGGTCGACGACTGCCAGCAACTCTACGGGGATTTGCAGACTGCGGGCGAAACAACGAGCCAACGGCAACACGTTTTCCGCCGTCTTGGAGCCGTCCAATGGGACGAGAACTTTCGAGTACATTGTTTTGTCCCTCAAATTACCCTGATCAAAGCGGACGATAAATCAGCACTGGATCACCCGCATGGCGCACCACAGTTTCCGCGACACTCCCCAACATCCAACGTTTGACACCAGATCGCCCGTGCGAAGACATTGCGATCAAGTTGTCGTGAGTTTTTCGACCTAACAAAATAATTTCATCGGCGGCAAACCCTTCCTTCGTCACGCACGTGACCTTCGCGACCTCAAGTCTTTTGAGATCGGCTGCTTTCTTATCGAGATATTCGACCGCCTCATCACGCACGCCGGCAAGCCGTTCCTCGTAGTTGCCGGCGTAAAAACCCTCGTCGCCGGCATAAACGTTGTACGGAATGTGATAGGCGCGAAACAATTCGATCTCCAGATCGAGTTTCTTCGCCATATCGGCGGCCATCGATAGCACGCCCTCAGCAAGCTCGGACCCGTCCAGAGGCACCAGGATCGATTTGAGCATTGCTTCGCCCTCTGACTTCGCCTCCGCGGTGGCACGGATCAACAGCAATGGATTTACCGTGCCGCGCAGCACCTTTTCGGCAACGCTGCCCAACAAAAACCGATTCAAACCCGAGCGGCCGTGAGTCGCCATAGTAATGAGCATCGCTTTATCGGTTGCCGCTTTCTCGATAATAGTGTCTTCGGCTTTGCCCTTTTCCACCGAGCACCTCACATCCAAGTCGGCAAACGTTGTGGCAACGCCCCTTAGATAACTTGTGCACTGCCGCACGCCATCTTCGATTATGGTGTCGAGAAATCGTCCCTTTTCGCTCACCATGTGCGAAGCCATCTCGACAATATCGACAACGGCCAACAATTCGACGGGAACCTTGAACCTACCCGCCAGGTAGCGAGCGTAGGGCAGGACTTTCTCTGCCGTCTTCGATCCATCCAATGGTACCAGTATCTTGCTATACATGTTTTTCTCCGCGCCGCCGCTACGAAAATTTGCCCCTGCAAGATCATTCCGCAATGGCCGTGCCACCGACCGAGCCCGGTAATTGAGGAATTTTTGAGCGCAGTTTCGCACAATTGAAAAAATGCATCCTCGATTCTCTCAATAGTGCGAGCAAACTATCTTTTTGCTCGCGCGCCTCGTTCAAACGCTTTTGCTCGATGACATCTACAATCTCACGTTTCATGGTTTGTCTCCGCTGCTCCCGTGTTTCTTCAAGTCGGACTTATTCGGCGTTCTAGCCTAGCTTTCTTGGTTAAAACGTATGATTCGGGATCGCCGTTCAGCGCCGAAACGGTGTCGCAACCCAATCACCCGACTTTGACGACTCCCGGGGTCCGACGATTGCGTTGCCACTAGCCGTTCTCTAGGCCGTAGATGGTCATCACGAGGAAGAAACCGATCACGATCTCGTTCACAATCCACGAGTTCGTGTCGATCCAGTCACGCATCTTCGGGAGGATGACGTTGGCCCGCTTGCCGAGCAGGAGCAGAATGATCGCTGGGGCGCTCGCGAGTAGTGCCGTGAGGAGGACGAGGGTGTGCCACCACGGCGACCCGTGATAGGCGACGTACGCGAAAACGAATCCGTTAAAGAGTTAGTTAATAAGTACATCGAAGAAGTAGCACCATGGTGATCGAAGTGAGTTATCAGGCTCCGGCCGATTCCAAGCAAGGCCGTTCACGCCGGAGTAAATATTTTGAGGTCAGCGACGTACCGCCGCGACAAACGGTGCTGCGAAGATTACGAGTGTTAGCGGTCGATTTTGATGAAGATACTCTCTCGATCGAGGCTCGGCACGAAGATGTCAAAATCCCGCTCTGTGCAATTCATGGTGGCCCAATACAAGGAATTGACATCTCTCGCGGCCCTACGATATAACTCCGGCCATAGAAAAGGTAGAAAAGGTCGTTAAAAAAATCCTATACCGTCTCACGTCGGCGAGCGATACAGGCTTAGTGTCATCGCGCCGAAAAACAACAGCATCCTGCTTGGCCTTGTGCCCGATGGCGAAGTCGGTCCCGCGACAGCGCGAGCCCTGGGCGTCGAGTTCCCTGGGTGAGCGCGGCTTTGCCGCTCGACGGGAGAATGCTATCGTGCGCTGAATAATGTTAATGGGGGCGCCACCGAGAGCCTCATCGGACGAGCACGCCACGCACGCGAGCAGTACGGAACCGGCGCTGCGACCGGCAAAGCTTCCAGCGTTAACGTCGTTGCGTTTCTTCGGTGCGGCGATGATCGTCTTTGCTCATACCGCCGGTGGGTTCGGTACATACCCGACGGCCGAGCAAGGCGCAGCGTGGTATTTCACGCTGGGAGTGTCGTTCTTCTACGTACTTTCCGGGTTCATCCTCGCCTACGTTTATCCTGACCCTCGCGCGACCGGGCTTCGGAAATTCTGGCTCGCTCGGATTGCCCGGATCTGGCCCGCGCATCTGGCGGCGTTTCTCATTCTGCTCGCGATCGTTCCCCGCCGCGAGTGGACGCCGCCCTTCGCCAGCGGTATCGACGTCGTCCTGAGCAACTTGCTTCTCGTCCACTCGTGGCTGCCGATTTCGCGCTATTCGTATTCGTACAACGCGGTTTCCTGGTCGCTCTCGGTCGAGCTCGCGTTCTACCTTCTCTTCCCGTTTTTACTGGTCGCGTGCCGTCGTCGTCCGCTCCTCATGCTCGCGCCGATGTTCGCGGTCTCGTTCGGACTTGGCCTCTCTGCGAATAACGCCTGGCTGCCGCTGCCAACCGGCTGGAGTGCGGGCGACCTCGCGCTGCGGACGCCCTGGCCGCGCCTGTTCGAGTTCGTCACCGGGATCGTGACAGCTCTCGTCTGGAAGCGCATCTCCCCCCGCGTATCGGTGAGCGTGGCGGTTGCGACCGCAACCGAGGCAGCTGTCGTCGCACTGGCAATCTGGTTCACGCACTTTGCTGCCGTGGGCGGGCAGCAACTAACAACTGTCCCTTGGCTCGGCGTGATGGGGCGGCTGGCCCTGGTGTACACGCTTTCAGCTCTCGTCTTCGCGCTGGTCATCTTCGTGATGGCGTTTCATCGAGGACTGCTGTCGCGGGCGCTGGCCATTCCTCCGATGCAGTTACTCGGGGAGATCAGTTATTCGATTTATCTGCTGCACTACGTGTTGCTGCTCGCCTATCGGGCGGATCCCGGCATCACCAAGGATATGACTGGGGCCCAATCGTACCTGGCCTACTGGATCGTCGTACTCATGGCGTCATTCATTGTCTGGACGCTCGTCGAAACGCCAGCCCGCCGCTGGCTGACCGGCCTGTGGCCACGACAAACTCGCTCGGTGCCGGCGGGAAGGAGCGGACCGACGTGGCTCTCGCCGAATCCTCTGGTCGCCTGGCTCGTACTCGCGCTCACCATCGGTGGGATCGGCGTTGGGATCTACCAATCGCGTCCTCCCTCGCTCGCGGCTCTCACACCGAGCACATTCTCGATACACACGGACTTTCGCGTGAACGAGAAGGGCACCGTCCATTTGAAAGAGCCCAGCGTGCTCGAGCAGGCACAGATCCCGGACGATGGCGTCCTGGTCGATGGTTGGGTGGTGGATCCTGTGCTGAGCCAGGTAGTGTCCGGCATCTACGTGTCGGTCGATGATCGCCACGATATCCGAGCCTCCTACGGCTTCACGCGGCCGGATGTCGCCAAGCATTTCTCGAAGCCCCAGTATCTACACGCGGGGTTCTTTGCCCGCATTCCGCGTGCGCTTCTGACGTCGGGCGATCACCGCGTCACGCTCAAGGTGGTGTCCGTCGATGGCACGGCCTGGGCGCAATCGGACGCCATCGCAGTCGTCGTGAAATAAAGCGTCGCATGACTTAGTGATACGCCTGCTGTATCGTGGTGGGGTGGTGGTTTTGATACTTGTATCAGCAGTAAGTAAACGCTAACCAAGACTGGAGGTTATCGGCATAGACGCCGATTCCTCTGGCATCAGGTAAGGCCACGACTAGTTCGTCTGGTGTGTGCTCAGGTCAAGCGTCTGTAGGGGATTGGCCTGAAGGTCCCGCGTTCCACACTTCAATTCCCACAAAAAACCGAAACGAATCGTCAAAAGCCAGGTATCAGAAAATCAACGGGCAATCGCGCTGGCGTGGCTATTCCACCTAGTTGGCGACATTCATCAAACGCTACATACGGTACAGCTGTTCACCCGAGAATATCCGCAAGGTGACCATGGCGGCATGAAATATGCTCATGCGAATCTTCAAGCAGGTTTTTCCCATCCGTGAAAGCATCTGATATGCACGCTCCGATCGCAAAGAGCCTTTCGTGGCCGAAATTCCAGAGGTCGACCGAGAGCTTCGGCTCCTACTGATGGACAAATATTGAATGTCCGGTTCGCTGGCTCAGTCGCTTAGATTGGGGAGGGCGACAGACTTATTTTTGAGTGAATGTGTAAGCCGGAGAGGAGTGTTGCATGACGGCACGCGGCGAATGACCTATTTCGAACAATTGCAGAGATCGGGCGCTAGACGTCGATGCCCAATTTTTCGAGTTTTCGGTAAAGGGTCGACAGGCTCAACCCCATGAGTTCGGCGGCGCGCATCTTATCGCCTGCTGCTTTGTTCAACGTGCGCTCGATGTGGCTCTTCTCATAGAGATCAATGGCGGCGCTGAGATTGTCTTCGGAGTTGAATTCTCCGGCGTCGGCTTGTTGCCCCGGCAAATCGGCCGGCTTTATCCATTCGCCATCGCCTAGGATCTTCGCCCGCTCCAGCACTTTATCGAGCTCACGGATGTTTCCTTTCCATGGAAATGACATGAGAATCCGCATGGTCGCGCTATCCACGCCTTTATAGGTCGAGTTCATCTCCAGATTGTGGCGCTGGATGAGATGCTCCACTAAGCCCGGCAGATCAT
>Ga0075418_10003679_pt1 | contig 17452 bp, 14 predicted proteins | sample SoiMetdeltSBSDD2_FD_81776 | JGI IMG/M metagenome (GOLD analysis project Ga0075418, IMG submission 81776) | Bulk soil microbial communities from a Populus tree surrounding site in Tennessee, USA - Soil MetaG P. deltoides SBSDD2 | ecosystem: Environmental > Terrestrial > Soil > Tree plantation... | reverse complement strand
GTGGATCTGCGCGACCGCGGCGAAATCGAGCCCGAAGCAGGGATTGGCGGCGATCAGCACCTCAACTTCGCCGCCGAGCTCCCGCGCCAGTACCGCACGCTGCACGTTGCCGCCCGACAGTGCAGAAATCGGGGTGTCCGGCGTGCGGGTCTCGATCTTGTAAGGCCCGATCTGGCGCTCGGCACCTTTCCGGAACGCCGATCGAGCCGATAAAGAAGCTGCTCCCGGTGATGCGCGCGTAGGGCTTGCATATCATCCACACCCGCGATCGCCCCGACCTGCCAGCCAACAAGCAATGGCGCGGCAGATCGGGGCCGGCGGGTTAGTTTGCCAGTTGCTGAGGTATGGCAATGCGTGATGTGTGTGAACCCTCAGAAATGAGTTGCGCACCTCAGATTGGCTTTGCTAGAGGTGGGGCCATGAAGGAGCAGGAAGCGCCGCTCACATTGAGGGACATCGCGCGCCAGGCAGGGGTCAGTCTGGCGACCGTGGATCGTGTCCTCCACAATCGCCCGGGCGTGCGGCCGGAAACGGTCCGCCGCGTCAAGGAGGCAGTTGAACGCAACGCCTTTCAGCCCCATGTGGCTGCGGCAGAGTTGGCCCGCGGCCGGGCCCGGCGCTTTGCTTTCGTGATGCCGTCCGGGCCGAACCTGTTCATGCAGCAGATCGAATCTTATCTCGACGAAATGTCGGCCTGGCTCTCAGCTCGCCGCCTCGCGGTGGAGATGGTCGCGACCGACGTCTTCGATGCCCCCGTGCTTGCTGCCACGCTCGAATCCCTGGCCAGTGACTTCGACGGTGTGGCGGTCGTGGCGCTTGATCATCCGAGCGTCCGCGCCGCGATCAATGATCTGGTCGATGGCGGCACGAAGGTCGTTACACTGGTGTCGGATGTGCCGTCTTCGCGCCGCCACCACTATGTCGGCATCGACAACATCGCCGCGGGGCGTACTGCGGGCGCGCTGGTCGGCCGTCTCGTTGGTCCGAGGGCCGGAAAGATCGCAATCGTCGCGGGTTCGCTTGGCCTGCGCGACCATGCAGAGCGTATTTTCGGTTTCAATCAGGTGATGGCGTCCGAGTTTTCGCAACTCGATCTACTGCCGGTTATCGAGGGGCGGGATCAGGATGATCGCTCAGGACACCTCATGATGGAGTTGTTGAGCGATTACCCTGACATTGTCGGCCTTTATAATGTGGGCGCCGGAACTTCGGGCGTTGCAAAAGCGCTGATCGACTCGGGGCGGGCGAGCCAAGTCGTGTTCGCCGGGCATGACGTGACGGTGATGACGCGCAAGCTGCTGCTGCAGGGCGTGATGGATGCGGTCATTTCGCAGAATCCAGGGCATGAGGCGCGCGCCGCCGTGCGCGTGCTGCTCGCCCTTGCCAGGGGCGAGCCGATCCTGAGCGAACAGGAGAAGATTCGAATCGACATCGTGATGAGGGACAATTTGCCGTAGCGCATGGCCGAGCTGTTCTCGTCCCACTGCGGCGAGCGGCAGGCAAAGCAGAAATACGGATCCTGTGCGAGAATGGCGACGCAGATCGCCCGCCGTAGAGGAGCAAGGGAGGAGGAGTCGTGTATCTCGGATTGGACGTCGGCACGTCGGGTGTGAAAGCCGTGCTCGTGAACGAGGCTGGCGCGATCGTCGCAACGGCCGCGTGCGAGCTTGCGTTATCGCATCCCGCGCCGCTCTGGTCCGAGCAGGATCCCGACGCCTGGGTCGATGCGGCGATCCGCGCCGTCGATAATCTTGCCGCCGCCCATCCGCGCGAAATCGCAGCAGTTCGCAGCATCGGGCTTGCCGGTCAGATGCACGGGGCCACCCTGCTTGGCGCCGACGGCCGCCCGCTGCGCCCGGCCATTCTCTGGAACGACGGCCGTTCTCAGGCCGAGTGCGCCGAGCTCGAACAGCGCTGCCCCTCGCTGCACACCATCGCGGGCAATCTTGCGATGCCCGGCTTCACTGCGCCGAAGCTGCTGTGGGTGGCGCGGCACGAGCCGGAGGTGTTTGCAAAACTAGCGAAGGTTCTGCTGCCCAAGGCCTATGTGCGGTACCGGCTGACCGGCGAGATGGTCGAGGACATGTCGGATGCGGCAGGAACGCTCTGGCTCGATGTCGGTCAGCGCTGCTGGTCTGCGACGGTTCTGCAAGCGACGGGGCTCGACCTCAGCCATATGCCGCGTCTGGTCGAAGGCAGCCAATCATGTGCCGTTCTATCTCCCGATTTCGCCCGGCGTTGGGGCATGGCGCCCGGCGTGGTGGTCGCCGGTGGCGCCGGCGATAACGCTGCCAGCGCGATCGGACTCGGCGCCATTGCGCCCGGCGATGCCTTCCTGTCGCTCGGGACTTCGGGTGTGCTGTTCCGCGTCACGGAGCGGTTTGCTCCGGCACCTCGCTCGGCGGTCCACGCCTTCTGCCACGCGCTTCCCGGCCTGTGGCACCAGATGGGCGTGATGCTGTCGGCCGCCGCCTCGCTTGGCTGGCTTGCTCGCATTCTGGCAACGCCTGAAACCGAATTGCTCGCCCCGCTCGGCAAGGCCGTCGAACGGCCGAGCCCGGTGCAATTCCTGCCCTATCTCGACGGCGAGCGCACGCCGCACAATGATGCCACTGCTGCGGGCGCTTTTGTTGGTCTGCGCAGCGCGACCGGACGCGACGACATCGTTCAGGCGGTGCTCGAAGGTGTGGCTTTCGCCGTGCGCGACAATCTCGCTGCGATGGGCGCCTCCAGTCCTGCGATCGCGGAGGTCGATCTCGTGGGCGGCGGATCGCGCTCGGCGCTATGGGCGCAGATCATCGCCGACGTGCTCGGCATTCCGGTCCACCGCGTCGAGGAGGGCGAGGTCGGTGCCGCGCTCGGAGCCGCCCGGCTCGGCCGGCTGGCTGCCTCCCGAGAAGAGCCAGCGAAAGTATGCACCCGCCCGCGCCGGCTCGCGAGCTTCGTGCCGCGCGGTTCGACGATGGCCGCCTACGATGAAGCCTATCGGCAGTGGCGAAAACTTTATCCCGCGCTCAAGGAGTTGTCCGCGTGAACGCATCAACGAACTTCTTCGCAACCACCGAACCGGTCGCCTTTGGCGGTCCGAAGACGGACAAGCCGCTCGCCTTCCGCTGGTACGACAAGGACCGCATCGTCCGTGGCCGGCGGCTCGAGGATCACCTGCGTTTCGCGGTCTGCTACTGGCATTCGTTCTGCTGGCCAGGCGGCGATCCCTTCGGTGGCGAGACATTCCTGAGGCCCTGGCACCATGGCACAGATGCGATGGCGCTGGCGCGGGCCAAGGCCGATATCGCCTTCGAGCTGTTCCGCCTGCTCGATGTGCCCTTCTTCACCTTCCACGACGTCGATGCCGCGCCGGAAGGCGCCTCGCTCGCCGAATCCGTCGCCAACCTCAACACCATCGCCGATCTCTTCGAACAGAAGATGGCGTCCTCCAAGGTGCGTCTACTGTGGGGTACGGCCAATCTGTTCACGCATCGCCGCTATATGGCCGGCGCCGCGACCAATCCGGATCCGGACATTTTCACCTATGCCGCGGGTCAGGTAAGGGCTGCGCTTGAGGTGACTCACCGTTTGGGCGGGCAAAACTATGTGCTCTGGGGCGGACGCGAAGGCTACGACACGCTGCTCAACACCGACATCAAGCGCGAACTCGACCAGCTCGGCCGCTTCGTCTCGCTGGTCGTCGAGCACAAGCACAAGATCGGTTTCAAGGGACCGATCCTGATCGAGCCGAAGCCGAAGGAGCCGACCAAGCACCAGTATGATTTCGACGTCGCCACGTGCTACGGGTTCCTGCAGCGCTATGACCTTCTGGGGGACGTCAAGCTCAACATCGAACAGAACCACGCCATCCTTGCCGGCCATTCGTTCCAGCACGAGATCGCGCTGGCCCAGGCGCTCGGCGTGTTAGGCTCACTCGACATCAACCGCGGCGACGATCTGCTCGGCTGGGATACCGACCAGTTCGCGATGAATGTGCCGGAGCTGGCGCTGGCGTTCCACGACATCCTGAAGGCCGGGGGCTTCACGACGGGCGGTCTCAATTTTGACGCCAAGATCAGGCGGCAATCGATCGATCCGGACGATCTGATCCACGCCCATGTCGGCTCGATGGACGCCTGCGCGCGGGCGTTCCTTGCCGCCGCCGACATGCTCGATGCCGAGGTGCTCACGACGCCGATTGCGGAACGTTACGCCGGATGGGCTGATGCCGCGGGACGCGAGATCCTCGCTGGCCAGCGTTCGCTTGCCGATCTCGCTGATCGCGCGCTGGCGCCCGGTTTCGATCCGCAGCCGCGCTCGGGTCGTCAGGAATATCTGGAATCACTGGTCAACCGGTACGTCTGAGCGAGGCCGAGCATGGAAACCGCAGGTACAGCCGGGCAACCGGTTCTGGAATTGAGAGGGATCGGCAAGGAGTTCGGCGCGATCCGCGCGCTGCACGACGTCGATCTGCAGGTATTCCCCGGCGAGGTGGTCGGCCTGATGGGCGACAACGGCGCGGGCAAGTCGACGCTCGTGAAAATCATCGCCGGCAATTTCCGCCCCACCGTTGGCGAGGTGCGCTTCGACGGCGATGCAGTCCATTTCTACCGTCCCATCGATGCTCGCGCGGTCGGGATCGAGGTCGTCTATCAGGACCTGGCGCTTGCCGACAATCTCACGGCGGCGGCCAACGTCTTCCTTGGCCGCGAGCTCAAGCGCAGAGTCGGCCCGTTCGCCTTCCTCGATCACAATGCGATGGCGGCTCGCGCGCTGGAGCTGTTCGGCGAACTGCGCTCCGAGACCAGACCGCATGATCTCGTCAAGCAGATGTCCGGCGGTCAGCGCCAGGCGGTTGCGATCGCGCGCACCCGCCTGTCGAACGCCAAGCTCGTGATGATGGACGAGCCGACCGCGGCGATCTCGGTCCGCCAGGTCGAGCAGGTCCTGAGCCTGATCCATCGGCTGAAAGAGCAGGGCGTGGCCGTGATGCTGATCTCCCACCGCATGCCCGACGTTTTCGCGGTCTGCGACCGCGTCGTCGTCATGCGCCGCGGCGAGAAGCGGGCGGACAAGCCGATCCGCGATACCAGCCCCGAGGAAGTCACTGCCCTGATCACCGGCGCGAAGGAGGCTGCGTAATGGCTATGCCGCTGGAATCCCCGATTTCCTTTACCAATGTCGGCCGCATCAGGTGGTGGCAGCGCGGCATATTTGCATCCCAAACCGGCTACGTTCTGCTGGCGCTGCTGGGGCTGCTGATCGCGATGCATTTTGCGAGCCCCTACTTCTTCTCGCAGGGCAACATGCAGAACGTGGCGAAGAATTTTTCCTTCATCGCCATCGCCACCCTCGGCATCACCCTTGTGATCATCACCGGCGGCATCGATCTCTCGGTGGGATCGATGATGTGCTTCTCCGCCATGGTCACCTCCATGGTGATGTCAGGCCTGTCGACGCCGGGCATGCCCGGCGCGTTCCTGTTCGTACATCTGGCTGCGGACGGCAAGACCGTGGTCGCCAATGTGCCGGGGCTGATCCTGATTGTCTCGATCCTGGCGGGACTTGTCACCGCGCTGATCGTCGGCTTCGTCAACGGCTTCTGCATCGCCGTGCTCGGGCTGTCGCCCTTTGTCACCACGCTCGGCATGCTCTCGATCGTCCGCGGTCTCGGCTATGTCGTCTCCAACGGGCGCGGCAGCTTTCCGGGCGGACCGGACGCCGACTATTTCTACGCGCTGACATCGGGCGATCTGTTGGGCGTACCGGCGCCGTTCATCTATCTCGTGGTGCTCGCGGCGGTGATGGCGATCGTGCTGCACCACACCAGTTTCGGCCGTCACGTCTTCGCGCTCGGCGGCAACGAGAAGGCGGCGGAATTGACCGGTATCCCGGTGGTGCGGGTCAAGATCGAAGTCTACATGATCTGCGCGCTGGCCGCGGGGCTACAGGGAATCATCGTCTCAGGCTGGCTGGGGTCTGCGCCCGCGAACATGGCGACATCCTACGAGCTCAACGTGATTGCAGCGGCGGTCATCGGCGGCGCCAATCTCGCCGGTGGCGTCGGCGGCGCGCTTGGCGCCATCGTCGGCTGCGTACTGCTTGAGGTGATCCGCAACGGCCTCGTGCTCGCGCAGGTCAGCTCCTACTGGCAGCAGACGCTCGTGGGCGTGATCATCATCCTGGCCGTGCTGGTCGACCGCATCCGCTCACGCACTACTTGAGGTTACTCCGGGAGGGCAACAAACGCGCCGTCTATCCGCCTTCTGGAGCATTCAATTCAAAAGGATAGGCACAAAAGTGGAGGGAACCAATGAGAAAGCTACTTCTAGCCGGCATGGCCGTCGCGATGATGGCGACCCCGGCATTCGCCCAGACCTACAAGTTCGTGATCGTGCCCAAGGCGATGAACAATCCGTTCTTCGACGTCGCGCGCGACGGTTGCCTGAAGCGCGCCAAGGAGCTCGGTAACGTCGAGTGCATTTACAAGGGGCCGATCGAGCATGAGCCGGCGACGCAGGCGCAGATCATCCAGGATTTCGTTACGCAAAAGGTGGATGGCCTTGCGATTTCGGTCGCCGATGTCGCAGCGATGACCAAGTCGATCGAGGCGGCGACCGCGGCCGGTATTCCCGTCATAACCTTCGATGCGGATGCGCCCGGCTCCAAGCGCATTGCCTATATCGGCACCAACAACAAGGACTTCGGCCTCGCGCTCGGCAAGCAATTGCTGCAGCTCAAGCCCGAGGGCGGCAAGTATGCGGTCGTCTCCGGTGGTCCCGGCGCCAAGAACCTCGCCGAGCGCGTCGATGGCGTGCGCGAGGCGCTCAAGGGCTCGAAGTGGGTCGAGGTCGCGGGCTCTCCGACCTTCTGCAATGACGATCCTGCGCTCGCGGTCCAGCAGATGGCGGACCTGCGCACCGCGACGCCGGACTTGGGAGCGATCGTGCCGATTGGCGGCTGGCCGATGTTCGCGCCCGAAGGCTACAAGGCCTTCGTCAACAAGAACAAGAAGGACATCGACGCCGGCAAGTTCACCCTGGTCGTTGCCGATACGCTCAAGATGCAGCTCGAACTGTTGCGCGACGGCTATTCCAACGCGCTCACTGGCCAGCGGCCGTTCGAGATGGGCGAGAAGGCGATGGACATTCTGTTGGCGATCAAGAAGGGCGAGAAGGTGCCTGAGATCGTCTACACGGGCCTCGACCTCGTCACCAAGGAGAATGTGGCCCAACTCCTGAAGTAAGGCGTTTCTGTCGGGCGTTCCCCTCTGACGGTCCGGTCACCCACCGGACCGTCCCTGGTCCTGATGCAACATGGAACGCCGAGTCCTATGGCGTGTGGATGCAGCCACTGCCGCAGTTGGGTGAATCGTGTCGACAAGAAGCCCGAGTTGGGAGGAACGCTCATGAAGTCGATAAAAGGTCCGGCCATTTTCCTGGCGCAGTTCGCCGGGGAGACGGCTCCGTTCAATTCGTTTGACGCGATCTGTAAGTGGGCATCATCGCTCGGCTACGTGGGTGTGCAGATCCCGACCTGGGACGCGCGCCTGTTCGATCTGAAGAAGGCGTCCGATTCAAAGACCTATTGCGACGAGATCAAGGGGGTCGCGGCACGGCACGGACTGGAGATCACCGAGCTCTCCACTCATCTCCAGGGGCAGCTCGTTGCGGTCCACCCTGCCTATGATGCCGCCTTCGACGGCTTTGCGGCACCTGAAGTGCGCGGCAACACGTCGTTGCGCACCGAATGGGCGGTCGACCAGGTGAAACGTGCGCTTAGAGCGTCGAAATATCTCGGCCTGAAGGCGCATGCCACCTTTTCTGGCGCGCTGGCATGGCCCTACGTCTATCCGTGGCCGCAGCGTCCGGCCGGCCTCGTGGAAGCAGCGTTCGACGAGCTGGCAAGACGTTGGACCCCGCTGCTCGACTATGCCGACGAGAACGGTGTCGACATCTGCTACGAGATCCATCCCGGCGAAGACCTCCATGACGGCGTCAGCTATGAGATGTTTCTCGAACGGGTGAAGAACCACGCGCGGGCGAACCTGCTTTACGATCCGTCGCACTTCCTGCTGCAGCAGCTCGACTATCTCGATTATATCGACATCTATCACCAGCGCATAAAAGCCTTCCACGTGAAGGATGCGGAATTCAATCCCACGGGCCGGCAGGGCGTTTATGGTGGTTTCCAGGGCTGGGTGAACCGGGCAGGGCGGTTCCGCTCGCTGGGCGACGGACAGGTCGATTTCGGCGGCATCTTCTCCAAGCTTACAGCCCATGATTTCGACGGCTGGGCCGTGCTGGAGTGGGAATGCGCGCTCAAGCATCCGGAGGACGGCGCGCGCGAAGGCGCGGAGTTCATCAAGCATCACATCATCCGTGTCACCGAGCGCGCCTTCGACGATTTTGCCGGGGCAGGCACCGACGATCTTGCGAACCGCAAGATGCTCGGCTTGGCTTAGGAGCTCATATGACGATTGAAGCAAGCGGGCACGAGAAGACAGGCGGCCGCATCAGACTTGGCATGGTGGGCGGCGGTCAGGGCGCATTCATCGGCGCCGTTCATCGCATAGCCGCGCGGATCGACGGGCAGTTCGAACTGGTCGCGGGCGCGCTGTCTTCAGAACCTGCCCGGGCAAAGGCGTCGGCCTTGGAACTCGGCATAGCGACGGAAAGATCCTACGGATCGTTCGAGGAGATGGCGAGGGCCGAGGCCGCGCGCCCCGACGGGATCGAGGCGGTGTCGATCGTCACGCCAAACCATGTCCACGCGCCGGCGGCCCGTGCTTTTCTCGAGGCCGGCATCCACGTGATCTGCGACAAACCGATGACGACGACGGTGGCGGAGGCACAGGGGCTGGTCGATCTCGTGGAAAAGAGCGGTCAGGTCTTCGTCCTCACCCACAACTACACCGGCTATCCGATGATGCGGCAGGCGCGTGCCATGGTCGCGCAAGGAGAGTTGGGCGACATCCGCGTCGTGCAGGCAGAATATCCGCAAGACTGGCTTACCGAACGCGCCGAGCTTTCGGGAAGCAAGCAGGCCGAGTGGCGCACCGATCCGACGCGGTCCGGGGCTGGCGGCGCCATCGGCGATATCGGAACCCACGCCTACCACCTCGCTGCTTTCGTCACCGGACTGGAGGCCGATGCACTCCTGGCGCAGCTGACCACCTTCGCGCCTGGCCGCCTGCTCGACGACGACGTCCAGATATTGTTGCGTTACAAGGGCGGTGCACGCGGCATGCTGTGGGCGAGCCAGGTCGCGGTCGGCAACGAAAATGGCCTCAAGCTGCGCATCTACGGCACCAAGGGCGGGCTCGAATGGACGCAAGCCGACCCGAATTATCTGTGGTTCACCCGTTTCGGCCAGCCGAAGCAGTTGCTCACCCGCGCCGGTGCCGGGGCGCTGCCGGAAGCCGCCCGCGTCACCCGTGTGCCGAGTGGACACCCCGAGGGGTATCTCGAGGGCTTTGCCACGATCTATGCCGAAGCTGCGCGCGCAATTCGCGCCGCGCGGCCCGGTGCTTCACCCGATGCCGGAACGATCTATCCGACCGTCCATGACGGCTTGGCCGGCATGCGCTTCATCGAAGCTGCGGTAGCGTCTTCGAAAGCCGGAAACGTATGGACCAAGATCGGATGAAAACGACAGCCGCCCGGCCGTCCGTCACTGCCGGAGGTCCGCTGCTGGAGGCGGTCGCGCTGTCGAAGTCCGTTGGCCCGGTCGAGGTGCTGAACGGTGTCTGCCTGGCGGAATGCCGGTAGGCCGCCACGGAATGCGTGGCAAAATCAGGCGCGCCGCTCAAGAGAGACAACTTGCGTGTCCTCGGCCGGGCGCTCGTTTTATCCAGGTCCCGACGGCCATGATCACCATTCGCGCGACCTACCTCAGCCACGAGTTCTCCGGCCCGCGGAGCGCAGGCGCACAATCCCATGGTGTGCTGCGCGGTCGGCGCCGACGCGGACGGTGGCAAGATCAGTTGCGCGGCCAGTCGGGTTCTGCTACTTTGAGGTGCGTGCCTCATCTAACCTCTTTGCAAGTGCTGAAACTGACTTCTGACTGCCAAGTTCGCAAACCACGAACGGCGGGTTCGCTTCTTGAACAGCGGGGGATGGGCCCGTTTGCTTGACGACAAAGCTCTAGCTGCATCGATGGCTAGGCGCACAAAAGGGAGGGGTCTAATGAAGCGTATCTTGATGGCAGGTGTATCCGTTGCACTGGCGCTGGGCCTCGGCTCGGCCGAGGCGGCCGACAAGAAGGTGTTGGCTTTCGTGGTCAACGGCGCGTCCGACTTCTGGAAAATCGCCGAGGCGGGTGTGAAGAAGGCGCAGGGCGAGTTGCCCAAATACGAACTGCAGTTCAAATATCCGGAGCAAGCCGCTGCCGCGGTGCAGCAGCGGGTTCTTGATGACCTTGTCGCCGCCGGCGCGGCCGGAATCATGGTCAGTGCTGTCGATCCGAAGAACCAGACAGAACAGCTGAACAAAGTTGCGTCCCAGGCGCTTCTCTTCACGACAGACAGCGACGCCCCGCAATCGAAGCGAGTTGCCTATATCGGTTCGTCAAACACCGATCTCGGCAAGGACGCAGGCAAGATGATGCTCAAGGCCCTGCCGGAGGGCGGCAAGTGCGTCGGCTTCGTCGGCTTGCCCGGAGCCGACAATGCTCGCGAGCGTATCGAAGGCGTAAAGGCGACAATCAAGGGCTCAAAGATTGAGCTCGTGGACGTCCGCGGCGACGAGATCGACCAAACTCGGGCCAAGCGGAATGTCGAAGACATCCTCGCCGCCATGCCTGACGTGAGCTGCCTTGTCGGCTTCTACTCCTACAATACGCCGCGCATCTACGAAGTGCTGAAGGAGGCGGGCAAGCTCGGCAAGATAAAGATCATCGGCTTTGACGAGGACCCGATCACCCTTGGCGGCGTCAAGGAGGGCAACATTGTCGGCACTGTCGTGCAGCAGCCGTTTGAATGGGGCTATGAAGGCATGAAGCTGATGGCCAAAAACCTCGAAGGCGACAAGTCGGGTATTCCAGCGAACGGAATCATCATCGTTCCCGGCAAGGTTATCGAGAAGTCGAACGTTGACGACTTCATGGCGCAGATGAAGCAGATGCTCCGCAAGTAACTGGGCAAGTAACCGGGAGTGTCAGCGCAGCTCTGAACCAGGGTTGCAGGCGGCGGAAGGGGGCGTTCGCTCCCTCCCGCTTGTCTGCAGGACCGCTAGTGGTGACGCCGTGAATCCTCGAATGTCAGAGCCGTTCCTCGAACTGGTCGACATCAGCAAAATATACCCGGGCGTGGTCGCGCTCGACCACGTCAGCTTTTCCGTGTCGCCAGGCGAGGTGATCGGCTTGATCGGCGAGAATGGCGCCGGCAAGTCGACGCTCATGCGCGTGCTCGGCGGCATCGTCGAGCCCAGCGGCGGCATCATCCGTATCGACGGCGTCGAACGGCGTTCGCTTACTGTGGCTGATGCGATCAACGGGGGCATCGCATTCGTTCATCAGGAGCTCAATCTCTTTGACAACCTCGACGTTGCGGCCAACGTCTTGATCGGCCGCGAGCCGGTGTACGGCGGCCCGCTGAAACTCGTCGACCGCAAGCGGCTTTATGCCCAGGTGCGGCCACTGCTCGAGCGCCTCGAGGTCGATTTCGAGCCGGATGCACCGCTCTCCGAGCTCTCGCTGGCTCAGCGTCAGCTTGTCGAGATCATCAAGGCGCTGTCGCTCGACGCGCGCCTCGTCATCATGGACGAGCCGACCTCCAGCCTGACGCTGACCGAGACGGGCCGGCTGATGCGGGTCATAGCGGGACTAAAGGCCGATGGCGTCAGCGTCATCTTCATCACGCACCGATTGAACGAGGTGAAGCAATGCGCCGATCGCGCGGTGGTGTTGCGTGATGGACATGTGGTCGGCTCGCTCACCCGGGCTGAGCTCACGCCGGCGGCGATGATCCGGCTGATGATCGGGCGAGACCTCAAATCGCTTTACATTCCGCCGGCGGCGCCTCCTGGCGAAAGCGTGCTCGAAATCGCCGAAGCCGTAACGCAGACATATCCCGACCGCTCCGTTAGCCTTTCTCTACGCCGGGGCGAAATTCTTGGTCTGGCCGGCCTGGTCGGCTCCGGGCGCACTGAGCTCGCCCGCGCCGTTTTTGGAGTCGATCCGCTCCGAAGCGGCTCGATCAATCTCGATGGCGAACCGATCCGCATTCCAACGCCGCGCGCGGCGATCGACCACGGCATCTATTTGATCCCGGAGGACCGGAAGAATTCAGGGCTCCTGCTCGACTTCTCGATCGCCGCGAATATCTCGTTGCCGGACCTTGCGTCCTACCTGCGCTGCTGGCTGGTGAGGACGTCGCTCGAGATCGAGAACGCTCGCCGCCAGCGCGAACGCCTCAAGATCCGTGCCCCGGACGTGATTACCTCCGTCGACGCGCTTTCCGGAGGCAATCAGCAGAAGGTTGTGCTCGCCAGATGGCTCTCGATGCGGCCCAGGGTTCTGATTTTCGACGAGCCGACGCGCGGCATCGACGTCGGAGCGAAACAGGAGATATATGACATGCTGCGCCGTCTCGCCGATACGGGCGTTGCAATCCTGATGATATCGAGCGACATGGAGGAGGTAATCGGGGTGAGCGACCGGATCGCAGTTATGCACGAGGGCTCGATTTCAGGTTTCCTGGATCGCAGTCAGTTCAGTGAGCACAACGTGCTTCAGCTTGCTGTCGGCCACACGGTTTAGACGAGGCTATCGTGCAAAAGAAAGACCTCAGCCTGCTTGTCCTGATCCTGGTGGTCGGCACGGTCGTTGCTTTTATCAATCCGCGCTTTCTGCTCGTCGGCAATCTCTCCAACACCGCCAACCAGGTCGGGCTATTCGGGATTTTATCGATCGCTGAAGCGTTCGTCATCATCATCGGCGGCATTGAGTTGTCGGTTGGCTCGGTGATCGCGCTCCTCAGCGTGTTGTTCATCGACCTGATCGTCAATCACGACGTCAACTGGATGGTAGCCTTCGCCATCGTGATAGCTGGCGGGCTTGTGATCGGCCTGGTGCACGGCACGCTCGTCACCAAGATGCACATCCAGGCCTTTGTGGTCACGCTCTGCGGTCTGCTCATCTATCGCGGCGCTGCGCGCTATTACACCGAGGATGCCACCGCCGGCTTTGGTTTCGGCGCGAGCTTCCCGATGCTCGAATGGTTCACCGCGGGCCGGACCAATGTTCTGGGCTTTCCGCTGCCGCATAGCGTGGTGGCACTCATCGTCGTTACGGCGATCGCCTGGATCGTGCTGCACCGTTCCGTGTTTGGCCGCTATCTCTATGCGGTCGGCAAGAACGAGGAGGCGGCGCGCTACTCCGGGATCCGCTCCGACCGCGTCGTCATTTCCGCCTACATCGTTTGCGGCGGGCTGACCGCGTTCGCGGCTATTCTGATTGCGATGTATACCCGCTCTATTTCGCCGGCGGTGCACGGCTCGTTCTATGAACTCTACGCTATTGCCGCCGCGGTGCTCGGCGGCTGTTCGCTGCGCGGCGGCGAGGGATCGATCATTGGCGTCGTGCTCGGGACCATCCTGCTGCAGGTCCTGCAGAATCTCGTGAACCTGCTCGGCATCCCAAGTTCGCTCAACTTCGCGGTGATGGGGACGGTAATCCTTATCGGCGTGCTCGCCGATCAGTATCTGGTGCAGCGCCGTCGGCGCGCTGTGACCGCCAAGGGGCGGCTGCAGGCCAATATCGCTGGGCCTCCGCTTGAGCGGGCGAGCGCGGAGTGACGGCCCGCCGCAGCCGGAGCCGCAAAACCGGTTCCACTGGAACGAGGCCGGGCAAAGCGACCGCATAGAGACTGGTGCCACAGGTCCGCCAAATCTCAGTACCCTGGCTCCGCAAATGCCCGGACTGCATCTGTCGCTAACCGCGCCGGCGCTCGCGCAGCTTGCGGAAGTCGTCCCCTGCGTGATGTGAGGAGCGTGTCAGCGGCGCGGCAGACACCAGCAGAAAGCCCTTGGCATAGGCGACCTTCTCGTAAGCTTCGAATTCGTCAGGGGGCACGAAGCGTGCAACGGCGTGGTGCTTGCGCGTGGGTTGGAGATACTGGCCGATGGTCAGGAAATCGACGTCGGCGGAGCGTAAGTCGTCCATCAATTGCAGCACCTCGCTCCGGTCTTCGCCAAGACCGACCATGATTCCGGACTTGGTGAATATCTGTACGTCGAGTTCCTTCACGCGCTGCAGCAGCCGGACCGAATGGAAATAGCGTGCGCCAGGCCGCACCGTCAGATATTTCGACGGCACCGTCTCCAGATTGTGATTGAAAACGTCGGGCTTCGCCGAAACGACAGTTTCGAGTGCTCCGCTCTTGCGCAGAAAATCCGGGGTGAGGATTTCGATCGTCGTACCCGGACTCGTTGCGCGGATGGCCGCAATCGTCGCAGCAAAGTGCGTCGCGCCTCCATCGGCAAGATCATCGCGATCGACCGAGGTGACGACCACATGTTCCAGCCCCAGCTTGGCGACCGCTTCGGCGACCTTGACCGGCTCATCGGCGTCGAGCGGACCAGGCAATCCGGTGCGCACGTTGCAGAAGGCACAGGCGCGCGTGCAGGTGTCACCCATGATCATGAAGGTCGCGTGCTTCTTCGCCCAGCACTCGCCAATGTTGGGGCAGCCGGCTTCCTCGCAGACGGTCACGAGCTTGTTCTCGCGCACGATGCGCTTCGTCTCCGCCCATTCGGCAGAGCCGGGTGCCTTCACGCGGATCCACGCGGGCTTGCTCTGTATCGGCGTGTCTGGGCGGTTGGCCTTTTCAGGGTGGCGCGGCGTGTCGGCCCGCAACTTCGCTCGCGGATCGTTGTTGAGAAGATCGAGTAAGACCGTCATTTGGTCAGCCTTGTGAATGCCCGGTCGCGGACATTCAGCTATCCAAGCGAACTTCGTCAATTCGATTCTTTGTCCTCCCACGAGCGACCTCTCACGACCGTATGCAGCGCTGCGCGGGCGCTCTCGCTTCGAGCGCGCAGGCCGGTTTCCGACTTCGAGCCTTGCATTTGGAACCCATCGCCGTGCCGGTCCGACATTTCGGGCGGCCCATCCGAACGGTTTTCCGGAGCTTCAGACAGATTCGGGCCGATCGCACAGGCGGGTTCGACGGCTTGCATCGCAAACTCAAACAAATTGAATGACATCCGCGAGATCGGCCGCCCCTTTCGGCGTCTGGCACGAATGCTGCTTAAGGTATCTGCAAAAGAAGCGACAGCTCAAAAACAGACACGCGAGGGGACGTTCAAATGCCAGCCAGCATTCAATTCATCACCTAGAGCGACAGGCGATATCGCCTGTGTGGCATTGCGCGTTTCCGCACGTGTGCGGAGCGCAATGAACGTTGACGCTTGACTTCGGCTTGGCCTGCAAGGGAGAGGGTAATGAAGGTTGCGGACGTGCATGATTTGGATCCGCCGGAAACCCTGGAGTGGCTCGACGCCTTGTCGGCGGTCCGAAGCCATCGCGGCAATGAACGAGCCGAATTCGTCGTCAGTGCGGTGATCGACGCCGCGCGCCGTGGCGGCCTTCAGATAGCGCAATCGCTGACGACGCCCTATTGCAACACGATCCCGCCGGACCAGCAGCCGGCGCTGCCGGGCGATCGCGCGATCGAGCACAAGCTTCGCTCCATCATCCGTTGGAACGCTCTTGCGATCGTGCTGCGCGCCAACAAGGAAAGTTCGGAGCTCGGTGGCCACATCGCGAGCTTCCAGTCGGCTGCCACACTCTACGATATCGGCTTTGGCCATTTCTGGCATGCGCCGACGGACACCCATGGCGGCGATCTGATTTTCGTGCAGGGGCATTGCTCTCCGGGCATCTATGCGCGCGCCTTTCTCGAAGGCCGGCTGAGCGAGGAGCAGCTCCTCGGCTTCAGGCAGGAGACGGGCGGCAAGGGCTTGTCGAGCTATCCGCACCCATGGCTCATGCCGGATTTCTGGCAGTTCCCGACGGTGTCGATGGGACTGGGGCCCTTGATGGCGATCTATCAGGCGCGGTTCCTGAAGTATCTCCAGAACCACAAGCTGGCCGAGACGTCGAATCGCAAGGTCTGGGCCTTCATGGGCGACGGCGAAACGGACGAGCCGGAATCGCTCGGCGCGATCTCGCTGGCCGGACGCGAAAATCTCGACAATCTGATCTTCGTCATCAACTGCAATCTCCAGCGGCTCGATGGGCCCGTCCGTGGCAACGGCAAGATCGTCCAGGAACTCGAAAGCGTTTTCCGCGGTGCCGGCTGGAACGTCATCAAGGTGCTGTGGGGCTCGGGCTGGGATCGCCTGCTCGAAAAGGACAAGAGCGGATTGCTGCTGAGGCGCATGGAGGAGTGCGTCGACGGCGAGTACCAGGATTTCAAAAGCAAGAGCGGCGCCTACATCCGCGAACACTTCTTCGGCAAGTACGACGAATTGAAACAGCTCGTTGCCGACATGAGCGACGACGAGATCTGGAAGCTCGCACGTGGCGGCCACGATCCGGAGAAGGTTTTTGCGGCCTATGCAGCGGCGGTGAACCACAAGGGACAGCCGACGGTGATCCTGCCGAAGACCGTCAAGGGCTATGGCATGGGCGAGTCCGGCGAAGGCCAGATGATCGCGCACCAAGCCAAGAAGATGACGCAGGACGCGCTGCGCGGCTTCCGTGACCGCTTCCAGGTTCCTGTCTCCGACGATGATCTGGCGAAGGTCCCGTTCATCCGTCTGCCGGAAGACAGCCCGGAGATGAAGTATTTCCGGGCTCAGCGCGAAAAGCTCGGCGGCAGTCTGCCGCAGCGCAGGCGCAAGTCGGCGTCCCTGCAAATTCCGCCGTTGTCGGCGTTCCAGCGGCTGCTCGAAGCCACGGGCGACCGCGAAATCTCCACCACAATGGCATTCGTGCAGATGCTTGGCACCCTCGTGCGCGACAAGGCAATCGGCAAGCACGTCGTACCGATCGTGCCGGACGAATCCCGTACCTTCGGCATGGAAGGCATGTTCCGGCAGCTCGGCATCTATTCGTCGGTGGGCCAGCTCTACCGGCCGCAGGATGCCGATCAGCTGATGTATTACCGCGAGGACAAGAGCGGCCAGGTCCTGCAGGAGGGCATCAACGAAGGCGGCGCCATGTCGAGCTGGATCGTCGCGGCGACGTCCTACAGCACGAACAACGTGCCGATGATTCCGTTTTACATCTACTATTCGATGTTTGGTCTGCAGCGCGTCGGCGACCTCGCCTGGCTCGCGGGCGACATGCGTGCGCGCGGCTTCCTGCTCGGCGGCACCGCCGGCCGCACCACGCTCAACGGCGAGGGGTTGCAGCATGAGGACGGCCACAGCCACGTCCTGGCCGGCACCATCCCGAACTGCATCTCTTACGATCCGACCTTTGCCTATGAGGTCGTGACGATCGTTCGCGAAGGCAT
>Ga0075418_10003676_pt1 | contig 17453 bp, 8 predicted proteins | sample SoiMetdeltSBSDD2_FD_81776 | JGI IMG/M metagenome (GOLD analysis project Ga0075418, IMG submission 81776) | Bulk soil microbial communities from a Populus tree surrounding site in Tennessee, USA - Soil MetaG P. deltoides SBSDD2 | ecosystem: Environmental > Terrestrial > Soil > Tree plantation... | reverse complement strand
GACATCGAACGGGCGTGTCCCGGCGAGCATCTCGTACAGCATGACGCCGAGCGAATAGATGTCGGCGCGATGATCGACGGCCTCGCCCACGAGCTGCTCGGGCGCCATGTACTCGGGCGTGCCGATCACCTGCCCGGCCTCCGTGAACAGCGTCGCCTCGACGAGCTTCTGCCCCATCGCCTTCGCGAGGCCGAAGTCGATGATCTTGATCTGGACCTTGCCCTGATCCTCGCTGACCAGCACGTTGCCGGGCTTCAGGTCGCGGTGCACGACGCCCTTCTGATGTGCGTGCTGCACGGCAGCGCACACCTGTTGCACCAACTCGATGCGCTGCGGCAAGGACAGGCGACGCTGGTCGCAGAACTCGGTCAGCGGAATCCCCTTCACCAACTCCATCACGAAGTACGGCTGCCCCCGCTCGCTCATCCCGCAGTCGAAGACCTTCGCGATGCCGTCGTGCTGCATCAGCGCCAACGCCTGCCGCTCCTGCTCGAAACGCGCGACCACGGCCTTGCTGTCCATGCCGAGCTTGATCAGCTTCAGCGCGACCCTGCGCTTCATCGGCACCGACTGCTCGGCCAGATACACCGAACCCATGCCTCCTTCACCGAGCAGCGCGAGGATCTTGTAGGGCCCGATCTGCGCCGGCAGCGGCGCGGCGGACGCAGCAGCCCCTTGCGGCGCAGGTTCGGTTTCCATTCCCCGAATCTATCGCGCGGCCTCCGGCGGGGCCATGCGCCAACAAGCTGACGGTGACGCGGCGGTCGCTCACATGCCTTGCGCACCCTGGGCCGGTTCGTGGCCCGCGTTCACCGGCCACCCGCACGCGAACGCCCTGCGCCGCAACGACGCGCGGCTTCACCAGATCTTCCTGTCACTCACTTGGCGCAGCGGCACGGCCTCCACGTCCGGGCCCAACCTGATGCGGTCCTTGCCGTGGTGCACGACCCACAACCGCTCGAGCGAGAGATCCCCGCGTGCGGCGCGCATCGACGCGGTGAGGTCCGGTGCCGAACCGAGCTTGAACTCGAAGCCGACGCGCCGATTGCCGCGAAACGATCAGCAGATCGAGTTCGGGTCCGCGGTGCAGCCCCCAGAAGAAGCACTCATGCGGGCGCGTGCCGACTCGTTTGCCCGAAGCAGGCGGTCCATCGCCCGCGCCCAGGCATGCCCCGGCAGGCGGGGGTGACATCGCGCCGGCATCGAGTGGTAGACTCCCGATCATGGTTGACCCGGTCCGAACACCACCCGCTGGTTTCGATGAGCTTCCCGTCGAGGAGCAGATCGACTACGTCCAGGCGCTATGGGATCGCATCGCCGCGCACCCGGATCGGGTGCCCGTGCCCGAGTGGCATCTGAAAGAGCTACGCAAGAGAGAGGACGTCTACCGAGCGGCTCCGGACAAAGTCAGCACATGGGAGGAAGTGCGCGAGCGCATCCTTCGGCGGCGTGATCGTGGCACATGACCACGTCCCTCTCCTTCACGCCAGCAGCGGAGATCGACCTCGCCGCGATCTTCGTCTGGTACGCGGAGCAGCGTGACGGACTGGGAGGACGATTCATTGATGCTGCCGACGAGCTCTTTCGACGTATGCGTGAGTCGCCACGGCAGTTCCCGAGGTCGTTGCCGGGTGTATCGGCGCGGACTTCTCCGCCGATTTCCGTATGGCGTCTACTTCTCGCTCGAGCCCAATCGGGTGGTCGTTCACGCGGTCCTGCATCTACATCGAGACCCGGCGGTTTGGCGGGAGAGGTTGTCGAGAGGCTCGGGCTAACCCGCCGCAGCAGCCAACGCGCCGCAGACGGCGCGCAGCTGGATCCTGGAATGGAACCGCAAGTTGGCTTCGAGTTCAGCGGGTCCGCGACGGCGCGCGCAGCTCGATCGAATCGATGCGCATGGCCTCGCCCCACGTCGCGAGGCCGATGCGGTGCCGGCCCGGAATCGGCAACAGCGGCGCCTGATCGAACAGCACCACGTCGCCAAGACGCACCGTGAGCCGGTGCCCGTAGTAGACGAGCTCGAGCCGCACGGGCTCCTTCGCTACGCCCTTCGCAGGTTCCTTGGTGTTCGCCTCCTTCGCGTCGGTCCGCCACGGTTCCACGGCGGATACGTAGACACGCCGGTCGTAGCGTTCGAGATGCGCGCGCACGCCTTCGCCGCTCGGCTCGAGGATCAAGGTCCATCCCGACAGCGCGTCGCGCATGCCGTCACCCTGCAGGATGACGCAGAGCTTGGGCGGCCCCGACGCCGGCGAAACACCGATCGCGAGCTGGAACGCGTCGAGCGTTTCGGTGGTCCTCTCGGGCAGCCACGCGAGATTGGACGGCGAGTCCTTCTGCCAGCCCGGACGCACCGTGAACTTGCGCCACTCGACTTCGCGTTCGGTCGCGAAGCCTTCGAGCGCGCCGTTGCGCACGCGCCACTTGCCGACCGTCGCGTCGAGCTTGCGCGCATCGGCCGTGTTGTCGAAGCGAGCTTTGAAGTGCGACGTCCAACGCTTGGGATCGGGCACGTCGATCGCGGCGAGCTTCTTCGCGGGAGGATCCGCATCGGTGGTCCAGCCGGGCAACGGCGTGCCGTTGCGCTGCGCGATGGCCAGCGAGAAGCCCGACGGGCCGCCGTAGTTGCGGACCTTCAACAGGACCTTGTTGCGGCCCGGCTGCAACACAACGCGATAGCGGATCGCGTCCGGCAGCAGCACAGCCCGGTCGGGGCGCCACGGGCCGAGCGGGCCGTCCACGTTCTCGTACGAGCCGATCAGCTCGTCGTTCACGAACAGATCGAGATCGTCGTCGGCGCGCACGTGCAACCACGCCTCGGTCTCGCGCTCGACGCGCACGTGCGTCAGCGCGTAGCTCGCCGTGTCGTCCATGTAGGCGAACTCGAAGTGCAACCAGCCCGTCGCGTCGACGGTGACCGGCTTCGGGCCGGGCCGGCGCCAGGTCGGGCTGTTGAGGATGCTGTCGTAGCGCGCCTGCAGGTCGATCTCGAGCTCGGGTTCGAAGCGGAACGCGCCCGGATCGACGCCCTCGCGCTTGAACGGACCGATGATCCACCAGTCCTTCACGACGCCGAGGTCCTCGTGCCAGGCGTCGAGTCGCGCACGCTTGTCGTGCAGGCGCTTGGCCTGGCGGTCGCGCGGCACCGGCGAGCCGGGGCAGTCTTCGAGCGTCGGCGGCAATTGCCGGGGCTTCGCTGCGAGCTGTTCGAGCCGCACGGCTTCGAGATCCTGATCGAGCAACGGCCAGCGAAAACGCTGCAGGTCCGCGAACGCGGCGGGACCGAATGCCTGCACGAGATGGAATGCGAACGCGCGCGCTATGTCGGGTGTGCGCGCGTCCTTGACCCTGCAGGCGCGGTAGTCGCGGAAGAACTTGCGATAGAGCTGCCAGCGGTAGCCTTCGCCGCTCTTGCCGTAGGCGCTCATGAAGTGCAACAGCAGCCCGGCGCTCGGCCCGTAGTTCGGGATGCGCCAGTACTCGAGGTCGCGTTCGAGGTAGTCCTGCAGGAACGCGCGAGTGGCCATGCCGAAACCCGCGCGCGCTGCGGCGACCTGGCCGAGCTCGAACTCCGCGAAGACGGCGCCGAAGTCGGCGAGGCCCTCGTGCATGCCGCCGTAGACCGGCGTCGTGTCGTCGATACAGTGTGTCAGCTCGTGATAGAGCAGTCCGTTGTCGACGCGCAGATCCTTCGTGTTCGGATCGGCGTTGCCGATGTCGATGGTCTTGCCGCCGCCGATGCCACCGGCGAACTCGAACAGCTCCTTCCAGTAGACAGTCACGCGGTCGCCGTCGGGGTTGGGCACGCGGCCGAACAGGTCGGTCAGGTAGAGATACGCGAGATCGAAGCGCAGCAGGCTCTCGTCGACGATGCCATTGACCAGCGCCTGCGGGCCGATGATCACGAAGCGGTGGCTCGTGCGCGTCGCCGTGCGACCCCAACAGGCATGCTTCATCGCCGCAGTTGCTTCGGCGCGTTCGTCGGCCGGAACGTCGGCGAGCCAGGCAGCTTCGATGAGAGCACGCGCCTGCTCGGCCTCCTTGCGCAGTTCGAGCGTGAACTCGAGCGTTTGCACGAGCCCGCGCCCGACCGCGCGCTCGGCCGGGTTCTTGCTCATCCGGACGCCGACCTCGAGCCGTTCCGGCGCGCGCTTGTGCCTCCCGACGAGCTGGTCGACCTCGGCCTGCTGCGCCTCGGTCAGCTTGAAGATCTCCGCCGCGATGGCCTCGCGGTCCTGCGTGGCGCTCGCGACGTCCGCGACCGCGCCGAGCACGGCGCGATCGGCCTGCTGCTGCAGCGAACCGCCGACTTCGTCGAGCAGCATCAGCGCGCCGAACAACTTGCCCCGGTCGTGCATGCGGCCCGCGACCTGCCGCAGGTAGCGCGTGCGCTCGGCAGAGATCCGCTGCTGCACGATGTCCGACTCCTCGAACGACAGCGGCGGCGGCGTCATGCGGCCGACGGTCAGCAGCGCCTGCTGGAGCTTCCTCTTCGCCGGGTAGTCGTCGAGGTGCCGGAACGTGAACTCGAGTTGGTCCCAGGCGATCGCCGGTTCCTTCGCCGCTTGCGCCGTGGCCGCCGCGATCACGGCGTCGACCGCCGCAGCATCGGGTGTGCCGGCGTCGGCCGCGGGCAGGAACTCCGCGACACGCGCGAGTCCGTCGCTGCCGATGTTGCGCGACAGCGGCGGCGAGACCTTGTTGGTGGCCGGGTCGAGGAAACCGACGAAGACCTCGATCGCGGACGGGATCGCCTCGGAGGGCGACGGTGGCACGAAGAGCGGCAGCTCGTATGCGACGGCCTTGTCCTTCTGCCACTTCTGCGTCGGCACGGGTGGCGCGTGATCGCGGCGCAGGATCATGCGGCCATTGGCGCGCAGCTCGACGCGCACGGCGAACGGACGATCGGGCGTTGCCTCGCTGCAGAAGCGCAGTTTCAACGAAGCGCGGCCCGTTCTCGCGAGCTGGGTCACGTCGACCTCGGCCGTGACGTTCACGGGGATCGACATGTGGTCCTGCGCCGCGAGCGGCAAGGCACTGGCGAACGCGAGCAGCAGCTGCGCGCCACAGCGAGAGGGCGTCATCGACGACATGTCGGCGGCGAACGAGCTTAGCGCGATCGCATGACGCGGGTGAGCCCGTCCGCCACTTCTGTGGCTTCACTTCTGTGTTTTCGCTTCGTGGGGCTTTGGCGTCACGCCGCCGAGGTTCGTATCCAACCAATCGAAGATCTGCGACCAGAGGTGGCGCACGTTCGCGGGCGACGAGATCACGTGTCCTTCACCCCAGTAGCGCACGAACTTCGCCCTGCGGCCGAGCCGGTAGAGACCCATGAACGCTTCTTCGCCCTGCTGGATCGGCGCGCCGTCCATGTCGCCGTGCACGATCAAGAGCGGCGTGCGGATCCGGTCCAGATACGCGAGCGGCGTGTTGCGCAGGTAGCGCCACAGGTCGCTCCACGGTGGACCGCCGAGGTTCATCGGCGTCGTCTCGGTGAACATCACGGTGGCGAGGCCTTCGTGCGCGCGGTTGCTCATGCGCTCGCCCGGGTAGAGCTGCGCGTGCAGGCTCAGCAGGTCCGGGTGTCCCGACATCGCTATGGCTGCCTTGAACCGCGTCGTGTGGGTGACGACCGCGTAGGTCGTGTAGCCGCCCGTGCTGTGGCCGAGCACGGCAAGGCGATCCTGGTCCGCGATGCCCATTTCGACGAGCTTCTCGACGCACGGCATCACGCCTTTCGGGATCTCGATCAGCGGATCGCCTTTGCCGCCCGGCGACGGCAGCGGCACGCTCGGAATCAGCACGACGTAACCATGGCCCGCGAGCAGTTCGAGATTCAGCGGGCGCGTGCTGGTCTTGCTCGCGAGCCCGGTTGCCGTGTCGCGCACGCTGTGGCCGCCGTAGACCCACACGGCGACCGGGTATCGATGCCCTTCCTCGTAGCCGGGCGGTAGGATCGCGAGGCCTTTGAGCGCATTGCCGTCGGTGCCGCGATACTCGATCAGCAGGCGACGGCCCTCCGCGATCTGCGCGACGTGTTCGTTCAACGTGAGCAGTTGCTGCGCGTCGCCGCCGCGACCGTCCGTCGCCCAGAGCACCGTGCCGCCCGGTGTGTCGTCGCGGAAGACGAGCGTGCCGTTGCGAGGGTCGCCATCGAGCAGGCGTGTCGTCGGCGTCGGCAGCGCGATCGGATGGACCGCGACGCGCTCGGGATCCGACGCGGAAAGCGCTACGTGCGCGAGCGAGGCACCCTCGAAGAGCAGATTCGTCTGCAGCAGCTCCGGCCCCGGGGCGAGCCGCGTGAGCGATCCGCTGCCGAGCTCCTTCACCGGCGTCGAGTGCGCGAACGGTTGCTGCCTGCCGACGCTGATCATCCAGATCGCACCGTCGGCGACGCCGAGGAAACGATCCGCCCAGCCGGTTGGCACGAGTCGGGACGGAGCCCTCGTCATGGATGCCGTCACGTTGTGGGGCGCGCCCTGCGCGAGCCGCCACCAATCCCATCGCAGCGGTGAAGATGACTCTCCCTCGACGGGACGTGCTCGCGCCACGAGATGTCCGTCGGAGGCCCAGACCGCCCGGTCGACCGTCATTGCCGGCGGCGTGACGTCGTGCACGGAGCCGTCGTTCGCCGAGACTACGAGCGCGATGCGCCGGCCGCCGGCCTTGCGCGGCGTCGCATCTTCGCCAATGGCGAACGCCGAACTGTCGTTTGCCCAGCCGAGCAGCCCTCCGTCGACGTGCTCCTTACTGGCGTCGAGCGCGGCCCAGAGCATCGGCTTCTGTTCGCGCAGCGAAGCGATCCCGGCGCGGTAGGTGCGGATCGCATCGGTGATCGCGAGGTCGGGGTCCATGGCCATCGTGCCCGCGATCGCGAGCACGGCCGCGCGCTGCAGATCGGGCGAGATCGCGACCTGGATCGAGAGGCGCAGGTCCCAGAGGTCCCACCTCGGCACGTCGGCGACGGTGCGCGTGGTGTGGGACCCGACGTCGACATGCTCGAGCGAGACGGTCGGCAGCGGTGCCGCCGGTCCGCCGCTCTCGAGGATGCTGGCCGTGGGCTCGGTCCCCGAGAGCCACCGTGTCCAGGCTCGCGTCGCGTCGCCGACGCCTCGCCGCCAATAGAGGATCTGCTCTTCGGCCGAGACACCGGCCGGCAGCAGCGCTGCGAGCAGCGTCGTCGAGTCCAACCACACGATCGCGCGCGCGGGCCTCGACGGGATCTCGAAGTCGACCTGCAGATACACGCCGCGATCGCTCTCGCGGTGCAGCGTGTTCGTGGCTGCATCCCAGGTATGGAGCCGGATGTCGCTCGTGCCGGGCGGCTCGCCGGGTCCGGTCTTCGTCGACACGAACGCGAGACGCCGGCCGTCGGGCGACCACGTCGGATACCAGGAACTGCTCGCATCCTGCGCGCCGTTCGTCAGATTGCGCCGCTCGCCGGTGCGGCGATCGATCAACCAGACATCGCCGGTTGCCTTGTAGTTGCACGTGGGGCAAGCGTTGGCGGTTCCGGGCCGCGTGATCGTGGCGGCGATCCAGGCGCCGTCGGGCGAAACCGTGACGTCGTCGAGTTCGCTGAGCGTGAACAGGTCGTCGGGCTTCATGCCGCGCGTCTGCGGGGCCGGCGCCGGCGGGCGGGACTCCAATGGGGGCTGTTGCAAGGCCGCGGTAATGCACACCAGCGCGGCACAACCGGAGAACAAGAGCGCTGTCATGCCCTCGATCTTAAGGAGGCCAGGGTCATGGGGCGCTCGTCGGCTGGAGCAGCGGCGAACATGAGCGGCCGCGTCGCGCCCTCGATCCCAGGTGGACGATCTGGCGCGGCGGCTTTCCTCGCTCGCGCGTCCTCTTCGCTATTGCGACCGTCTCGATGCGATCCTGGCTTCGCCGCGCTTCGGCCGGCAGGCCGTCACCTCGTCCGGACCAAGCGAGTCGTCCTCGAGCTCGTCCTGCTTCTTCGCGGCGCGCGTCAACTTCGCGATCTCTTCGCGCAGCCGCCGCTTCTCCGTGAGCAGCCAGTCGTCGCTCTTCGCCTTGTGCTCGCTCGCGCTCCCCTTCACCTTGCTGCCGTCGACAACGATCGTGCCCATCTTGACCAGCTTGGCTTCGCGCGCGATCTCGACGACCTGCATGAAGCAGCGTTTGAATTCGTCGAGGTTCTCCTCGCGGAAGGCGCTGATCGCGCGATGGTCCGGCTCGTGGCCCTCAGCCAGCACTCGGAAGGCGATACTGACCTCGATATTAGCAGCTATGCGTCGCGAAGAAAAAGTGCCGGTGCAGTAGGCGTAGATCAGAAGGCGCAGCATCACGCGCGGCGGGCACGGCAGCTGGCCCTTGCCGCGTTGGCGGTCGCCGACCAGTAACTTGTCGATTTCCAGGCCTCCTACCGCATCGCGAATGAACGACGCCAGGTGCCCACTTGGTAACCAGTCACGCTTCGACGGCGGCAACTGAGCCATACGATCTCTTTACGCACGCGGGCCGTAGACTGGTATGCTCAATCGTGAGATTCTCTGATCCTTGCCGGGCGTCGCGCGGTTCTAGCGCCTTCTCGGCCGAGGCGTCGCCGTAAGCTGGCCGTAAGGTTCATGCGCATGCGCACGGTGCCGTTTGCTCTGCTGTTTGCCTGTGCCTGTTGTTCGAAGGCGCAGGTCGACCTTACGGCCCAGGATCCCGCGAGCCCGCCACAGCGGCCCGTGATTGTCGCCGGCTACGACCTCGGTGTGCCGACGCGATCGTTTCTACTGCCCGACGAGCTGCAGGAGGTCTCGGCCATTGCGGCCGCCGACGAACACACGCTGGCTTGCGTGCAGGACAAGAAGGGCTCGCTGTTCTTCTTCGATCTCGATCAGGGCCGGGTCGTGCGGCGGGCGAAGTTCGGTCCCAGGGGGGACTACGAGGGGCTGGCGCGGGTTGGTGACGACTACTGGGTCCTGCGCAGTGACGGCGTGTTGCTGCGCCTGGTCGCGGACGCGGACCGCTACGAGATCGCGGAGACGCTCGCGACTGGCCTTGGGGTCAAGGAGTTCGAAGGCCTCGCCGTCGATCGCGCCGCCAAGGGGTTCGTGCTCGCGCCGAAGTCCTTGGCCAAGGAGACCGAGGAAGGAGAACTCCGTCCGCTGTTTGCATTCGACCTCGCGACGCGATTGGCGGCCAAGGAACCGCTGATCACCCTGCACCTCGACGAGGTGCTCGATGCGGCGCGCCTGCAAGGCATCGCCGTGCCCACGCGGCTCAGCAAGCGCGGCAAGGAGAAGCCGTTGGTGCGCCTGTTCTTTGCCGAAGTAGCTGTGCATCCCGAGACCGGCGATCTGTGGCTCTTGTCCGCTGGCGACCGTGCGCTGCTCGTCGTCGACAGGAACGGCCAGTTCCGCGGCATGCACTTCTTCTCCACGGACGAGATGCCGCAACCGGAGGCCGCGACGTTCTTGCCGAACTGCGACCTTGTGCTCGGCAGTGAAGGCGCCGGAAGTCCGGCCGTGCTCCGCGTCTATGCGCGCGTGCCGCAGCCTCGCTAGTCCGAGTTCGCGTCGATAGACGAGTCAGACGCGGCGGCGTTGTCCGCACCGCTTGTGTCTGATCATCGCGCTGGACAACTTTTCGCGCTTGGCTCCGCTGGCATGAATGTGCGCGCTGGTCATGCGGCGTGCGCATGCAATCGAATGTGGAAAGAACATGGGCGCAGGGCGCAGTCATGCCTCGCCCGACCAGAACGATGACCACTTGCAGTCATAGAAGCGATGGCTCGTGTGTAGCTGGCATCGACGCAGCGCTCTGGTCATGCAGCATGCGACACTTAGTCTCATACTAAAGCGCGGCGCGACGAAATCGGATTGCGCCAAACTCGGGTCGCGGGCTTTTGTTGGCTTTTGCGAAGCCAATGCTCGATGCGCCTCGCGTATCCCGGCCTGAGTTCGACACCACGAAGCATGCATTGCCAACGATGGCGTGCAGTCATTTAGCCAGGAGACAACTGTGAGTAAGTCTAATATCCGGGCCGCGACGGCGGCATTCGTTCTGTGCATGGCATCAGCAATGCCCGCGCAAGTCGTCACCGTCACCCCGACGGTCGAGACGACTCCGGTCCCCAGTTCAGGCGACGCGGCTGACGACATGGTCGTCTGGGTCCACCCGACGACGCCGAGTCAGAGCCTCGTGATCGGCACCGACAAGAACGCCGGGCTCGGCGTCTACAACCTGGCCGGGACCCAGCTGCAGTTCCTATCCGACGGCGACATGAACAACGTCGATCTGCGCTACGGCTTCCGCCTGGGCTCCGCCGAGGTTGCGCTGGTGACCGCCGGCAATCGCTCGAACGACAGGCTTGCGGCCTACGCCGTCGACCCGGTCCTGCGCCGGCTCTACAACGTCGTCGCGCAGCCCATCCCGCTCGGCTTCACCATCTACGGCTCCTGCATGTATCGCAGCCACGTGAACGGCAACTACTACTTCTTCGTCAACTCGGATGGCGGCCACGTCGAGCAGTGGCGGCTGTTCGACGACGGCACCGGCCACCTCGGCGCACAGCAGGTGCGCACCTTCAATGTCGGCAGCACGACCGAGGGCTGCGTCGCCGACGACGAGAACGGCTGGTTCTTCATCTCCGAGGAGGGCGTCGGCATCTGGCGCTACGGCGCCGAGCCGGGCGCGGGCACCTCGCGCGTGATGGTCGACAGCACCGGTTCCTCGGGCCATCTGACGGCGGACGTCGAAGGCCTGGCGATCTACTACACGGCCGGCGGCGGCGGTCTGCTGCTGGCCTCGAGCCAGGGCAACAGCAGGTTCGTCGCCTACAACCGCACCGCGCCGCACGCGTATCGGATGACGTTCCAGATCGGCGCCAACGCAGCGCTCGGCATCGACGCGGTCAGCGACACCGACGGCATCGAGGTCGTCAACCTCGGGCTGGGGTCGGCGTTCCCGAGCGGCGTGTTCCTCGCCCAGGACGGCAGCAACTCGGGGGGGAACCAGAACTTCAAACTCGTGCCGTGGCAGACCATCGCCAACTCCGTCACCCCGCCGCTGCCGATCGATACGCTGTATGACGCGCTCGGCGTGCATCAGGCCGCGACGGCGAACGCCTACGGCCCCGGTTGCGGATCCCCAGCACTCGGTTTCGTGCCCGATGCGAACGGCAGGCCAGTGCTGGGACAGACTGGTAGCGCGACCATCACCAACGTGCCAACGCCGGTGGTCGGTGTTGCGTTAGGGTGGAGCAACCAGAACGTCGGCGCGCTCGCTTTGCCCTTGACCCTGAACGCTGTCGGCATGCCCGGATGCACCCTGCTGCAGTCTGCAGACATCATGGGGCTCGGAACCTCGCTGCTGACTGCGTCCACGCGCTCGTTCTCCGTCGCCATCCCCAGCGTGGTCAACTTCATCGGGACCCACATCTACCTGCAGGCCTACGCCTTCGCGCCCGGAGTGAATCCCTTGCAGGTTGTCATCAGCAACGGGATCGACTGGCACCTCGGAGACATCTGACGGGTCTGGCGCGTTCATCGTCGCCGCTCTTCGCGGAACGGCGACGCCCGCTCGCGTGCGACTTGATGGGGAATCGCACGCGGGCGAGTTGTGGTGGGTTCTGGCTGGCGCCGCGCTACCCGAGTCTCGCGCGCGCCGCCTCGCGGCGATGGGCGTCGCCCTCACGCGCTTCGATCAGCTGGGGGCGCGAGCGCTGCAGCTGATCGTCTCGGCGATGGAGCCACAGCCGCGCGCCGCAAGCTCACGACCGAGACCGAGCCTGGCAGGACCCGGCTCGAGATGCGCGGCTGCAGCGTGATGTCGAGCGCGGCAGTGCTGCTCGCGCAACGGTGGGGGAGGCGTGTGACGAATTCGAGATCGGGCCGAAGCAGTGTGCGAACTTGCGCCGGCAGTGCTGCGCGCGCGCTCGACGAGGGCGACAAAGGGTCGGCTGGATGCAGCGCGCTTGTCACGCAGTATCGACACGTAATCTGATACCAATCGATCTCATACCAATCGCGGCGCGACGCAATCGGATTGCGCCAAACTGAGGTGGCCAAGCATCTGCCGGTTTTCGCCAAGCCGATGCTCGCTACGCTTCCACCATCTCGGCAACGGAGTTTCCAGACATCAAGAAAGCATGAATTGCAAAGAGGGCCTGCAGTCCTCAACGAGGAGACAACTGTGAGGATGACGACTACCCGGGCCGCGATGGCGGCATTCATTCTGTGCATGTCATCGTCGATACCGGCGCAAGTCATGAGCGTCACCGCGACGGTCGAGACGGCGCCGGTCCCCAGTTCGGGTGACGCGGCGGACGACATGGTCGTCTGGGTCCACCCGACGACGCCGAGTGAGAGCCTCGTGATCGGCACCGACAAACACGCCGGGCTCGCGGTCTACGATCTGGGCGGGAACCAACTGCAGTTCCTACCCGACGGCGAGTTGAACAACGTCGACCTGCGCTACGGCTTCCGGCTGGGCCCCGCCGAGGTGGCGCTCGTGACCTCCGGCGAGCGCTCGTTGAACGTGCTCGCGATCTACGCCGTCGACCCGAACCTGCGCCGGCTCTACAACGTCGCGGCGCACCCCATCGCGCTCGGCTTCGACGTCTACGGCTGCTGCATGTATCGCAGCCACGTGACCGGCGACTACTACTTCTTCTGCAACTCGAGCGACGGCCACGTCGAGCAGTGGCGGCTGTTCGACAACGGCACCGGCCACGTCGACGCCATTCAGGTGCGGACCTTCGAGGTCGGCAGCACCACCGAAGGCTGCGTCGCCGACGACGAGAACGGCTTGCTGTTCATCTCCGAGGAGGACGTTGGCATCTGGAGCTACGGCGCCGAGCCCGGCGCGGGCACCGCCCGCGTGCTCGTCGACAGCACGGCTGCCTCGGGCCATCTATCGGCGGACGTCGAAGGGCTGGCGATCTACTACACGGCCGGCGGCGGCGGTTGTCTGCTGGCCTCGAGCCAGGGCAACAACAGATTCGTCGCCTACGACCGCGCCCCGCCGCACGCGTACCGGATGACGTTCCAGATCGACGCCAACCTGGCACTCGGCATCGACGCGGTCTCCAGCACCGACGGCATCGAGGTCGTCAACCTCGGGCTGGGGCCGGCGTTCCCGAGCGGCCTGTTCCTCGCCCAGGACGGGCAAAACCCGTCGGGGCACCAGAACTTCAAGCTCGTGCCGTGGCAGGCCATCGCGAACTCCGTCAGCCCGCCGCTGCCGATCGATTCGCTGTACGACGCGCTCGGCGTGCATCGCGCCGCGACGGCGAACGCCTACGGAACCGGTTGCGGGTCCCCAGCACTCGGGTTCGTGCCCGATGCGAACGGCCGGCCATTGCTGGGACAGACTGGTAGTGCAACCATCGTCGACGTGCCAACGCCGGTGGTCGGTGTTGCGGTGGGTTGGAGCAGCCTGTCCGTGCCCCTGGACACCATCGGCATGCCCGGATGCACCCTGCTGCAGTCCATCGACATCCTTGGGCTCGGAACCGCGCCGCTGACACCGTCCACGAGCTCGTTCGCCCTCGCCATCCCCAGCGTGCCCAGCTTGATCGGAACCCACCTCTACATTCAGGCCTACGCCTTCGCGCCCGGAGTGAATCCCTTGCAGATCGTCATCAGCAACGGGATCGACTGGCTCCTCGGGGACATCTGACGGATCTGGCGCGTTCGTCGTCGCTGCTCTTCGCCGAACGGCGCTGTCACTCGCGTGCGTCCGTCGAATCGATGTCGATCGCGACGACCTTCGTCTCGCGATGCCGACGCGCGAGTTGATCGATCACGATGGTCTCCATCTCGCGGGTTGCAGCCGCTTCGCACCGTGACGGCATTCTCGAAACGCGAGAGCGCTGGCTGCGAAGCAAGGTCGGCAGCAGAGATCGCCCCTCGCCCGGCGCACAGTCTTCACGTCGATCCCGAATCGCCGGGTTGCCAGCGATTCAGGTGAAAACCCGAAGGGGGCTCCCTGAGAGCAACACCCGCCGCTTGCATTCGACCGGGTTCAGGCAACCCACACGACTTCCTGAGGCCTCGCATTCGAGGCGTTCCTCGGCGGGAGAGGACTGCGGGCGCTCACCACCGCCCAATGCCATCGCCGGCACACCGACTCACAGGGCGACTTCGACGATCGCGAGGCACATCGGGCACTCACTGGACTCAGGTCCGAGCGCCGCACGATTCTCCGCCAAAGAAGCAGGCTCTCGGTATATTTCGACGGACACGGCGCAGGCGCAGAAGAGGCCCATACATGAACGCTCCCCGGCTCCAATACCAAGACCTGGAACTTCCGACGGTCGCGCAGGCACCGGCGGGCCGGCGCCTGTCCAAGTGGGTCGTCCTCCCCGTGCTCGTCGTGCTGCTCGGTGTTGCATACACGCTGTGGTCTGGAGACCTTGCTTCGGCATGGGGCAGCGCGCGATCGGCCTTCGCGAGTGAGGCGGGCGGGAAGAGCGAGAAGAGCGCGGGGCCGAACGTCTCGGACGTCTCTGGCTTGCTGGTGCACGTGGTGCAGCCGGCTGATCTACGATGCACTGTCCTCGACAGCGGAACGCTCGAGAGCGCAGGCAGCGTCAACGTGCTGTCGGAAGTCGAAGGCGATGTCGCCATCATCAAATTGGTTCCGGAAGGCACGCGGGTCGAGAAAGACGCGGTCGTCGTCGAGTTGGAGTCGTCGACACGCCGCGCGACCTTCAACCAACAGAAGATCACCGTGGCCAAGGCCGAAGCGACCTTCCACCAAGCCGTGCAGGCCTGCACGACAGCCGAGAGCCTGGCCGAGAGCGAGGTCGCGACCGCAGAAAAGGACCTCGATTTCGCCAAGCTGGACCAGGGCAATTACGAGAAGGGCGAGTACCCGTTGCAGCTCCGTTCCCTGCAGTCCGACACTGCGTTGGCACAGCAGGAGTTCAAGCGGGCGCAGACCCAACTGAAGTTCTCGGAGGAGTTGCACCGGGATGGCTACATCAATCTGAGCGAAGTGGAGGCGGACCGCTTCAAGTTGCAGCAGATGGACTACAAGGTCCAGATCGCGCAAGAGAAGGAGCGATTGCTGCAGGACTACACCTATCCTCGCACGAAGCGAGACTTCGAGTCCAAGGTTGTCGAAGCCGGGCGTGCGCTCGCGCGCAGGAAGGTCCTGGCCGCCGCGGCCCTCGAGCAGGCCAAGGCAACCAAGAGGGCGGAGGAGCAGAGCCTGAGCCTGGAGCAGGCCAAGCTGAAGCACTACGAAGAACAGATCAGCAAGTGCAGCATGAAGGCGCCACAGGCCGGCGTCGTGGTCTACCCGACCCCGGAGGACAAGGACCAGGTCGAGCTCTTCATCAAGGAGGGAACGAAGATCCGCGAGCGGCAGCACGTCTTCAGCATCCCTGACACCGATGTCCTGCAGGTCAACATGAACATCCACGAGGCTTGGGTGAATCAAGTCAAGCCCGGGATGAAGGCCCGCATCTGGATCGATGGTGATCGCGATCGCGAGTTGAGCGGCGCGGTGCTGGCGGTCTCGCCGTTGCCTCAGCCAGGTGACTGGCGCCGGACCACGGTCAAGTTCTACGACACCAAAGTGCGCATCGACGGTGCGACGGCGGGACTCCGGCCGGGCATGAGCGCCAAGGTGGAGATCCTGCTCGATCACCTGCAGAACGTCCTTGCCGTGCCGGTGCAGAGCGTCGTCAGCCGCGGACGCATCGGCGTTTGCTACGTGTTCACCGGCCGCCCGGAGATTCGCCGGCTGCGGCTCGGCAAGGCCAACGCCGAGTATGTCGTGGTGCAGGAAGGGCTCAGCGCCGGTGAGAGAGTCGTCCTGAGCCCCGACGTGCTCGGCTTCCCTGCCGACGCACTCGAGCAGGCCTTTGAGGCCGGATCGCAGCCGGCCGTGCTGAACGGCGACGGGTCGGTGGCCGCCGCACCGGCGGACGCTCCCCAGGAAACGAAGACGGAGACGGCATTCGAAGGTGTGCTGGCCGGTCCGGCCGGGATCACCGTCGAGGCCGAGTACAAGATCAAGACCAAGGGCACCACCACGAACTTCAAGTTCCAGATCAAGGTGCAGGGGGGGCCGCCAGGCGCCACCTGGGACGTCGTGGTCGACGGCGTCCGCATCGGCAACGTCACCGTCGACCCGACCGGCATGTGCGAGGTCGAATGGGCGACCAAGACCGGCAACTTCCCGGCCAACTTCCCGGTGGCTGCTGGTGCGGGCTCCACAGTCAAGGTCGGCACCGATTTCAGCGGCACGCTGGCGGCAGTCGCCCCGCTGAAGTGAGCACCATGCGCAGTGACCCGCGGTTCTGGTTTCAGCTCGTCCGCGTCGGCGCCCGCAGTCTGCGCGTCCACAAGCTGCGCTCGTCGCTGACCATGCTGGGCATGGTGTTCGGCGTCGCGTCGGTCGTTTCCATCCTAGCCATCGGTGAGGGAGCCAGCTACGAGGTGCAGGCTCAGTTGCGCCGGTTTGGCCCAGACCGGATCGTGCTGCGCAGCGTCCTTCCCAGCACGGCGTCGGGATCGAAGGACCGCATCGACTATGGCCTCAAACTGACGGACCTCGCGCGGATCGAGGCACTGGTGCCCGGGGTTGCGGCGATCGCTCCCACCTACGCGTTGCAGAAGGAGGTGCACCAAGGGGCCACGTCGACGTCTGCGCCGCTGGTCTGCACTACTCCGAGCTTCCTGGGCATCCACCAGCTCGGTGTCTCGCGCGGCCGGTTCCTCAGCGATACCGACCTCGACACCGCGGCGAACGTTGCGGTGCTCGGTGCGAGGGTCGCTCGCACCCTGTTCGGTGCGGAGGACCCGGTCGGGCAGGACCTCAAGCTGGGCTCCGGCCAGTATCGCGTCGTCGGCTTGCTCAATCCACGCGCCGAGCGGAGTGCCGCGCTGCACGACCCCAACGACAGCATCTTCCTGCCCGTGACCACCGGCCGCATGCGCCTGGAGAACGTCGCACGAATCGTCGGTGCCGGCAGCAGGCGATACGAGTGCGTCGAAGTGCACGAGATCGGCCTGCGCCTGCAGGATACCGAGCGGATCGATCAGCAGGCCGCCATGCTCCGGCGCTTGATCGCGGACGCGCACCCCATCGTCGACTACGAGATCAGGGTCCCCTTCGAGGAACTGCGCACGATGGAGCGCACCAAGAGCATCTTCAGCTGGGTTCTCGGTTCGATTGCCGGGATCTCGCTGCTGGTCGGCGGCATCGGCATCATGAACATCATGCTCGCTACCGTGACCGAGCGGACGCGGGAGATCGGCATTCGCAGGGCCCTTGGCGCCAAGCGCTGGCACGTGGTGCTCCAGTTCGTGGTCGAGACCGTCTTGCTGTCGGTCTGCGGAGGGATCCTCGGTCTGGGCCTGGGCCTGGCGATCCCCGCGATCGTCGAGTGGGCCGCCGGCATGAAGACCATCGTCACGATCCAGTCGATGGTCCTGGCACTCGGCATCTCCGTCGTGGTCGGGATCGTGTTCGGCCTGTAT
>Ga0075418_10003675_pt1 | contig 17458 bp, 12 predicted proteins | sample SoiMetdeltSBSDD2_FD_81776 | JGI IMG/M metagenome (GOLD analysis project Ga0075418, IMG submission 81776) | Bulk soil microbial communities from a Populus tree surrounding site in Tennessee, USA - Soil MetaG P. deltoides SBSDD2 | ecosystem: Environmental > Terrestrial > Soil > Tree plantation... | reverse complement strand
GCCAGATAGCGCACGACCGTCGGCACGTGCTTGTAGGCGGCACCGTGCATGGCGGTCTCGCCGTTCTTGTCGACGGCGTTGAGATCGTTGCCGAGATCGAGCGCCACCTTCACGGCCTCGAGGACCTCGGGCTCGGTGCCCGGATCTTCTCCGGGCGCGTTGGTCCCAAGGCCGGCAGCGACCATCAGCGGCGTCGATCCATCTTCATTCGCTAGCAGCGCGTTGGCGCCGAGCTCGGCGAGTAGCGACATGAGCGGCGCATCCGCCGTGCGCGCCGCGAGCAGAAATGGTGTCGAGCCAATCGAGTTCAGCGTGGTCACGCCCATCTGGGGCCGCTTGGTCACACGTGCGTTGACATCGGCGCCCTTGGAGACGAGCTTGCGCACGAACGCCAGGCTATCCAGGTTCCCGGAGCCCTGCGGCGCGGGGTTATTGCTGCCGGCGATGCCGGCCTTCCGCACCCACGACACCTGATGAAGCGCCGTGTATCCCTGCGGCGCCGCGTCGGGATCGGCGCCGCGATCGAGCAGCCAGGCGGCGAGCTCGTAATGAGCGTTGGCGGCCGCCAGCAAAAATGCGTTCAAACCGATTTCGGGAGCGGCTGGTGTCGACGCGTTCTGAGCCGGCCGCCGCCGTACAGGCAACGCGTCGTTCATATCGGCGCCGGCCTTGAGCAGCGCATCGATTGCCGAGATTCGACCTTCACGCGCGGCGAACAGCAGGGCCGAGAAGCCACCGTTCGAGCGCGCCTGCACGTCGGCTCCGCGTTTGATCAGCGCCTCGATCACCGGCGCGTGTCCCTCGGCGGCCGCCCACATCAATGCGGTCTGACCGCGCCAGCTCTCCTTGGTGTTGGGATCGGCGCCGCGCGAGAGCAGCATCTCCACGGCGTCGAGCTTCCCCGTCCGGGCAGCCACCATGAGGGCGGTCTCGCCTTCCGCGGATACGGCAGCCGCGTCGGCGCCTGCCTCGAGCAGCATGCCCATGATGACGGCATTCCCATTGAGGGACGCCAGCCACAACGGCGTCGCGCCGTATCGATTCGCCGCCTTGACGTTGGCCCCGGCTCGTATGAGCAGCCGAACCATCTCCTGGCCATCGCGATCGACGGCCCAGTGCAGGGCAGTCGTCCCATCGGGCTGCACGGCGTTGACGTCGACGCGCTTGTCGATCAGCGTTCTCACCGCCGCGACATCGTTCGCCCGGATCGCGGCGACGAGTGAACCCTGTGCACTGGCCGTACCGATTCCGATGCAGGCGACGAGGACGATCGCTCCAACCGCATCGAGTGTTTGTTTACGCGTCATCGGTTTCTCTACCGGTCCGGCTAAAGCCGGACACTAGGTACCACGTACGGGGCGTCACACGTTCAACGGTTCGAGACCATCCACTCTGCCCGTGCTGTCGACGAACGTGTCGAGGTGCACGCCGACTTTGTCCAGCAACGTCAGGTGCAGGTTCGCGAGCGGCGTCGGTTTATCGAACCGGATGTGCCGCCCGCCCTTGAACTGAGTGCCTCTCCCGCCCGCGACGACGATCGGCAGATTGGAGTGGTCGTGGACGTCGGGATTGCCCATGCCGCTGCCGAGCATGTAGAGCGTGTGATCGAGCAGCGATCCGTCGCCATCTGGCGTCGCTTGCAGCTTCTCGATGAGATACGCAAACAACGACACGTGATGGGCGTTGATCTTGGCCAGCTTGACCAGCTTTTCCGGATCGTTGGTGTGATGCGAGACCGGGTGATGGGGCTCGGGCACCCCGATGTGCGGGTAGGTCCGCGTGCTCGTTTCGCGCGCCATCTGGAAGGTGATGACACGGGTGACATCAGCTTGCAGGGCCAGCACCTGGAGATCGAACATCAGCCGGACGTGGTCTTCCCACACTGCCGGGACGCTCGCAGGCCGATCGAGGTCGGGCAGGGTTGCGGCATCGCTCTGTTCGGCGCGCTGGATACGCCGCTCCACCTCGCGAACTGAATCCAGATACTGGCCGACGCGTACGCGATCGCCCGCCCCGAGTTCGCGGCGCAGGCGAGCCAAGTCGTTCGTCATCCAGTCGAGGATGCTGCCGCTCTTCTTGAGCTCCGTCCGTCGCGCTTCCGGGCTGCCGCCATCGCCAAACAACCGCTCGAAGACGACCCGTGGATCGGCTTCAGTCGGCAACGGAGAGGTCGGTGACGACCAAGACAGGTTGTTCTGATAGGCGCACGCATAGCCGTTGTCGCAGTTGCCGACCTGCGCGATGAGATCCGTGCCGATCTCGAGCGAAGGAATCTGCGTCTCCGTGCCGATGGCATGAGCCGCAATCTGGTCGACCGTCGTGCCGAGTTCGTAGTCGCTGCCTTCCGTTCGCTTCGCCCGCGAGCAGCTGAGGAACGCGCAGTTGGACGAGGCGTGGTTGCCGGTCGTGTAAGCGTTGCGCAGCTCGAGGTTGCTGACGACCGTCACGTGATCGAGCACAGGCATCAGGGCCAGGAGCGAGGGCGACAAGTCGGTGATGCGCCCTTCGGTTGCCGGTGTCCAGGCCGCCGCGTTCATGCCCATCGGGATGTAGACGTACCCGAGGCGGCGGATGGAACTCGCCACGCGTTGCGCCCGGAGCGGCGAAAAAGCCGGCACCATGGCGTCGAGCAACGGCAGAGACAATGCCGTACCGAGACCGCGCAGGAACGTGCGACGGGGAAGGGCCGTCTTCGTAGCAATCATTGCGACATCCTCATCTGAAACGGTTCACTCGAGACGATGCCGAGAACGAGCGAAGAGAATCGATAGTCCTGACCGTGAGCCTCACGGACGATGTCGCGGACCGAGGGAGCATCGTAGTACTCCAGGCCACGGCCGAGACCGTACGTCATGAGTTTCTCGGTGAGCGTGCCGACGAACATCTCCGGCTTGCGCAGCAGCGCAGTGCGGAGCCCGCTCATGCCGGTGAACGTTGATCCACCAGGAAGACCTCCTGATGCATCGACGGCACTTCCCGACTCGGTGCGGACACGCCACCGGCCGATGGCGTCAAAGTTCTCCATCGAAAGTCCGGCCGGGTCCATGAGCTGATGGCACCCTGCGCATGCGGGGCTCGCCCGGTGCTGCGCCATGCGCTCACGCATCGAGAGCAGTCGTCCGCTGGCGTCAGTGTCCTTCAGTGGCGGCACGTTCTGCGGTGGAGGAGGCGGTGGTGTGCCGACGATGTTCTCGAGGATCCATTTGCCGCGAAGCACCGGCGACGTCCGGTTGGCGTATGACGTCACGGTCAGGATGCTTCCGTGGCCCAGAATCCCACCGCGGTTGCTGTCCTCTGCGAGCGTGACGCGCTTGAACCGGCTCCCGTAGACATTCGGAATGCCGTAATGCTTGGCGAGGCGCTCGTTCACGAATGTGTAGTTGGCGCGCAGCAGATCCAGCGCGCTGCGGTCTTCCTGCACGATACTCTCGACGAACAGTTCGGTTTCGCGCTTGAAGGCCTGGCGCAGGTTGTCGTCGAAGTCGGGGAACGTGCGCGCGTCCGGGCTGGCCGCGGCAAGGTTCCGCAGATACAGCCACTGGCCCGCGAAATTGGTGACGAGGGCCTCGGCCTTTGGACTGGCCAGCATCCGCTTGACCTGTCGCTCGAGCATTACCGGCCGGCTCAGCGTGCCTGCAATCGCCGCATCCAGCAGCTCGTCGTCTGGAACGCTGCTCCACAGGAAGAAGGAGAGACGTGATGCAAGCTCCACGTCGCTGACGCGATACGGGGTTTGCGGTTTTGCGGACTTCGGATCGCGTTCGATGCGGAACAGGAACTCGGTGCTGGCGAGGACACCGCGGAGCGCCATCTCGATCCCGTCGTCGAAGTCACCCTCGGCGCGCGCCTCCCGGTAAAAGCGCATTGGCGCCTCGATGTCGGCGTCGGTGACTGCCCGTCTGAACGCTCGACGCGCGACGGTCGAGACGATCCGTTTGGCACACGCGTCTTCGGTTGTCGCGCTCGTCGGCTTGCAGACGAACACACGGCGCCGGCTCGGAGTCTCCGTCAAGGAGCCGGGTTCAAACGGACCCGCGATCGAAACCGAGTACAGCGCGATCTGGACGCGCGGATGCCGGTCCATATTGAAGTGCGCGAGGCTCGGCTGACGTTCGGTCTCTTCGAGCGCGAACGTCTTGCGCGGGAACACGACGCCGACCTCGTGCGGTCCGGCCGTCACCTGGATGCGGGTCTTCAGATCCTTATCGACTGCTTCGTCGGCGTAGTAAGCGCCCGACTGGTTGCGGTTCGGTTTGACGCCAAATATCTGCACACGCTGGCCATCGAGCATCAACTCCACCTGCTGCGGCTCGGTGAGCCCCTCGACGTTCTCGTTCCGGTCGCGCGACAGGCGCATCTGGATCTCGTAGGTTCCGTCGAGCAGGAACGTGTGATGAACGATGGTGCCGCCGCGCGTGCCGAATGGAAGGCCTTCGATGTGATCCTCCTGCGTGAGATCCGAAGGAAGAATCACGACGTGGCTGGCCGGCGACGGCATCGGCCCGCCGATGGCGGCTCGGCTCACCTTCTGCGCGGCAGCCAGGTAGCGCTCCAGCAAGGTCGGTGACAGTTCACCGTTGGCGACGTTGTCGAACCCGTGACTCGCATCGTCTTTCGGGAGCAGCGACGACACGTCCACGTCGAGGGACAGGATGTCGCGAATCGCGTTCTGATATTCGACGCGGCTCAATCGACGGAACGTTTCAGTCCGGCCAGGATTCGGCCGCGCGGCGGCCGCGCTGTCGAGGGCGGTCTCGAGATGGGTGGCGACCGCGTCGTAGGCGGCTTCGTCGGGGCGAGGCATGCCGGCAGGCGGCATCATCCGTCCGCGAAGTTTGCGGACCACCTTTTCCCATGCCGCGGGATCGCCCGACACCTGTGACACGTCGAGCGCATCGAGAGCGAGACCTCCGGAGCGGACCCTGGCGTTATGACAGGTCACACAGTACGTATCGAGCGTCGCGCGGTCGGGAGACGAGGCGCGCGCGCTCGGGACAGAAGCTGCAGGGGCAGCCTGTTGGCGCGGTTCCCCGGCCAGGATTACGGCGGATGCGACGAGAAACGCGACCGAGGCGGCAAGACACGCAGTCCAGCGGTTGTGCATGAAGCCCCCAACGCGCTTAAGTTTGGGCGTTGGGGACAGAGCCGCGCAAGCAGTTTTTGGTGGATCTCGACAGAGTAGGGCGGGCTCCTGCGCGGTTTTGCCCGGTCTCAAAATCAAGACCCGGCCTACGCAGTCGGGTTAACTGTCAGCGTAGGGCGGGTCCTGCTCTTTGGACCCGCCGAGGTAATGGGCGCGATTTCAGCGTTCGTTCGCCCGCGCGCCGCTCAGGATGTTTCGCATCGAGTTGTTCCCCTCGTGGCACGCGTACTCGAACATGCCTTCGGGCTGGGGGTCCAACTCGAGCGCGGCGGTCCACGGCGCTGTCCAGGTATGCGAGTCGTCGGCTGTCACCTCGTAGCGCAGGGCGCTGCCGACTCGCTTGAAGCGCTCGACAAGGTGCAGCGTGTCGCGCGCGCCGCGGTAATTGTTCTTGTCGCTGAAGTTGGTGACGTCGACGACGAGGGTATCGCCTTCCCAATGTCCCTTGGAGTCGCCGAAGTAGCCACGCACGCCGGAGCCGACGTGCGGCTTGCCGTCCGTGTAGATGATGCGCGTGTCGTGAATCATCTCGTAGGTGAGCGCGACCACGCCTGGCGCCTGCACGATTTGCACGTTGGCGTTGTAGACCGTCGGGAAAATCGCGCTCGGCATTCCGCGGCCGATGCAGCGCACCCACAGACTCAGGTCCTGCGGTCGATCCGCGCCCGTTTCACCCGACACCGGGCCGCGTGCCTGAGCGCGCGCCTGCGCCTCACGGGTGAGCGGGGGCACGCGTCCGTCTGGCGGATCGATGACGAGCGACGTGCGTCGAGAGACCTTTCTGCGCTCGAGCCAGTGCGGTGGCGGCGACGTGGCGGAGCCGACCTGGCCGGCCGTGGATCGATCCGCGGTTTCGAGGTCGAAGTCCGAGTTGTCGCTTTGAAGCTGTCGCTCGGATTGTGACTGCCGCTGTGTGAATTCCGCGTCACTGAGAACCTGGCGGGTCCCGAACTCGCGCGGACGCTCGAACGGCACGGTCAGTTCGGCTTCCGCCGTCCACGTTCCTTGTAGATCGGGTTCACCCCAGGGTGTCGTGGGCACTTTGGCGCCCTGTCCCGACACCAGGGCTTGAACGATCACGAACGCCGCGAGAGACGTCAACAAATGTGTACGTGTCATGGCGTGACCCTTCTTAGGAGAGAACGTCGCGTGCCTAGACAGCCTTCAACTCGCAGATGATGCCATGAGCATCCCGAAAGCGCAGCAGCTTCTCATCATTGGAAGCCGATAACTCGACCCCGAGTTGCTTCAACGCCGTCTCGGCTGCGCGACGGTCGAAGCCCGCCACCGTGATGCAGAAGTGATCGATTGCGGGTTTGTTGCCCGCGATGGACTCCAGGCCAAGTCGCGTATTGCCGATCTGGAACCACACGCGCTCCGGTTTGTCCTTCGTGCGTGGACGCTCGTTTCCGAAGAACGTGCGATAGAAGGCCGCCGATTTTTCGAGATCGGTCACACGCAGCATCACATGGTCGAGGCCAACTGCATGCACGGCGGGTGGATCGAGCGACATCCGCCCACCGGGAACAATCGTCCCTGCCAGCCCGCCGGGCACCCCGAGCAATTGCAGCCGCAGACCATCGGGATCGCTGATCATCCCGACCGCGGCCGACTGGATTCCGCGGGCCTCGAGCACCGGCCGCATTTCCCGCCCACGATAGTCGTGCACGAGGGCGCAGTAGTGATCGACGAAGGGCGTCACGGTGGTCGATCCACCAAAGGCCAAATACGCGGTTCCTGCCATCACGTAATAGCGCGGTGGTGGTTCGCGCTCCCGAAACAACTGTGGACCGAAGATCCGTCCGTAGAACTTGGCCGCGGCCTCCGGATCCGGCACGGTGAGGCCGAGATGCTCGAGCCCGGGACTTCGCACCGGGAGCATCGGCGCGCCGCCCGCCTCTCCCGCCGGCGTTTGTGCGCGTGCGCCCACCGGGAAGAGCGGCAGCGCCAACGCTGCGCCCAGGCCGCGGCAGAACGCACGACGCGACGCATGATGTGAATCGTCGATCACGGTTGACATCCCTTCTTGATCGAGCTCTGAAGTCGCGTGAAGCGGCGGTCGTTCCGGAATGTATCCATCTTGGGGTCGACGTCAATCGAGTAGAGAAACGCCGAGTTCTCGTCCGACGCGCGCTCGAGCTCTTTGAATGCCTCGCTGCGTTCGCCCAGTGAATCGCGGAGCACCGCCATGTACAACGCATCCGCGTAGTCGGTTCCCCGACGATGCTCGAGCTCGTCGAGAATGGCGCGGGCATCTGAGGTGCGACCGAGCTTGGCGAGGCAGGTGCCCTCGAGCGCGCGCATCCACGGTAAATCGCCCGACATAATCGAGCCTAGTTGATACTGCGCGAGCGCTTCCTGGAGACGTCCGGAGAATTCGAGCGCCTGGGCGTAGTTGGCCCGGCTGATCTGCAGATAGGGATGCAACTCGATCGCCTTGCTTCCGATGACAATCGCCTTGTCGTACTCACGACGCCACACGCGCACGTTGACTTCGGCCGGTGGCAAGGTCGGCAGCAGCGGGTCGGCCTGGTAGCCCTGGGTGACCAACGTGAGCGCGCGATCGAGCTGGCCCAGCGTGGCGCACATCAGCGCCATGCGCACGTGCACGGTCGCAAACGACGGCTTGTCGTCGAGCGCCCGCTGAAACTCCTGCTCGGCCTCGTTCAGGCGGTGCTCGAACATGTGCAACCCATGAGCGCGGTTGCAGCGCAATTCAGGCGTGAGACCTCCCTGTGCCACGGCCTGGTTGTGCGCATCCAGGAAACGGGGATAAACCTCGACCGGCGCGCAGATGCCAAACGTCGCTTGCATCAGGTAACAGGTCGATAGCCCTTCGAACGCGCGGAAATCACCCGGGCATTGGACGGCGGCCTGTTGGAAACAATCGATCGCGCGCTCGGCCCCCTCTTTAGTACGCCGGCTCGCGAAATGCCATCCCTTGCGGACGAGCTCGTCCGAGGTCGGCACTTCGAGGCTGTAACCCACCTTGGGGCGGTGGACGATCCACCGGCCGTACTCGCCAAGGACCTTCTTGACCTCGCCGATCGTGACGTCGACGGTGTGGCGCGAGACGAAAGTGCCGTGCCAGGCTTCCGCAATCATCTGGTCGTAGCCGATTGGGCGACCCAGATGTTGCAGCAGGACACGGAGTACTTGAAGCCCTTGAGGCCGCAGCCGCACTTCCGCGTTGTCGCGGGAGAGGCGAGCGGCTGCAGCATCCAATCTGAAAGGGCCGAAGGTGAATTCCGCCATCGAGGAGCCGGGACGAAGGAATCTGACCCGTTTGCCAGCCTTCGGTCAAGCCACAGTCTTAGCCTGCGCACTCCCTGTATCGGCCGAACTTGACGTTTTTTTGCGCCTCCCTCCGGCCATTTCCTGCCACAATCACGCTGCTTTTCGAAACTCGACACCACTCATCGGAGGGAGCGTCATGCGCATACCTGCCTGGGCGCCGAAGCGCCTCGCGCGAGGGCGGCGGATTGCCGGGGTCGTCATTGCGTTGTTCCTGGTGACTCCGGCCGTCGTGTTCGCCCAAGCGTCCATCACCGGAACTGTTCGGGATACATCGGGCGCCGTGTTGCCCGGAGTGACCGTAGAGGCGGCAAGCCCTGCCCTCATCGAAAAAGTGCGGAGCGCCACGACCGATGGCAACGGTCAATACCGCATCGTCGATCTTCGGGCGGGAGAGTACACGGTCACGTTCACGTTGCCCGGATTCAGCACCGTCAAGCGGGAGGGCGTCGCCCTCGAAGGGACCTTCACCGCAACGATCAACACAGACATGCGCGTCGGCGAGCTGACTGAAACGATCACGGTGACCGGGGAATCGCCCATCGTCGATATACAGAGCGTTCGCCGGCAGATGGTGCTCGACAACGACATCATCAGTGCGATTCCCTCCTCGCGGTCGTACAACAACCTCATTCAACTGATTCCGAACAGCGTCAACCAGGCCGGTGCTCCAACCGACGTCCAGGTGGTGCCCGGCATGGTGGTGTTTGGCGGATTCGGTGGACGGTCCAACGAGGGGCGCGTCAACGTGGATGGCATCAGCGTCGGCTCGGCGTTCAACGGCGCGGGCGTGTCGTCATACATCGCCGACATCGCTAACGCCCGCGAGATCGCGATGAGCGCTGGCGGCGGCCTCGGCGACACGGAAGGGGGCGGTCCGGCGCTGAACGTGCTCCCGAAAGAAGGCGGCAACTCGGTGCGAGGCACGTTCTTCGCGGCCGGGGTCACGAGCGGCATGGTTGGCAGCAACTATACGCAGGAGTTGAAAGACCGCGGGCTAGCGGTGCCTGGTGAGACCAGGAAGGTGTGGGACTTCAACCTCGGTATCGGCGGTCCTATCGCGAGGGACCGCTTGTGGTACTACTTCAACCTGCGCGAAGAAGGCAGCGAGCGAACCGTGCCGGGCATGTTCGCGAATGCGAACGCCGGCGACCCCACGAAGTGGACGTACGTCGCCGACACCAGCCGCCAGGCTGTGCTCGCCGCCTCCTATCGCATCACCGCGCTCAGACTCACCACGCAAGCCACACCGCGAAACAAGTTCACGGTGTTCTGGGACCAGCAGATCCCCTGCGAAGGCGGTGCCGCGCCTGGATTCTCCGGCGATGCCTGCCGCAAATCGGGTGACAACGAGATCTTCGCCGGGTCCACGGCGCCCCCGACTCCTTCGGCGTCTGCGCTCTTCGCCCCCGAGACGGCCGGGTACCGCAATTATGGCAACCGCGTGTCGCAGGTGAAGTGGACTTCGCCAGTGAACAATCGGCTGCTTCTGGAAGCGGGGACCGGCATGTACCGGAGCCGCTACGGTGGCGGGCAGCTTCCCGGCATCGACACCGAAAATCTGATCCGTGTGGTCGAGGCCTGCGCCGGCGGCTGTGCCGGTAACGGCAACATTCCGGGGCTAACGTATCGAGCGCTCAACTGGACCTCGAACGTCAACTGGAATTCAGTGGAACGCGGGGGCATCCCTCGTCACTGGCAGTCACAGTATCAAGGTCGGCTACCAGGGCGCGCTGCTGATCGATCAGCGGAAGAACTTCGGGAACCTCGAGTATCTCCAGTACCGGGTGAATAATGCCATTCCCGATCAGATCACACTCAACATCAACCGCTTTGACATCCGGCAGTCGGTTCGCAGCGATGCCTTCTACGCGCAAGAGCAGTGGACACATGGGCGGATGACCCTGCAGGGGGCATTGCGGTACGATCACGCGTGGAGCTACTTCCCCGAGCAGCAGGTCGGACCCGTCCGCTTCTTTCCCAACGCCGTTACGTACCCGCGAACGACGGGCGTCGAGGGTTACCACGATTTCTGGCCGCGGGGCGGAGTCGCGTACGACGTGTTCGGCACGGGCAAGACGTCCCTCAAGGTGAACTTGGGACGGTATCTCGAGGCGGCGCAGAATGGCGGGTTGTTCACCGCGCTTAATCCGACAGGACGCCTGTCAACGATGACGACGAGGGCATGGACCGATTCGAACACGAACTACGTTGCAGACTGCGATCTGTTGAACTCGGCCGCTCAAGACCGGCGCGCCAGCGGTGGCGATGTGTGCGGCGCGAATGCGATCCCAAACTTCGGTACGGAGGTGTTCGAGTCCACGCTCGATCCGGGGTTGCTCTCGGGATGGGGCGTCCGCACTGGCGACTGGCTATGGGGCGCATCGGTTCAGCACGAAGTGCTTCCTCGCGTGGCAGTTGAGGTGGGATACCAACGCCGGTGGCTGGTCAACAACGTGGCGACCGACAACCGCGCGCGTGCGCCGGAGGATCACACGGAGTTCGGCGTCAACGTTCCGGTCGATTCACGGCTGCCCGGCGGCGGTGGCGGCGTGCTTCCCGGCCTGTACAACGTCACACCGACAGCGGCGACGCGGCTGACCGACAACTACCAGACGCTCTCCTCCACTCTTGGCGAGTGGACGCAGGTCGCGGACTCTTTCAACCTGAACGTCACGGCGCGAATGAGAAACGGCTTGATGCTGCAGGGCGGGTTCAACACTGGAATTTCGGACAACGACTACTGCGAGGTGAGACGGGCCATCCCCGAGTGGAACATCGTTCCCCCGACGAGCTTCACGCAAGCGCCGACCAACCCGTGGTGCGACACGTCGTCGGGATGGGTCACGCGTGCGACAGCACTCGGCTCGTATACGATTCCGAAGATCGACGTGCAGGTCGCCGGGACGCTGCGCAACGACCAGGGCGCGCAACTGGCCGCGAATTGGACCGCGCCGAACTCCGCAACCGTCGGCCTCAACCGGCCGTTTGCCGGCATCGCCGGCCAGACCATCGTCGTGAATCTAATCGAGCCGGGGACGCTCTATGGCGATCGCCTCACTCAGATCGACATGCGATTCGCCAAGGTTCTGAGGTTCGGCCGCACGCGGTCAACGGTGGGGTTCGATGTGTACAACCTCACCAACTCGAATGCGGTACTGACATACAACCAGACCTTCGTGACGACGACCGACACATGGCTGCGGCCCAACAGCGTTTTGCAGTCACGGTTCGTGAAGTTGAGCGCGCAGATCGATTTCTGAGGCACGAAAGCCACGAAGAATACGAAGAACACCAAGCGGAGTGCGACGTAGGGCGGGTCCTGGTTTTGGGACCCGCCCCTCGCTTTTGAATCCGGCTTCACGTCAAGATGAAGACATGGATTCATCCGTAACTCGCGCTCGCGGGCGGCAGGCGCCGCTCGCCATGGACGCCGAACAATTCCGGGCCCTCGGGCACTCGCTCGTCGATCAAATCGCATCACAACTCGAGGCCGTCCCGCGTGGCCCGGTGACGCGCGATGAATCGCCATCCGCCGTGCGGTCCGCACTCGATCTGAACGGTGGTCTTCCCCAGGAAGGGACCGACGCCGCTACACTGCTGACCACAACGGCAACACGGCTCTTCGAGCATTCGCTCTTCAACGGTCATCCCAGGTTCTTCGGTTACATCACATCGTCGCCGGCACCCATCGGGATACTTGGCGACCTGCTCGCATCGGCGGTGAATCCGAACGTGGGCGCGTGGATTCTGTCGCCGGCGGCAAGCGAGATCGAAGCGCAGACGATCAGGTGGATCGCCGAGCTCGTTGGCTATCCCACCGACTGTGGCGGCATCCTGGTGAGCGGCGGCAACATGGCCAACTTCGTCTGCTTTCTGGCCGCCCGCGCCGCGCGCGCCGCATGGGACATTCGTCGAGAAGGCCTTGCCGGATCCCACCGACAGCTCGTCGCGTACGCCTCCGCTGAAACGCATACCTGGATTCAGAAAGCCACCGATCTCGCGGGACTCGGCACGGCATCGATTCGATGGATTCAGACCGACGATGAACTGCGGATGGATGTGTCGGACCTCGAGCGGCGCATTGCGTCTGACGTTGCTGAAGGTCACGTGCCCTTCGTCGTGATCGGGACGGCTGGATCGGTCAGCACTGGAGCAGTGGACCGGCTGCCCGAGATCGCTCGCGTCTGCCGAGACAGGGGAATCTGGTTTCACGTCGATGGCGCCTACGGCGGCGTGGCAGCGGCGGCACCGGGCGTGCCCGACGATCTGAGGAGACTGAGCATCGCGGACTCCGTGGCGGTCGATCCGCATAAATGGTTGTATGCCCCGATCGAAGCCGGCTGTGCTCTCGTCCGCGATCCGGCGGCGCTTCGCGGCGCCTTCTCATATCACCCCGCCTACTATCACTTCGATGAGCACGGCACGAACTTCGTCGACTACGGCCCTCAGAACACGCGCGGCTTCCGGGCGCTCAAGGTCTGGCTCGCGTTGAAACAGGTAGGCGCGGAAGGTTATCGCCGGATGATCGCTGAGGACATGGCGCTCTCGCGGGCGATGGCGGAGGCCGTGACGCGCAATCCCGATTTGGAGCTGCAGACACAGGCGCTCAGTATCGCGACGTTCAGGTTCGTTCCGGCGGATCTGCGGTCGTCGGTGGGAGACAAGGACGTGGAGGCGTACTTGAATCGCCTGAACGAGGCGCTCCTCGACGCGATTCAGCGGGGAGGAGAGGCGTTTGTCTCCAACGCCGTGGTCGCGGGACGCTATGTACTGCGCGCCTGCATCGTGAACTTCCACACAACACAAGACGATGTCGAGGCAATTCCGGAGATTGTGGCCCGCCTGGGCCGGGAACTCGATGCCCGGATGCGCCCCACACTGTCGGTGTGAGGCGGGTCCACCTTGCGATAGATTGTTCGCGTGCCGACGGTTGGTTGGGATATCGGCGGGGTCAATACCAAGCTGGCGCACGTCCACGACGGCAAAATCTTGGCCGTCCTGGGCCGCCCGTACGAGATCCAACGCGACCCCCGCGCGCTGGTACCGCTTCTTCGGGAGATGCGGGAAATGATCGGCGCCACCGACGGGATGCCGCACGCCGTGACGATGACGGCGGAGCTCTCGCAGATATTCCGAACCAAGCGCGAGGGTGTGCGTTTCGTGCTGGATGCGATGGAGTCGGCATTTCCCAGCGCTGCGATTCGCGTCTACACCGTCGACGGGCATTTCGTTGCCCCGCCCGCTGCCCGTGAGCGCCCACTCTTGGTGGCCGCGGCCAATTGGGCGGCGACTGCCCGGGCCGTCGCCGTTCATCACCCCGACGCGTTGCTCGTCGACATTGGCACGACGACGACCGACCTCGTGCCGATCGTGAGCGGGCAGGTCGTCGCGATTGGTCATACCGATCCGGAGCGGCTGACGTCCGGCGAGCTTCTCTATACAGGCGCGCTGCGAACGCCGACTGAGGCGATCGCCCACTACGTTCCATTGGGTGACGCGCTCGCCGGAGTATCCGCGGAAGGCTTCGCGCTGGCTGGCGATGTCCATGTGTGGCGTGGAGACCTCGATTCGTCCGACTACTTGTGTTCGACGCCGGACGGCCGCCCCAAGACGCGCGAGTTCGCCGGCGAGCGCCTGGCGCGAGTGGTCTGTGCCGATCGCGAGATGCTCGACGAGGCAGCGATCACGCGACTCGCCGACGCGCTGGCGCGCGCTCAGGTCCGCACCATTCAAGCGTCGATTCAGCGTGTGATCGCGCCTCATCCATCGATCTGCGTCGCAGTCGTCACGGGTCTTGGAGCGTTTCTTGGTGAGGCCGCCGCGCGTGCGGCGAATCTTGAAGTCGTGCCGCTATCGAGGGAATTGGGTGAGGCGGGTGCTCGATGCGCACCAGCCGTTGCCGTCGCGTTGCTGCTGGAACGTAACTCGCTCATGCCGTAGCATCGGCACGGGCGACGGCAGCCTGCCATCCCCCGCAGTTGAGTCGAGAGCCCGCTCACTACCGATCGGGCGTATACTTACCGGGCATTCCGTTTCTGCTTTCCTGAGCCTCGCGGCTGCCTTCTTCTCCAATCCAAGGCGCCGGCTCCTCACCAAAGCTCCAACGCGGTGTGTCGCGTCCCGGGTCGCTCGGGGCCACGCCGGAACTGTCGTCCACGGAAAGTGAGTATTCCAATGCGCCCGATCGACACCATCGACGTGTCTCTACCGCGAGCTTCGACGGGAACCGAGAAGGCCGCAGCGGCCGTTGGTGATCTGACGCTCGCCGTGATGCTCGCGCTGATGCTGCCGCTGGGACTGATCCTCCTGTTCTCACCGGTTGCCGTGCTCGTGCGGCTCATCCTCTCATTGGCCGGGCTGCTCTGACTGTAAATCTCGAAGCGCGGGAGGTTTCTATGACGGTCGTCGCGTCTCTCGTCGTGGTTGTGCTCATCGTGAGTGAGGCCTGGCGCATGCAGGACCACGCCGTGGTGCGATCGTCCGAATCAGAGGCCGCTTCGCCGACGCTCGAGGACGCGCAGCGGTCGTTCTACAGCGGTCACTACGAAGCCGCCGCCGCGCTGTCCGTGAGTCTGTGCGCGGCGGGTGCCGACAACGACCTCGAAGCCTGCGAACTGCGCACCTCGAGTCTGCACTTCCAGATTCGGAGAGCGATGGGCGATTCTGCGGACCGCGAACGCGCCTGGACGATGTGCGCCACTTGCCCTGACCTCCTTTCGGTCTTTATCGCAGACACCGATCGCGCGCGCGCGCTCGCACGGACACGACTCGAGCGGAATCCGGACGACGAGGCAGCCCTGTTCCTGTTGGGCAAGATCGACCTCAATTACGTCTGGCTTCAGCTGGGAACGCGTGGACGCAAGACTGGTTGGGACGAGTATTGGGAGGCGAGGACGTCTTTGGACAAAGTGCTCGAACGCAATCCTGGCCATCTCCGCGCGCGCGTCGCGCGTGCATGGATTGACTACATCGTCGGCACGAAGATGCCCAGAGGGACACGCTGGCTGCTCGGTGGCGGCAACAAGAAGAAGGGGCTGCGGGTGGTTCGCGAAGCCGCCAGCGGCGTTGGTGACTTCTTCGAGCGTACAGAGGCGGCGTTTGCCCTCTGGGACATGCAGGTCCGCGAGAGGGAACTTGTGGAGGCGGTTGCAACAGCCCAGCAGCTCGCACGCGACTTTCCCGACAACCGCGAGCTGACCAGATTCTTGAACGCTCACCAAGGGGCGAAGTGATGGGTACCGCGCATACGCAGCCGCGATTGTCCTTGCTTAATCCACCGAATGGGCGCAAGCTATTTATAGACCGCTTTCCTGAGTACTGGTCCTTCCGCACGTCCGCTCCGCGGGCAGCTCTCATCAAAGCCCTTCGAAAGCCTTATATGTCTTTACGCATCTCGCTTGGGTGCACGTGTCTCTTCCTTTTAACCCTCGCGCCAGCGCCTGCGCTTGCGGAGGACTCCGGCAAGTACCGCGAATTCACGCTTGGAAGCACAGTGGCTTCGGTGTTGGAGCTGACCGGCTCGCGCCCATCTGAACTGAGGACGGTGCACGACAGACCGTCCATGCTGCAGGAGCTCGTGTGGCGACCGCGGTATAGCGCCGGACGAGCGCTCCCCGATGTCGATCCGGTCCACGAGATGATCTTCAGTTTTTCCGACGACCAGCTGTACAGCATTACCGTCTACTACGACCGGACACGCACCGCCGGGCTCACGCATGACGATCTGATCCTCGCGTTGAAGGGCGTCTACGGTGTGCCCATGCCGTCGGCGAAGCGTCACGAGCGTCTCGCTCGCTTTGCGCCGTCGGATGTCGCGCTGCCGCTTGCGACATGGGAGCAGGGCGACACCGTGGTGTCGCTGTCCTGGTCAGACTATCGAGCCGGATATGTTCTCGTCGTGCTGTCGCAGACTCGTGAATCGGCTGCCCGCCTTGCGACGACCGCGGCCATTGCGCTCGACGAGCGCGAAGCACCGGCTCGAGAAGAAGCGAGGCGGAAGAAAGTCGCCGAAGATCAGAAAGCCGCAGAAGAGCGGGCTCGCGAATCCAATAAGGGAGCATTCCGGCCATGATGTCATTTACGTTATACCCACCGGTCCGGTGGTCGTTGAGCGCCTTATGGTTGTCGTGCGCGCTTCTCATCTTCCTCACGCTCGGCCACGCGTCCCTGGTGAGCTGGATGGCACTCATGGTGTCCGCGATAATTCCGCCGGTCGTGTTTCTCTGTTTGTGGAACGACGGCCCCCCACCGACCATCGCCGAGGTGCTACGTGCGACCGAGGATCGGCGATGACGCCCGAACCTGGCGCGACGACGTCGATGAGTTGCCCGTTGTGTCACACGGTCGCGCCTGCGATGACGGGTGAGGCGCTGGCAGCAGGTGGTGACTGGCGGTGTCCGCAGTGCCATCAGAACTGGAGCGCGACGCGGCTCGCCACGGTCGCCGCCTACGCGGAATACTGCGCAGCACGCGGCGAGTCGTAGCCTGCATGTCGACGCTGAGCGGGTCCGCGACTGCCGGCTCGCAGGCACCTGCGCCTGCGGTACAGCGAACCGCGACACACGAGGAAATTGCGCGACGCGCCTTTGAGATTTACTGCGAACGCTCCCATCAGGACGGCCATGACCTCGCCGACTGGTTGAGAGCGGAGCGCGAGTGCCTTCAGGCAACCGCTTCAGCCCCGTTTCGATTGAGAATCAAACCCGACCGCCGCCAGTATCGCCAACCTCCACCGGGCTTTGATCGCCGCGCGTGAGCGATATAAGAACGACCCAGTGCTCTCGGCGCGCCCGCACTCAGTGACCTGTCGATTCGCGTAACCTATACTGGCGGTATGTTCAGACGCCAAAGCCGTTGACCGTCCAGAAATGAGGTGTCGTGTGGTCCGCCCTGCATGTTTCCTCGCGACTGCCGTCATGGCCTCGTGCGTCTTGTCCGTGGCTGTCGAGGCGCAGCTTGCCTCCCGCCCTGCGGCGGAGTGGACGAAGACGCTCGAGAGCCCCGAGCGTATTGCCAGTC
>Ga0075418_10003674_pt1 | contig 17461 bp, 12 predicted proteins | sample SoiMetdeltSBSDD2_FD_81776 | JGI IMG/M metagenome (GOLD analysis project Ga0075418, IMG submission 81776) | Bulk soil microbial communities from a Populus tree surrounding site in Tennessee, USA - Soil MetaG P. deltoides SBSDD2 | ecosystem: Environmental > Terrestrial > Soil > Tree plantation... | reverse complement strand
TCGAGCGCCGCCTCGAGGATGGCGGCATTGCGCCCGCCGGTCTCCCGCAGTTCCCTTCCGTCCCGCCCCACCCCTAATATTGTGTGCCGTTGGTGCGGCAAACCGTGTTTGAAATCAGCGGGCGCCACAAGCGCGCGTAATCGAGTGCTACACCCCTCCGCTGAGCGAATTGTTCGCCGGGCGCTCGTCGTGTGTCCGCGATGGCAAGGGTGGTTTGGCGTATGCTGCGAGCCGTGCAAGGTCGGCCGAGATATGCCGGTCGGCCTACTACTAGTTAGACAGCGATCGCTAACATGCCATGAGGTGCTCGCTTGCTGACGATAGCTTGGCTGCTGATTGCGTCGACCGTCGCGCTCCAGCCGGATACGGCGGTCGTTCTCGGACGAGTGGAGAGGGACCTTACTGGCGACGGCAAGCTGGAGACTCTCCGCGTTGTCGGTGTCGGGCCAACGATCGACAATCTCGATGCCACCTTCACCATCGAGTCTGCAGGAAAAACCATTTATCGGTTCAAGTTGAACCGGCTGACCCGCACCGTCGGTTTTGACGCAGGTCGCCGGGTACTTTCAGCTGAGCAGCATCGGGCTCGGCTCACGGAGTTCCAGCAGTGGTTTTTCTCAGAAGAGAAGTTTCAGCCACCGGCAGAATTCGTCGACCGCCTTCGCATAATGGCACGCTTAAGGGTTCCCGAGATTCCCGATGTGATCGCGCGTGACAGGCAGCCTTCCGACACGCGGGATGGAGGTGAGATCTGGGAGGAGATCCTGAAGTCGCCTGTGACAATCTTCACGTTCTCGCCTGGCGGTGACGCGATCGTGGCGATCGGATGGAGTGCACGAGCTGGCCGCTTCTACCAACTCTTGGAGTGCTGCTAGCATGTGCGGCTGTCTAACTCCAAATGGAGCCGACGCGCCCGATGGTCAGTGCGATGGTTAGGCCGGGGCGCGCGGCTCATTTGGCGCATTAGGCGGATAACAACAGGAGTATGGGCACGCTGCTGCTTACTCGGTCGCAAGTAGAAATGCTGCTTGAACCCACCGAGTTGCTACCAGCGCTTCGAAAAGCCTTCGTGGCGTATTCCGCAGACCGGAATGAGCGGGCGCGCCGCGTCCGCTCGCGCCTTCCGGGCCCGGGCACGGCTACCGTCTTGTTTCCGGGCGTCACGCCGGGCATTCCTGCTTATAGCGTGAAGGTTCATGCCAAGTTCCCGGACCAGAATCCGGCTATTCGGGGAGTACTCTGTCTCCACGCCGGAGATACCGGCGATCTTCTAGCCATCATGGACTCGACGTACCTTACGGCGGTGCGAACGGGCCTTGCCGGAGCCCTGGCCGCGGACGTGCTTGCACGCCCTGATGCGAATACTGCAGCTGTCGTTGGTGCCGGCGTTCAAGGTCGCTATCAGCTCCGCTTCCTCGCTACGCTTCGGCGGCTCACGCACGCGTTCGTCTACGACGTGGTTCCAGACCGGGCATTGGCGTTCGCGCGAGACATGGCGGCGGAGCTCGGCATCGTGGTGGAGCCGACGACATCAGTCGCCGCTGCTGTTCGCGAAGCTGGCATCGTGCTCACAGCAACATGGGCGCGCGAACCATTCATCGTGGCCGGCATGCTCTCACCCGGCGCCCACATAACCACGCTGGGCCCTGACGAACCCGACAAGGCGGAAGTGGCTGCCGACATCATCCGAAATGCCCTCTTCATCTGCGACGATCGAGACCTCGCGGTCGAGATGGGAGCGCTCGCCGGAGTGGGACTTGGTCTCAACGCTATCGCCGCGGAGTTGGGTGAGGTGATCGGCGGGGCGCATCCTGGTCGCTCGGCGCAGGAACAGGTGACGGTCTATGGGGGAGTTGGTCTGGCGTTTCAGGACGTGGTGGCAGCCTGGAGCGTATACGAGTCCGCCCGCCAGCGTGGGGTAGGCCGCGAAATCGACTTCATCCAGGGAACCGCCTAACCAGCCGATGAAGCCGCCGGTCGCCTGCGGCGCCCGCAGCCTATCGGTGAGTCGTTAGGCCGCAAACCCTGCAAAGCGTAAAGGCGTGAAGCGCAAGAGCAAGAAGGGCGCTCGAAGAAAGTTAGAACTGAAACGTGCTCGTTTAAGCCGTGCTACGTCGAAGAAACGCTGGGGCTCCCGAATCAGATGTCCGATTGACTAAGTCCACGTCCCGACGAGCTGCCCCTTCCCGCAGGTGTAGCAGTTTTCCCGTCCGTATAGCTATCCCCGGCACGTAATTGACACCCCTGTGTGCGAGGACTAGACTCGCGCCCATCGGCCCCATATTCACGCCAGGAGAGGTCGCATGATTCATTTCATTCCTATGACGCGCTCCCGGATCGCTCTGGCGATCGCGGGCGCTGGCCTGCTCGCGACCTACGTCGTACCGGGCTATCTCGCCTCGACCGCGGACGCGCAGTCGGCGCCCCGCTACATCTTCGATCCGGCCTGGCCCAAGCCGCTGCCGAACAAGTGGAAGATGGGCGGCGTCACCGGGCTGGCCGTCGACAAGGACGACAACGTCTGGGTGCTGAACCGCCCCAACGACACGCTCGACATCGAAGGGCATGCGGGACTCAATCCGCCGACCGCCGACTGCTGCCGCCGTCCGCCCGCGCTGATCCACATCGACAAGAATGGCACCGTGATCGGCTCGTTCGACGCGATGCAGGGGCATGGCATGGATGTCGACAGCCAGGGCTTCGTCTACGTCGGATCGAATACGGTCCGCAAGTACGACCCGAAAACCGGCATGCTCGTGAAAGAGCTGGCGCGCGTGCCCGAGCCGCAGCCGGGCGGCGGCGGCCGCGGCGCCGATCCGGCGAAACAGGCCGCGCTGGTCGCGGCGTTCAGGGCCAAATACCCGCCGACCACGCCGATGGTCGTCGGCGGCCTCGAGGAGATCCGTCTCGACGAGCCGGCGCGTGAGATGTACATCGCCGACAGCTACCTGGGCGGCCGCGTGATGGTGTTCGACATGGAGACCTTCGCGTTCAAGCGCGGCTGGGGCGCTTACGGCAAGCCGCTCAACCAGATCAGCATCAACGACGCCGACCACGACTACACGCCGAACGGTCCGATGCCGAAGGACTTTGCCGGCCATCTGACGTTGAACTTCTCCAGCGACGGGAAGGTGTACGCCGCCGATCGCAACGCGAATCGGATTCACGTGACCGACAAGCAGGGCAAGTACCTGAATCAGGAATTCGTGCTTGCGCCGTCAACCGGCGAAGGTGGCTCGACCGGCGGCGTGGCATTCTCGACCGATCCGCAGCAGCGGTTCCTCATCATCTCGGACCTGACGAACAACAAGATCTGGTTCCTCAATCGTGCCGACGGCAAGCTCGTCGGCCAGTTCGGGACGATGGGCGAGAACGGCGGCCAGTGGTTCGGCCTGCACATGATCGCGATCGACTCGCAGGGCAACATCTACACGGGCGAGGTGTTCAACGGCGAGCGGGTGCAGCGATTCGTGCCGGCCGACAGCCCGCGCGGCAAACAGCTGCAGCAGGCGGGCCTCCAGCCGATGACGTAGCTATGGTTTCCAGGGACCGGGCGTGGCCAGGATCGACGCCGCGATCAGATCGGCCAGCGCCCGGTTCCCTTCCAGCGTGTAGTGGCAGCAGTCGTCCATGTAAACCGCGGCTTCCACCCGGTCGAACACTCCCGTCGCGTCAACGAACGCCACCCCGGCATCTGTCAGCGTCGGCGCCGTGGCAATCAGCGCCGGATAGCCGTTTTCAATACTGGTCTTGTAGGGCGAGGCTGCGTTGATCGCGGTCGCGGCTTCGGCGGAACCGAACCGCCGCATCGTGAAGTACTGGTTCGGCTGCAGAAAGTGGAAGTAGGCGCCGCCTCTCGCCTCCACCATCTGATCCATCAACAGCGACGCGCCGGACCACAGTTCGGCGAGGTCGGAGAAAACCATCGGACCTTCGCGCTCCTGCGTCGACGGCGTGGCCTGGATCAGCGCGTTCTCGGGCGGGTTCGCCGGCAGGTTGCTGAACCGTCCGAGCTCCCGGCTGTACCGCGCCGAGGCCCGGCGGTAATACCAATCGAGCACGACGTTCACTGCCGCGCTGCGGTTCGCCGCAATCCACCCCGCCAGGTCCATCAGCGTCTGCCGGTCGCGAAAGATCGCGGCCAGCGAACCCAGCTTCTCGGGCGTCAGCGCTGATCGATTCACCAGCGCAATCAGCGGGTCGAGGTGCTGCACGCTCGGCATCGAGATATCCAGCCCCTGCTGGTTGTTGAGCGCGGCCAGGGCGACGTCGTTGAACCCGTCGATGTTCACGACCAGGTCGTAGGCCTGCCCGATCGACAGGAAGTAGGCAAGAACAAGCGCCTGCTGCGGCTGCTTGTAGCCTTCGTGCGCAAAACACAGCGGGACGATCTCCCGGTCCTTGAAGTACGGATCGGCGCGCAACTGGTCGACCAGCCGCGGGGCGCCGATCTGGCAGAACCACGCCCCCACCGATCCGCCGAACATGCCGAGGACGACCTGGTCCTCGCTCGTTTTCACAAACGGATAGTCGTGCGCCGACACGAACCCGAAATTGTTCGTCGTCATCCGCGCCGGTACGGCGGTGCCCTCGCGCAGCGACGCGGGAATGTCGAAGGGCGTGCCCGGCCGGTGCGTGGGACCGAAATACGGATGCAGCGCTTCGCCGACCACCAGGCGATCCTGCGGCGCCGGCAGCAGCTCCGGATAGACCTTGCGATGCACGTAGAACAGCGCGCCGGTGTCGACGTAGTACGCCGCCAGGCCGACCAGCTCGGCAACCAGACAGAAGACAACGAGACTGAGAATCAGTCGAGCGCCAGTGCGGCCCGCCACGAATCGTCCTCTACCGCGTCGCGCGGCTGCTCCGCCTTTTCGAGCAGGAACTGCTCGAGGACGAGCAGGTCCATCTCGGTGCGCATGAAGCAGCGATACGCGTCCTCGGGGGTGCACACGATCGGCTCGCCCCGCACGTTGAACGACGTATTCACGATCACCGGGCAGCCGGTCAGCCGGTGGAAGGCGTCGATGACGTCGTAATAAAAGCCGTGAACGTCCGGGCGTACGGTCTGGATGCGGGCGGAATAGTCGACGTGGGTAATCGCCGGTACCGTCGACTTCGGCACGTTCAGCAGGTCGATGCCGGTGAGCGCCGCCGCTTCGGGCGGTATCGGAATCCGCCTGTCGTGCCTGACCGCCGCAACCAGCAGCATGTACGGGCTGTCGACGTCGAGCTCGAACCACTCGTTCACGTGCCCGCGCAGCACCGATGGCGCAAACGGGCGGAACGACTCGCGGTACTTGATCTTGAGATTCATCACCGACTGCATCTTCGGCGAGCGCGCGTCGCCGATGATCGAGCGCGCGCCCAGCGCCCGTGGCCCGAATTCCATCCGCCCGCGGAACAGGCCGATCACCTTCTGATCGGCCAGCGCCGCGGCAACTTCTTCCGCGCCGGTGCGTCCGTCGAGACGGCGCGCCGCGTAGCCGTTCCTCTCGATGAAGGCTTCGATTTCGCGGTCACCGAAGCACGGACCCAGAAAAGCGCCGTTCATCCCGTCGGCATAGCGCGGCGTCGTCTTTGGAGTGGCTGCGGTTCGTTCCCAGGTGCCGGCCTTCTCGGGACTGATCCGCGGCTTCCCCAGGTGGCGATGCCACAGGCCGAGCGCCACGCCGACGGCCCCCCCGGCGTCGCCTGCCGCCGGCTGAATCCACAACTGCTCGAACGGTCCTTCGCGCAGGATGCGGCCGTTGCCGACACAGTTGAGTGCGACGCCGCCGGCCAGGCACAGGTCGCGCAACCCGGTCTCGCGATGCGCGAAGCCGGCCATCTTCAGCATCACTTCCTCGGTGACCATCTGGACCGACCGCGCGATGTCCATTTCGCGCTGCGTCACCCACGTCTCGGGCTGGCGCGCGGGTCCGCCGAACAGCCGCTCGAACTTCGACCCGGTCATCGTCAAACCGTGGGCGTAAGTGAAGTACTCCTGGTTCATCCACAGACTGCCGTCGTCACGAATGTCGACGAGGTGATCCTTGATGGTCTGGACATACCTGGGTTCGCCGTACGGCGCGAGTCCCATCAGCTTGTATTCGCCCGAGTTCACCTTGAAGCCGGTGAAGTAGGTGAACGCGGAATACAGGAGTCCAAGCGAGTGCGGAAACCGTTGTTCGCGGAGGACGTCGAGCTGGTGGCCGCGGCCGATGCCGATCGACGAAGTGGCCCATTCGCCGACGCCGTCGATCGTCACTACGGCGGCCTCTTCGAACGGCGACGGGTAGAACGCCGACGCCGCGTGCGACTCATGATGTTCGCCGAACAAAATCTCGCCGGTGTAGCCGTCGAGATGGGCGGCGATCTCGTCCGCCAGCCACAGCTTGCTGCCAAGCCACAGCGGCATCGCCATGATGTAGGAGCGCAGGCCGCGCGGCGCGGAAGCGAGGTACGTCTCCAGCAGCCGCTCGAACTTCAGCAGCGGCTTTTCATAGAAGCCAACGAGATCGAGTTGCCCGGCGGCAACGCCTCCCTCGCGCAGGCAATACGCCACCGCATGCGAGGGAAAAGCGGGATCGTGCTTCTTGCGGGTGAAGCGTTCCTCCTGCGCCGCGGCCACGATCCGTCCATCCTCGACCAGGCATGCTGCTGAATCATGGTAGAACGCCGAGATGCCGAGGATCCGCGTGGGCAATGTCTAGAACAGGGTATAGATGAACGGCGCCACGGCGCTCGACTGCCCGAACACGATCAGCAGGCCGAACAGCACGAAGACGATGACGATGGGCATGAGCCAGTATTTCTTTTCTTCGCGCAGGAACTGCCAGAACTCCACGAGCACGCGCTTCTTTGCCATAGGTCAGTACATACGGGTGTAATGGTCGGCGCTGCGATATCGCTCGGGGTGCGGAACCCATCCGGGCCACAGTTTGCGCCTCCGCGCCAGCGGATCGCGGCCGATCAGGCGCCAGATGAGTCCGATCGGCGTGAGGATCAGCACGAAGGCCACGGTCAGGATGATCCGCGCGTTGACGTAGCCAAGCATCATCGCCAGCCGCCACCAGACCGCGCTCGGCCATTTCAGCGCCGCGGGTGCGAAGTGTCCGAAGAAGACCAGGAGCGCGCCGATAGCGCCGAGCGCTTCCGCGCCCCGGATCCGCCCGCGCCAGAACAGCACCGCCGCAATCAACAGCAGCACGCCGCCGACCGACAGTCCGAACGAGCGCTCTTTGTGCTGCAGCGCCGCCACTATCGGGACTCTCCGTATGGATACGCGCTCAAGGTGCCTTGCGCCGCAGTATACAGAAGGGATACGTTGTGCGGGCTTGCAATTCTCCGGAGGCCCTGACATGACCAGACTTCATACAAGAATCGCTTTCGCGCTGGCGTTCGCCGCCGGCATTGCGTCGGTGATTGCCTTCACCGGCAGCGGCGCACAGGCGCAAAGCGCGCCGCGCTACCGGTTCGACCCCGACTGGCCGAAGCCGCTGCCGAACAAGTGGAAGATCGGCGGCATCACCGGACTCGCCGTCGACAAGGACGACAACGTCTGGGTCTACGACCGGCCCAACGACTTGAGGGACATGGAGCTGAAGGCGGAATTGACCCCCGCCATTGCCGACTGCTGCGTCCGCCCGCCGTCGATGATCCACATCGACAAGGCCGGCAACGTCATCGGCTCATTCGATCCTCCACAGGGACACGGCATGGCGGTCGACAGCAAGGGGTTCGTCTACCTCGGAAACAGCGTCAAGGGGATGAACACGGTTCGTAAATACGATCCCAAGAGCGGCAAGATGCTCATGGAAGTGCCGCGCATCCCCGAGACGCAGGGTGGCGGAGGCGGAGACGGCGATGAACAGCCGGCGAACCGTCAGCCCGGCCGCGGCAGTGCCGGTCCGGTCGGCACGTTCCCGCAGCAGGGTCGTGGCGGCGGCCGTGGGGCCGACCCGGCCGCGCAGCAGGCGGCCGCGGCAGCCGCAGCGGCGTTTCTCAAGAAGTACCCACCCAGCACGCCGATGATCGTCGGGCAGATCGAAGAGATCCGGCTGGACGAAGCGGCTCACGAGCTGTACGCCGCGGATAGCGCTTTCGGCGGGCGCGTGATGGTGTTCGACCTCGATACGTTTGCCTTCAAGCGGGGCTGGGGCGCCTACGGGCACGCACTCTCGGAAATCGACCCGAGCAACGCCGCGCGCGAGTACACACCTGGCGGGCCATTTGCGAAAGAATTCCGCGGCCATCTCACGCTGAACATTTCCAACGACGGGCTGGTGTATGCGGCCGACCGCGCCGGCAATCGCATTCACGTTACCGACAAGCAGGGCAAGTTCGTGAAGGAGATCGCTGTGGCGACGTATACGGCCGGGGGCTCCGCGGGCGGTGTCATGTTCTCGCCGGACAAGGCGCAGCGGTTTCTGTACGTGTGCGACATCAACAACAATCACGTCTGGTTCATCGACCGCCAGACCGGAAAGACCATCGGCCAACTGGGTAGCATGGGCGAAAACGGAGGCCAGTTCTTCGGCCTGCACATGATCGCCACCGACTCCAGGGGCAACCTCTACACGGGCGAGGTGTTCAACGGCGAGCGCGTGCAGCGGTTCCTCCTGGCGAACTAGACGAGGGCGCCGCCCCCGGACTAGACTCCGCGCACGCTTGTAGCTGGTAGCCGGCAGCTGGTAGCTACCGCCTGCCGGCTACCGACTACCAGCTCTTAAGACGGAGACGTCACATGATTAGAGTCAGTTTAAATACAGCGGCGGCCGTCGCACTGGTGGCCGGCGCGGCATTCGTCATCTCCTGTTCTTCCCAGCCGGAAGTCCAGGTCGAGGCACAGGGCGGGGGCGCGCCCAGGTATTTGTACGATCCGGGCTGGCCCAAGCCGCTGCCGAACAACTGGAAGATGGGCGGCGTCACCGGCCTGGCGGTCGTCCCCGGTGACGACACCGTGTGGGCCTACGATCGCCCGAACGACCTGACCAACATCGAGCTCGAAAAGGAAATCGGCATCGCCGACTGCTGCACGCTGCCGCCGTCGATGATCCACTTCGACAAGGAGGGCAACGTCATCGGATCCTTTGCCGCGCCGCAGGGGCACGGGATGGACGTCGACAGCAAGGGCTTCGCCTATCTCGGCCAGAACACGGTGCGGAAGTACGACGTCAAGACCGGCAAGCTGGTCGCCGAGATCCCGCACACCCCCGAAACCGAGAACGGCAACAAGTTCACCATGCCGCAGCTGCCGAACCACACGCCCGGCCAGGGCGGACAGGGACCGGTCGCGGGCTTCCTGCCCCCGCCTCCGGGAGCGGGACGCGGCGGGCGGGGCGGCGGCGGCGAAGGGCCGAACCCGGCGCAGCAGGCGGCCGCGCGCGCGGCGTTCCGCGCGAAATATCCGCCGACCACACCGATGATCGTCGGCGGCCTCGAAGAGATTCGCGTTGACGAGGCAAACAACGAGATTTATGTCCTCGACAACTACCTGAACGGGCGCATCCTCGTCTTCTCACTCGACAAGTTCGAGTTCAAGCGAGGCTGGGGCGCCTACGGCCACAAGCTGAATGAGATCAGCACCAACGACGCCGATCGCGAGTACAAGCCGAACGGCCCGATGCCGAAGGAGTTTGCCGGCCACGTCACGTTCAACTTCTCGAACGACGGCATGGTGTACATCGCCGACCGTGTGGCGAACCGCATCCAGGTGACCGACCGCCAGGGCAACTACCAGGGTAAGGAGTTCATCATCGCGCCGTACACCGGCGTTGGCGGCGCTACCGGCGGCGTGGCGTTCTCGCCCGATCGTGAACAGCGCTATCTGTTCATCTCGGACCTGACCAACAACCACATCTGGTTCCTGAACCGTTCGGACGGCAAGGTGGTGGGTACGCTCGGGAGCATGGGTGAAAGCGGCGGCCAGTTCTTCGGCCTGCACATGATCGCCACCGATTCCCGCGGCAACATCTATACGGGCGAGGTGTTCGCCGGCGAACGCGTCCAGCGCTTCGTGCCGGCCGACAGCCCGCGCGGGCGCGTGCTCGAGCAGCTCTCGCGGACGAATCTCAATTAGCGGCTTCGAACTAGAGGCGGGCCTCGAGGTCCGCCTCTCCAAACCACGACGACTCGACGAACACGAACAGTTCCGATTAAGTCGTGGCCGTCGTGCCGTCGTGGTTAATAACCTTCAACGGCTCTGATTGGCCGGCCGCAGCACGCTGCTCGCGGCCGCCTGCGCGATCAGCGCGTCCGCGTCTGCCTGGAGCAGGAAACGCTCGCGCACCGCCTTCGCGGCTGCAGTACGGACCGCGTCCACGTAGCCTTCGTGCGTGCGGTACCGCTCTTCGAGTGAGAGGCGCGGATCGCCGTTCGCCATGCGCTCAGCTCGCGTGGTGGCGAACGGAATCATCCCCGCGGCGTAGTTGCAGATCTTTCCCTTGTGGAAGCCGGCCGCCACGATGTTCCACCCCAGGTAGGTCCCGAGCGGCGCCTCGCGCAGTACGACCGGGACGCCCCCGAGCTCGTTGCCGTCGGCGTCAACTCGCGGCGCCTTCATCCGGATCGCCTGCTTGATCGCCGGCGGCACGTTCGCCACCACACCGGATCCATCACGGTAGTCGAAGCCCGCGCCCCAGTCGTAATCGAGCACCCGATTGATCAAACCGGTCGGCGCCGTTGACGGCACGCCCGGGATGCTCGGGAATCCAATCGCCTCCTTGGTGGGATCGACGAGGAAACCGTTCGCCAGCGTCGGATACTTGCTGGGCGGCGGCGGCGTACCCTTCGTCACCCAGTCTCTGAAGTGGAGCCTGAGCGCGTTGGTCGTTTCGGTGTACGGCATTGGATTGGCGCCGAACATGCCGCGGCCAAAGTTCGGTCCCGGACACGCCGGGGCGGCAGCAGGAGTCAGGTTGAATCCGCCAGCGCCTCCGCCGTGAGGAGTGCTTCCGATGTAGTACCGCCGAACGTTGTCCGGCACAGGGATGTCCTTGTCAGCGCCCGTGCCCACCCAGTTGGCGCTCAGGTTCAACGCCCAGGCCTCAGTTCCGCCCATCATCTCGACGATCTTGGGACAGGTCCTGGTCGACGAGCATCGATCGAGAATACCGGCGGCCGGCAGCCCGCGAACCGGATCGGGCCACGACGTCCACCACACCGGCCCTTCGTTTCCCCGGTCGTAGAGCGTCGTCGCCGCGTCGGGGGTGCCAAAGCGGACGTTCAGCGGCAGGCGGCCGGGCGCGATGATCGGCCACGCTCCGTCGTGCACCTGCCTGCCGGCTTCATCCTGGTTGAAGCCCAGGTGCAGAAACGCTCTGAGGAAACGTCCGGACTGCGAGCGGCCGCGGCTGATGATCCACGAGACCTGGTTCGCCACCGGATTGGCCGTCCCAACGCTGTCTTTCTCCGCGCTCCGGAAGAACGACGCGACGTCGCGAAACGCCGCAAACCCGATTCCGAGAACGTAAGGATCCTGCGCAGTGAAGACAACCTGATACAACAGAGAGGGATCGAAGCCGCCTTTCACGCAGATCTGCGTCGGATCGGGTGTTCCCGGAAACGGGTTGTCGGCGCTGCAGCGCGCCCACGCCCAGTCGCTGCTCGCGACCGTCCGCTCCCCGCTCACCTTCCCGTCGATCGTCTCTCCCGTGTGGGTCGCCAGGGTCGCCTTGGTCGTATCCAGCGTGACGGGTTTGTACGGCAGCGGATTGCTGTTGAGCTCGAGCGGCTGCGATGCCGGACCCGTGGCGTTGACGATACGGCCCATGACGAGACCGGTGATTGGGGATCCATTCGCCTGCTTTGCGATCGGCACCACGACATAGTCGTTGTTCGCACCTGGCGCCGTCGCGCCGGAGTTGTCGCCCTGCCACCCGCTGCTCAACCCGATGTCGCCAAGAATGCGCTCGGCTTCGACAATCGTGATGCGGCCGCCGCGATTGGGCACGTCGTGCCACATCAGGTGGCTGGACTTCGTCATGTCGATCGGCTTCACCAGGAAGAAGGTCGCCACGTACTCGACCTTGCCGTTCGCGTTCTTCTGCGCCAGACGGATGTCGGTGATGACCCGGTTGTGCGGGTCGTCCGGATCCAGCTCGCCGAACGCCCGCCCCGCGAGCGTCTCGTACTGTCCGGCGCTGCCGAACGATCTGCCGTCAAAGGCGGGCGACACCTTCCTGTCGATGACGATGCGCTTCACCTCGGCCTGGGCAGCCGAAGCGCATGCGAGGAGCATAAGAACCAGAACGAAACGTCTCATCACAACCTCCCGGGCCGGCTAAAGCCGGCCCCTACGAGACAGGGCTAGGCCCCTACCAGACAGGACTAGTCGCGAGGCGCGCGGACCGGCATCTGAGGACCGCCTACCGTCGGCTCCCTTTGCCGCCACAAGTAATCGAACGTCGTGTCAACGTGCACGAGCACGCGCGCCGGGGACTGGTTGTAGTCCTTGAAGTCCGCCATCGTGACTTCCTTGCGGATCTCCGTCAGCGTCTTGCCGGCGACGATGCGTTCGAGCACGCGGTCGCGCACCGCCAGCAGATACCGGTGGAAATCGAGGAACGCCTGCTGGGTCGTGGTCGATCGATCGTGTCCTTCGAGGACAATCTTGACGTCGGGCAGGTAGGCCAGCGTCCGAAGTGCCTTTAGCGCGTTGTTGATCTCGAGGTCCCTGAAGTCGGGCAGAATGTTCTTGCCGCGCGCGAAGTCGGGAGCGAACAGGATCCCCTCCTGCGGGATGTACACGTAGATCATGTTGTCGCTGTGCGTCGGGCCGAGATAGAGCAGCTCCACGTGCATGCCGCCCAACTCGATCACCATCGATTCCTCGAACATGATCTGCGGCACGATCGCCCGGCGTTTCTCGCGGACGATATGCGGCTTCAAGTTCACATGGCCGACGCCAATCGCCGTATCCGCGAACACCTGCGTGTCGCAGATGTGGCCCTGATGATCGTGGCTCATCACCACGTACTTGACAGGGACCTTGAAGCGCGTCCGCAGCTCCCCCTTGAGCCACTCCATGTTGTCGCAATCGCCATCGACGAGGATGATGCCCTCGGGCGTCACGACGAACATGTGGTTCATGCTGGTGCCGAACCGATAGACGTGTTCGGTGAGCTGATTGATCTGCCGCTCGTTGGTCCACTTGGTCTGGCCAAGGGCGGCACCCGCCGAGGCGGCAAGCACCAGAACGCCGAGCAGTGCCACGCTACGCACTCTGACCATCGCCGACCTCCACACGCGTCTGAGATGATAGCGCTGGCTGTGGCTGCCGATTGACGCATAATGTCGCCTTTGGTTACTTTTCGCCCTTCTACGTATCCAGTCTCAGGGAGTGTGTGAATGAAGCGGATTCTGCGAGATTGCTCGCTTGGCGCGGTGGTACTGGTCCTGACGAGTGCACTCTCCTACGCACAGGCGACCGCGCAACTGAGCGGTAGAGTGACCGACGAGAGCGGCGGCGTCCTTCCGGGCGTCTCGATCACCGTGATACAGACGGACACGGGCTTCACCCGCACCACGGTCACCGACGACGGGGGTACCTACGTCCTGCCGAACCTGCCCCTCGGCCCCTACCGGCTGGAGGTCATGCTCGCCGGGTTCCGGACTTACCAGCAGACCGGCATCGTGCTTCAAGTGGGCGCGACGCCGGCTATCAACGTCTCGCTCGCGCTCGGCGAACTGGCCGAAACCGTGACCGTGGAAGCCGCGGCGCCATTGGTCGACACCCAGAGCGCGGGCATCAGCGAAGTCGTCGAACAGGAACGCATCGTCGAGCTGCCGCTGCAGGGCCGCCAGGTCACCGACCTGATCGTGCTGGCCGGCGCCGCCGTTGAAATGGGACGGCCGAACAATCGCAGCTTCCAGGGTGGCGTGAACTACGCCGTCGCCGGCGGCATGTCGTTCGGCGTCTCGTACCTGCTCGACGGCGCCCTGCACAACGATCCACAGAATGCCGCCGGGCTGGCGCTGCCGTTTCCGGACGCGCTGCAGGAGTTCCGGGTGGCCACGAGCGGGCTGAACGCGGAGAACGGTGTGCGGTCGGGCGCGTCGGTGAACGCCGTCACCAGGTCGGGGACGAACCGGTTCTCCGGGAATGCGTTCGAGTTCTACCGCGGCGCGCGGTTCAACTCGATCAGCCGGTTTGCCCCGATCGGTCCCGACGGCGAACCGATGGACGACGGGCTGACGCGCAACCAGTTTGGCGGCACGATCGGCGGCCCCGTCATCCGCGATCGGCTGTTCTTCTTCGGCGCGTACCAAGGCACCAAGACCACGCAGCAGCCAGCTTCGCTGCTGGCGCGCGTTCCCACGGCACAGATGCTCGCCGGCGACTTCACGACGTTTGCGTCGGCAGCCTGCCAGGGGGGCGCCGCGGTGACACTGCGAGCGCCGTTCGTTGGCAACCGGATCAGCCCGGCACTTCTCAGCCCGGCGGCATTGAACCTCGCCGGCCGCCTCCCGAAGACGACCGACCCGTGCGGCGAGACGCTGTATTCGATCCCACTGGATCGATCGGAGGGTCAGTTCGTCGGCCGGGTCGATTACCAGCTGACCGCGAACCACTCGATCTTCGGGCGCTACATGGCGACGAGCGACAACACGCTCGCGGCGTTCGAGCGCACGAACAACCCGCTGACGACAACCGAGCCGTCGCTGGACAATCTGCAGCAGGCGTTGACCATCGGCGACACCCAGGTGTTCGGCACCAACGCGGTCAATTCGCTGCGGTTTGCCTACACCGATACCTTCGTCGATCGGCGGAACTCCTTCTTCGATCCGTCCGATCTGGGTGCGAGGGCGTACAGCTACATTCCGGATCAGATGACGCTGAACGTGACCGGCGGTTTCAGCATCGGCGGCTCGACGGCGGCGAAGGGGCTGGCCCAGAATCTGACCTACGCGTTGAACGACGACCTCTCGCTGATCAAGGGCAGCCACCAGCTCGGTGTCGGCCTCAGCGTGGCGTATTGGAAGGTCGATCAGCAGACGTGGGCGCGCGGGTCGGGACAGTGGGACTTCACCGGCCAGGCGACCGGCCTTGGCATGGCCGACTTCCTGGTGGGACGGGTCGGCGTGCTTGATCACTCCGGCCTGACCGGCATTACCTTCGATCAGCGTTATCTCGGCTCCTACGTGCAGGACACGTGGCGGATGAATGAAAAAGTCACTCTTAACGCCGGCGTCCGCTGGGAGCCGTTCTTCAGCCAGAACCTGCTACGCGGCGCAATCACGAGGTTCGACCGCGATCTGTTCCGCCGGAACGTGGTCAGCACGCAGTTCCGGAACGCGCCCGCCGGCCTCATCTACCCCGGCGATCCCGACTTCCCCGATGGCGCGACCGGACTCAATACCAAGTGGATGAACTTCGCCCCACGGGCCGGGATCGGCTGGGACGTCCGCGGCGACGGTCGTCTCGCAATCCGATCCTCGTACGGGCTCTCGTACGACTACCCGACCGGCGAGTTCATGTCGAATCCGGCCGCGGCGCCGCCATACGGCAATCGCGTCCGCCTCACCGATCCCCCGGGAGGGTTCGACAATCCGTACGGCCACCTGCCGGGCGGCGATCCGCATCCGATCATCACTGGTCCGAACACCGAGTTCCCGCCGTCGGGCACGTTTGCCTCGATCGACCCCGATTTGAACGCGCCGCGGATCCAGTCGTGGAACGTCACAGTCGAACAGCAGCTCGGGACCAACTGGCAGGCATCCGCCAGCTATCTGGGCCGCTACTCCGATCGGCTGTGGGGCTTCCAGGCCGTCAACTACGGCCTCTTCATGGGGCTTGGCCCGTGCACGATCAATGGCGTGGCATTTCCGGTCTGCACGACGAACGGCAACCTGCAGCAGCGGCGCGTGCTGTCGGCCTCGAACGAGAACCCACGATCCGCCGGACTCATCGGCATCCTCGACGAGTACACCAACGACGGAGACCAGAGCTATCGCGGCATGCGCCTCGCGATCCAGCGACGAGCGGCGACCGGCCTGAGCTTCAGCGCGAATTACACGTTGTCGCGTTGCTACGGGCTCGACATGGGAAACGCGGCGCAGTTCGGCGCCACGTATACCGACCCGAACAACCCTGAAAACGACCGCGGCTACTGCGACCAGGACCGAAGACACATCGCCAACGCCACGGTCGGGATAGAAACCCCGCAGTTCAGCAACGCCATTCTGCGAACGATTGCCTCGAACTGGGGCGTGTCCGCCATTCTCGCGGCGCGTTCGGGCTCGAACCTCAGCGTGACGACCGGCGTCGACAACGCGTTCAGCGGGATCAGCGCGCAGCGCGCGAACCAGGTCTCCGACGATGTCTACGGCGACACGCAGGAAGATGCGCAGGGGCGCCTCATCAACTACCTGAACCGCGCGGCCTTCGCATCGCCGGCGCCGGGCACCGTCGGCACCAGCCCGCGGAACGGCTTCGTCGGTCCCAGCTACTGGAATGGCGTCAACCTGGCACTGCGGCGCCTCATCGGACTCCGCGGTACGCAGAACCTGGAGCTGCGAATCGAAGCCTTCAACCTGCTGAACACTTTCATCTGGGGCAACCCGACGACGAATCTCGGGTCCGGACAGTTCGGCCGCATCACCGGACAACAGGGCGATCCGCGCATCATGCAGTTCGGTGTGAAGTACGGTTTCTAGATTACGTCTCGTCATGTCGTAGTGTCCGCCTTCAGGCGGACTCGACTCGGCCGGCTAAAGCCGGACACTACGAATGGCAAAGGAGCTCACGTGAAGCGAACTGTTCTTCTAGTCCTGGCGATCACGAGCGTCGCACTTCTGACCATACAGGCGCAGGAGCAGGTGAGGCACATCGCACCTGCGAATCCAGTCGTCGCCGACAAGGACGTCAACAGCCAGCCGATCCCGCGCCTGCCTGACGGTACGATCGACCTCACCGGGCCGTGGTTCGGTGGTGGCTCGAATGGCGACATCGAGCGGGAGGGCGGCCTGAAGCCCGGCGAACTGCCGCTGCTCCCGTGGGCTCGCGAGTTGAAGGCCAAGCGCTTGCCCAAAGACGAACCGTACACAGCGTGCCTGCCGATGGGCGTGCCGCGCGTCAACCCCTATCCGTGGAAGTTCGCGATGACCTACACGTCGAAGGGATTGACGCACATCTATCAGCTGCACGAAACGGGCGACGCCGGGGCGCACCGCGTCATCTACATGGACGGCCGGAAGCATCCCGAGGATCCCATTCCCACCTGGTGGGGACACTCGATCGGCCGCTTTGAGAAGGACACGCTCGTCATCGACACCATCGGCTACAACGACAAGTTCTGGTTCGACAGCCGGGGCACACCTCATTCAGAGAAGCTTCATACCGTCGAGCGCTGGACCCGCGTCAATTTCGGGCGCATGACGCATCAGTTCACGATCGACGATCCGGGCGCTTTCTCAAAGGCCGTGACTCTGAACTTCACGGCCAGCCTGATCCGCCCGGGACTCAAGGACGGCGACG
>Ga0075418_10003673_pt1 | contig 17461 bp, 13 predicted proteins | sample SoiMetdeltSBSDD2_FD_81776 | JGI IMG/M metagenome (GOLD analysis project Ga0075418, IMG submission 81776) | Bulk soil microbial communities from a Populus tree surrounding site in Tennessee, USA - Soil MetaG P. deltoides SBSDD2 | ecosystem: Environmental > Terrestrial > Soil > Tree plantation... | reverse complement strand
CTTGGCGACGTGCGGCAGGTCGCTGCCGCGACTTCGCAGGAGCGCTTGCAGCTGGAGCAGCAACTCGTCAAGCTGCGCGGCCGCGCCATCGCGGAAAGCGGCGGGCACCAGCTGCGCGGTATGAATCAGCGGCGCATCGGGGACGACCGCCGCCGCGGCACTGGCCCGCGCGTCCAGCTCCACGCGCTGGAGGGGCACTAGCGGCGGGCCCGCAGGAGGAGGCACGGCGCCCGGGCCTTGCGCTGCCACGTAGAGCGGGGGAGCCAGCAGCAGCGCCAAGAGCGCCAGCGGCGGGTTCAGTCGGCTTGCCACTTCGTTCCCTTTCCGCAGTTAATCCCGAGGCCGCCGTGACCGTGGTTGCCCGCCGCGGCTGGTGGCACTGGCGTCTCGCCAGTGCGCGGCGGGCCTTCTCGGTAACCGTTGCCCTGCAAATCAACTTGGCCTGGAAGTTTGGCCTGTTCGAAAATGGCCATTGGAACGCGGGTCCAGGCGCTTGCTGCTGTCCCTTCGTTCGGCACTGGCGGCACGCCAGTGCCACGCGCGGGCTAGTCGGCCCCGCGCTTGCGGTCGGTCCAGGGGAACTCGGCCATCTTGTTAACCAACCGAAATTCGATGAAGTTGCGGACGTTGAGCGCCACGGGCAGGCCGCTGCCCAGCAGCTTGGTGCCCGTCAGGCTCGTCTCGGGCTGCACGAGAAACAAGTCCTTCTTCTTCTTGACCTCCTCCGGATCGTCCTCGTTAACCTTCGCGTGGAGGTTATGCAGCGAGTTGTACAGCCGCTTGGCTTCGGCCGAGCCTTTGCTGTCCTGCTTGCCGGCTGCAATCATCATCGACAGCTCGCTCCGCAGAGCCGGTACGGAGAGGGCCTCGCGGTAGTTGAGACCTTTGAAGGTCTGCATCGGAGTGAGCAGAACGATGGCCTTGACGTCCTGCCCCTGCTTGAACGCCAACAGCGGCGGAGCGGTGAGGTCGAGGGCCGACCAGCGGAGAGCCAGGATGCAGCCGAAGTCGGCGCCGACGACGCACAGGGCGTTGATGTTCAACTCACCCTGGTTGTTCTTCTCCATCAGGAACTTTTTGCAGGCTTCGATGTCGAGGACCATGGCGTCCAGCTCGGCCTGCCGGAACTTCTCCGGGTCCAGTTCCTTGGTCGTGCCGTCGGCGTGCTTCTGGACCAGGCTTTGGCCGTGGCCGCGGAGGTCCGGCGCAATGACCGCGTTCCCCTTGGCTTGCAGGCCCAGCGCCAGCGTGTGGTATTCGCCGCGCGTCCCTTCCCAGCCGTGGATCAGGATGACGGGCACCGACTCTTTCTTGTTGAACCCACCGTAATAGGTCGCCTTGAGAGTGACGCCGTCCTTGGTTTCGAGGGACACGTCCTCGGGTTCCGGAATCTTGGGGCCTTTTCCGGGCGGGGCCTTCGCAGCGGCAGGAGGCGCGCCTTTGGCGGTAGGAGGCGGCGCGCCCTTGGCGGCCGGAGGGGGCGCGCCCTTCGCACCGGGCGGAGGCGGGGCCTTGGTCGGCGGGGCCTGCGCCGCGAGCCAATCGGAAGCCGCGATAACCAGAACTAAGACGCTCAAACCGACCCCGCGCCGCCCAATCATGCCTGCCTGCCTCATGGAACACCCGTAGAGTTCGGCCCCTGGTGGACCGCTAAAATGCCGCAATCCGGCCGCCCTAGCTCATCGTAGAAGGAAGGGCAGTGGCCGTCAATTAAATGCCAGGGGTGTGATGCGCGCTCGGCCTGGCCGGCCTGCGGCCCCGACTAGTTCGCCCCCAGGTGATTGGCGTCGATCGAGTAGTCCTGGACGGCCTCGTAGTCGTAGAAGTCGCGGGCGATCTTGAACGAGAGCTCCTGGATGAAGTTGGCCCGGAAGTTGGCCTCGTTCTCGGTGACGTGCCGAGCGCCGTTTTCGGGCCAGGCGATTTCCCGCGGCTGCTCTTCGTGGACGATGACGCCGCCCTGCTTCATGTCGTACACGCGGACGTGCACGTTGGCCTTGCCGCGGAGCAGCGTCTGGCCCTCGTGGATGTTGAACGAAATCAGGTCGATGCCCACCACGATGTCGGCCTTCACTCCGCGGCCGATGTCGGTGTAGTCCGTGACTTCCTGGTTCTGCCCGTCGATCCAGTCCGCGATTTCCGACTGCCGGACGACCGTGATCTTCGGCACGTTGCGGGCCAGCATGACGTTCACGGCCCGGGCCACCGCGTCGGCCTCGCCGCCCGGACCGCCGAGGGAGTTGGCGTCGAGGCAGACCACCGCGACGCGCTTTGACTCCAGCCCGTCGAACTTGGCAGGAACCACCTGGCCCTTCATCCAATAGGCCATGTTGGCGAACACGGTGCAGCCCGGGGCGCTCGCGCACGCGGCAGCCGCGAAGAGGACCAGCGCCAGCGGGCGGAAGGAGCGTGCAGCCGGCATGAGGCAATCCTTTGCTCAAGGGCCGGGCTTCCTGCCCGGCAGTTTCCCGCGATCTCACCGCAAAAACGTCAGCCGAATCGCCCAGTCGATCAGCGTCACTCCGATGATCGCCAATCCGGCGGCCAGCGTGACCCACTCGCTCGGCGGCCGAACGATCCACCGCCCGAGCAGTCCCGACACGAGCAGCCAGGGCCCGCAAACCACCGACGCGATTCCCAGCAGCGTCCCGCCCGAGTTCGCCCGCAGCGAGGCCAGCAGGTGGCCCCGCGTGAGGTGCGCCCAGGAGGTCGTCATCCCGCACGACGGGCACCGCAGGCCGAACCACTGCACCATCGTGCACGGCGGCAGGCCCAGCTGCTGGTGCGTGCCCATCCAGCGCGGGCTCGGCGTCAGCCGGCTGGCTGTGACGAGCAGCGCTACGAGCACGCCGCCGGCCAGGACCATCGCCACCCGCTGCACCCAATGCAGGCACCAGGCGCGCGGCGGCAGTGCGGCCGGTTCGGCGGGCGGCGGAGAATAGCTCACGAGCGCTGGCCTCACAAGAGAGAAATGCAGTCTAACGCCGAAGCACCGCGAGCGGTCAGGTGTCCCCTGAATTTTCCGCCATCTGCGGGGCGCAAGTCGTTTGAGAACCGCACCTTGGGGAATCGCGCCCTGGCCTCGTCCCGCCGCGGCTTTAGGCTTGAAGTAGCGGCTGGCGCGGCCCTTCGCAGCCGGCTGCGAGGCGTACACATTTCGGGAAGGAGAAAGTCATGAGAGCCAAATTACTGACACTTGCGGCGCTGGCCGCGATGCTCGTTGGCGGCCTGCTGATGCCGAGTTCCGCCGACGCGCTGCCGTGGCGCGGCTATTACGGGTACGGGCCGTACTACGGGAGCTACTATTACGGCCGACCGGCGGTCGGCTACTACGGGGCGTACCCGGCGTATGGCTACGGATATTACCCGTATCGCTCCTACAACTACGGCTACTACAACTACCCGTACCGGACCTACTATGGACCGGGGTACTACAATCCGGGCGGCGGCGTCTACATCGGCGCGCGGCCGGGCGTCTACCTCCGGTTCTAGGTAGGGTGTGACTAGGCCGCCGCGACCGACGGCACACCGAAGCGAAGGTGGGCCGGCCTCGCTCCGCTCGCTGGTCCCACCCTACATCAAGGGCGGCGAGCTCGGGCCGGTCGCGGCGAGTTGATCCGCTTCCGCCGCCGTCACGACGAGGCGGCGGATGGCGGTGGCGCGGCCGCTGGAGGGATCGCAATCGACGATGGTCCCGCACAGGCGGACGTCCCCCTCGGCGACGTCGAACTGCGTGGGCTGAAACGTGATCGTGGTTTCGCTGACGCGGTCGATGCGGCGGCCGAGGATGCTTTCGTGCGGGCCGGTCATGCCGACGTCGCACTGGAACGCCGTGCCGCCGGGAAAGAGCTGCTCGTCGGCCGTGGTGACGTGCGTGTGGGTTCCCAACACGGCGCTCACCCGGCCGTCGAGGTAGCGGCCCATCACCTGCTTGTCGCTGGTGGCTTCGCCGTGGAAATCGACGAGGCGCACCTTGACGTCAGCAGGAAGTTCGGCCAGCACGCGGTCGATGGCTTGCCAGGGGCAATCGACGGGGCGCATGAAGACGCGCCCGAGCAGGCTGATCACGGCGCAGGGCGTGCCGTCGGCGGCCTTGACGACGCACCAGGTTTTTCCCGGTGCGGCTGCCGGGAAGTTGGCCGGTTTGACGATGTTGTCCGCGCTGCTCAAGATGCTGGCGATCTCGCTGCGGCGGTAGATATGATCGCCCAGCGTGATCGCATCGACGCCGGCGGCGATCAGCCTGCGATAGATGCTGGGCGACAGGCCCGAGCCATCGGCCGCGTTCTCGGCGTTGGCCACGACGAGGTCCAGCCCCTCACGCTTTCGCAAGCCGGCTACCGCGCGGGTCACGATCCGCTCGCCCGGCTTGCCGACGATGTCGCCGATGAGGAGTAATCGCATAGTCGGTTGTCAGTGATCGGTGGGTCGGTGGTCGGTTGGCCTGCCCCAACGGACTACTGACGACGGACAACTGACCTATCTCGCTACTTCCTGAAACCGCGATTCGCGCACCACCGTGACCTTGATCTCGCCCGGATACGTGAGCTGTTCCTCGAACGCCTTGGCGATGTCGCGGCAGATTTTGGCCGCCTTGAAGTCGTCGGTGTCCTTGCTGCTGGCAATCACCCGCAGCTCGCGGCCGGCCTGGATGGCGAAGGCCTGCTCGACCCCGGGGAAGCCGCAGGCGATCGACTCCAGCTCCTCCATCCGCTTGATGTACCGCTCCAGCGACTCGCGCCGCGCCCCAGGCCGGCTGGCGCTGCAGGCGTCGGCCGTCGCGACCAGCATCGTGTAGGGATATTCGGCGATGATCTCGTCGTGGTGGCCAAACGCGGCGTGCACGATCTCGGTCTTCTCGCCGTGCCGCTTGAGCAGGTCCGCGCCGATCTTCGGGTGGCCGCCCTCGAGCTCGTGGTCGGCCGCCTTGCCGATGTCGTGCAACAGGCCCGCCCGGCGGGCGATGTCGCCGTCGAGGCCGATCATCTCGGCCAGCATGCCGCTGAGGAAGGAGACCTCGACGCTGTGCCGCAGCACGTTCTGGCTGTAGCTCGTGCGGAAGTGCAGCCGGCCGAGCATGTACAGCACCTTGGGATTGACGCCGTGCGTATTGACTTCCTGGGCCGCCTCCTCGCCCTTCTTCTGGATGAAGGCCTCGATCTCCTTGTTCGTCGCGGTAAAGATCTCCTCGATCCGCGAGGGGTGGATGCGGCCGTCGGCGATCAGCTTGTTGAGCGTCTGGCGGGCGACCTCGCGGCGGACGGGGTCGAAGCCGCTGACGATCACCACGCCGGGCGTGTCGTCGATGATCACATCCACGCCGGTCACCTTTTCGAAGGTGCGGATGTTTCTCCCTTCGCGGCCGATGATCCGCCCCTTCATCTCGTCGCTGGGAATATCGACGGTGCTGGTCGTGCTCTCGGCGGTGTGGGCGGCGGCGTAGCGCTGCATCGCCGTGAGCAGCATGTCGCGCGACTTTTGCTCGACCATTTCCGCTGCCCGCTTCTCGTGCCGCAGGATGATCGAGCCCATCTCCTGCGACAGCTCCTGCTCGAGTGAGTCCAGCAGCCGCTTGCTGGCCTCGCCCGGCGAGAGGCCGCTGATCGAATGCAGCGTCTGCCGCTGCATCTCAAGCAGCTTGCCCAGCTCTTCGTGCCGGCGGTTGGCGTCTTCCATCCGCTCGGAGAGCCGCCGCTGGTTCGTCTCGACCATCTTGGTCTGCTTGCGGAGGTCGTCCTCCTGCTGGCTGAGGCCCTCCTGCCGCTTGTCGAGCGTCCGCTCGCGTTCGCGGATGTCGTCGCGGGCCTTCGACAGCTCGCGGTCGCTGGCCGCCTTCTGGGCCAGCTCGCGCTCCTTGATGGCCAGGTCGGCCTCCTTCAGTTTGCTGCTGGCCTCCTGATCGGCCTTCTGGATGATCTGCTTGGCGGCGTTCTCGGCATCGACTTTCCGCAGGCGGTCCAAAAACTTGACGATGGCAAAGGTCAGTCCCGCCGCGACCAGGATCGCGACGATCAGCACGATGATTTCAGAGCCAGAGAACACGCCAGCCGCCTTCCGATGCAAAGCGAGCGGCGTCTGTGGGCGGCGAGGCGCTTTCGAGGCAGGCCTCGGCTAGAAGCAACGTCGTGTCGGATGGTGACCCGCGATCGGCCGGCTATGACGGGTTCGGATCGGTCAACGGAGGCGCCTCGCCGCTGGCGCGCGGGGGCGGCGCACTGGTGGCGCGCCGGGCGGCTGCGGCTCGCTTACGGCTGGTCCACCGGTCGCGCGTGGCGATCTCGGCGGGAACTTGCTCGACCCGGCCATCGGCCCGGGCGGCCAGCGACAAGCGGTCGCCACCGGACGGGACCAGCAGATTGAGCAAGAGCCGCAAGAGAAAGAGAAGCATCGAAGCACTCCACTGTCAGTCGTTCACGAACCCAGTTTTCCGGCCGAAGTGCGCGGCACATGCGCCGCGCGCCGACGGCCAGCGAAATCAACAAGCGACAAACGTTGGCCTCCGCACGGCGCGGCCGGCCGCCCACAAACACAATCGCGAATAGGTGATAATCAAGTTTGGGCGGAAGACCCATCGTCCCCGCCGCCAGCGATATGTTACCAGAGATGGCGGCCAGTTCAACAAGGTAAACGGCAATCCGCGTGCCGCAGGCCGCCATGCCCAGACTGCCCGAAGCGCTGGCCGCTGCCTGGCCCCCCGCAAAATGGCAAGACGTGACCGTCCTGGTCGCCGCCAGCGGCGGCGCCGACAGCGTGGCCCTGCTGCGGGGGCTGGTCGAAATTCGCGACGCCGGCGAAGGCCGGCTGATTGCCGCTCACTTCAACCACCGCCTCCGCGGGGCCGAGTCGGACGGGGATCAGGCGTTTGTCGAGCAATTGGGGCGGGAGTTGGGGGTGAAGGTTGTTACGGGTCAGCGAGAGGGAGAGGGCGTGGCGGAAGAAGCGCTGCGCGAGGCTCGGTACGAGTTTTTGAATCAAATGAGCGGGGTTTACGGGGCGCGGTATGTCGCCACGGCACACACGGCGGATGACCAGGTCGAGACGGTGCTGCTGAACGTGCTTCGCGGCACCGGGCTGGCCGGCCTGGCGGGGATTCCGCGAATTCGCCAGCTGGCCGAGTCCACGACCCTCATCCGTCCGCTGCTCGAGGTGACTCGGGGCCAGGTGCTCGAATACCTCGCCGCGCTGGGGCAGCCCTTTCGCGAGGACGCCAGCAACCGCAGCCTCCAGTACACCCGCAACCGCCTCCGCCACGAGCTGCTGCCGCTATTGGAGCGCGACTACAATCCGCAAGTCCGCGAAGCACTGCGGCGGCTGAGCCAGCTGGCGGGCGAGGCCGACGACGAATTGAGCGACCGAGCCGCTCGGTACCGGGACTTCATGCCTCGCACAGTATCCGGCGGCGTCGAATTGATGACAGCTCCGCTGGAGCTTCTGTCCGACTATATGGTCCGCACGCTCTTCCAGGTCATCTGGGGGGAACAGGGCTGGCCCTTACAAGACATGACGCTGGAACGGTGGCAGCAGCTCGCTCAATTCGCCCGCGCCACCGCACCGCCGCCCCAGATGTTCCCCGGCGGAATTCGCGCGGAGAAGCAGGGCGACGTGATGCGCCTGACTCGAAATCCGACCTGACTCACCGTCACGACTCCGCCGTTCCCAGTTCTGTCCCTGTGCTGTCGATGTGCACCGGTTTGTAGCCGCCGATGCTGGCAAAGTAGGCGAGCATTCCTAGATAGAGAACTGCCATCGCCGCCGGAATGAATGAGTCGGCCACCAGCGTCTTTCGGTCGCCCGCGATGCTGGCCGCAAGGACCGTTTGCTCTTCGGTGGAGAGTTGGCCCAGGGCGGCTTTCGGGTCCTTGCCGGCCTTCGCCAATTCTTCGCGGGCCTTGGCCAGTTTTTCCTGCACCGCGCCGAGCTTCTTGCCGTCCAGGCCCGTCGCCGGCGGGAAAATCGGCAGAAACGTGCTGGGCTTTTCGGCCTTGTACTTCTCGAACGCAGTCGCGTCGACTTTTTGCAGCGCTTCGCCCGCGAAGCGGTCCTTGGCATAGCCCAGACCTGGCGAACCATTGAGTCCGGCCGACATCATGCCGATGCCGCCCATGAACGAGATCGCGATGGCGCCTGTACGCGGAAAGCGGTCCGAGGCCACGGCCAGCATCGTCGGCCAGAAGAACGTCTTGCCGATTCCATAGACCGTGAGGGCCACCAGCGCGAATGCAAAGGTCTCGATGCGGCTGCTCAAATTGAGCCCCACGCAGGCCAGGACCGCGCAGACCAGGAGGATGCCGACCGGCGAGAGGCCGATGCGCTTCTCGATGAACTCCGAACAGAACCGCAAGGCAAACATCAAGAGCGAAGTGAAGACGAACAGCCCCTTGCCCTGCCCGGAAGTCAGGATGTTGCCGGTAATATTCTGAATCCAGCTGTCAGTGCCGAGTTCGACCGCCCCCACCATCGCATGGGCCAAAAACAGGACGAACAGCAATGGCGAACCGAGCGAGAACTGTGTCATCATCGCGATGGCCAGCCACAGCGCTCCACCGATACTGACGCCGATGACGAGGCCAATCTTCCAAGCCCAGTCGGGCGACACGGCCATGGCCAACCAAGGCGTGACCAAGGTGAAGAAGAATTGACCGATCAAAAAGCACGCCACGCCACCGCCCAGCATGCCGACGTCCTTGAACATCTGGCCCAGGCTGAGCCCCTTCTGCGATGCCTCCGATTTCGGGAAATGCTGGCCCAAGAACATGATGCCGTAGAGCACCGTTGGAATCAGAAACAAGGCAAATTGATACTTCCAATGCAGCTTGTAGACATCGTCCAGCACCCAACCCGAAGCGCTGCCCAGCACCAACCCCGCAGGCCAGCTGGCGTGCAAAATATTGAGGTAGTGGGTGCGATTGCGGAAGAACAACGTGGCGACGAGCGGATTGGCCACGGCTTCCAGCGTTCCGTTGGCGAGGGCAAAGATGAACGACCCCAGCGTCAAGCACGTGCTCGCATTGCCCTTGGTCCAATTCGCATCGGGAAGAAAAGTGATGACCGCCGACAGGAGGTGCATGACGAACGCGGCGATAACCAGCTTTCCGTAACCGATTTTGTCGCAAATGATCCCGCCGATGATGATGCCGAAGCAGAAGCCATTGAAGCCCATGCCGTTAATGTTGCCGACATCGGTGTCGGTGAAGCCAAACTCCAGTCTCCAATTGTCGAGAAACCCGCCGCGGATGGAAAAGCCGACGCCCGCGGCGAGAATCGCCATGAAGCCGCCCCAGAGCAAGCGATGGGCATTGGCGGCAAGGGGGGCGGAGGACGCTGAATCTTTCATGGCCCTGGCAACTCCGGAGAGAAGAGTTCCGCAAACGACGGAAAACAGCGGAATATACTCAGGATTGCTAGCAATGTAAATCAAGACTTCCGCAGGAATCTTGGACGATCCGTCGCAACAGGACGCCGCAGCGCGTTCAACGATCCGCTAGCGGGGCGCTCGTCTTGACCGCGGGCGCTAGCCCTTCGTACCATCTGCCGCCATTTTCCCTTTTTGCGTCTTTGGCCCGCAAAGCGACTCATGACAGGGCCCAGGCAACTGCCGTTTGGCCGTACGCTGGCCCTGATCCTGGCCGTGGCGCTGGTGCTGCGCTTGGCGGCGGGATGGTGGTGGCAGCAGCGGCTGCCGCCGGGCACGCAGTTCGGCTTTGGCGATAGCGCGGGCTACTGGGAACTGGCCGGCCACATCGCCCGCGGCGAGCCGTACGAAGCCGGTCCAGACCGGCTAAAAATCTTCCGCACGCCGGGCTATCCGGTGGCCCTCGCGCCGCTCTTCCTGCTGCGCGACAATCCGCCGGTGCTCTGGGCGCGGGCCGAGGCGGCGCTCTTCGCCACGGCGGCCGTCGGCGGCGTCGCCTGGCTGGGCCGGCTGCTGTTCGACCAGCGGACGGCGCTCCTCGCCGCGGCCATCGCGGCGGTTTATCCCGAGGCGATCGCCTTAGGGGCCTTTGTCTTGAGCGAAGCCGCGTTCACGCCGCTGATGGTGCTGCACCTGGGACTGTGGGTCGTTGCCTGGCAGGCGGGCAGCACGCCCAAGGTCGCTGGATGTTCGCTGGCCGCGGGGATTGCCGGCGGCCTGGCGACGCTGGTGCGGCCGAGCTGGTTGCTCTTCGTACCGTTTGCGCTGGTCGTCGGAATAACGCTTTCCTTACGGCAGAGGAATGCCACAGAGGGCGTTCCCTACAGCGCGTGGCGCAGGCATCTACTGATTGGCGGCGTGATGCTGGCTGGCCTCTGCCTGGCGATGCTGCCGTGGTGGATTCGCAATTACCGTGTGGCGGGCCGCTTCGTTCCCACGTCGCTCCAGGTCGGAGCGAGCCTGTACGACGGGATCAGCCCGCAGGCCACCGGCGCGAGCCACATGGAATTCGTGGGCCGGTTTGCGACCGCCCAGCGCGCGGCCGATGCCCAGCCCGGCGCGGACACGCGCGGCACGTTCGAGGAGCGTCTCGACCGGCGGTTCCGCGACGCCGCGCTCGACTTCGCCCGCCGCGATCCGGCCCGCGTCCTGCAGCTCGCCGGCATCAAGCTGCTCCGCATGTGGAGCCCGCTGCCCAACGCGGCCGATTTCCAGAGCACCACCCTCCGGCTGATCCTCGCCGTGACCTACACGCCCCTGATCATGTTGGCGCTGGTCGGCGCGTGGCGATTCGCCCGGCGCGACTGGCCCTGCTTCCTCTTCGTAATGCCCGCCGTGTATTTCACGCTGCTGCACGTCGTGTTCGTCAGCTCCATCCGCTATCGCCAGCCCGCCCTGCTGCCGCTGATCGTCCTGGCGGCGGCCGTCATCGTTCAGTGGAGGGTTCAGCGTTCAGGGTTCAGGGTTCAGGCGAACGACAAGACCGCCTCACAACCTGAACCCTGAACCCCGAACCCCAATGTCTGCTCCGCCCACGAACAGCCAGCCGGGCCTCGTCGCCCGCTCGCTCACCGAGCTGAAACGGCTCCTGGTGCTGGCGGCGGTCTTGGGACTGGTGGGCGTGGCGGGCAAGTATTATTGCTTCGACCGGCTCGATGAAGAGATCCGGGTTCGCGTCGAGCGGCTGCTTCGGCAGCACTACCAGGGGCTGGCCGTCTCGGTGAAATCGGCCCGCCGCGTGGCCGGACAGGGAATTGAGATTCGCGGCGTCCGCATTGCCGAAGTTGGCGACGGATCAGCTTGTGTCCTCGTCGAAATCGACGAGATCTTTGCCGTCTGCGACACCCAGCTGCCCGATTTTCTCACGCGCACGCCGCAATTCACTGAGTTGCGGCTGAGACGGCTCAAGCTCCGCGCCGAGCGCAAGCCGAGCGGCGTCTGGAACCTCGCGCACCTGCTGCCGCTGCCGTCAAACCCGGGCAGCACGCCGCCGGCCGCCACGATTACCGACGGCGCACTCGAAATCGTCGATCCTTCGGCCAATCCGCCCTGCTCGTGGGCGCTGCGAAACCTCGAGCTGACGGTGCAGCCCGAGCGAAGTAGCGACAGTCGAATCCAGCTGCACATCCGCGGCACGCTGGCCGGCGACCACCTGGATCGCGTGGAGATCGACGGCCTGCTGGATCCGGCCGGCGGCAACTGGGACGTCCGCGGCGCCGTCGATGGGCTCGAATTCAGCCCGCGCCTGCGGGCCGCGCTGCCGCGCGAGCTGAGCGATGCGCTCTCTCCGCTGTCGAGCATCCGCGGGCGGACGTACTTCGGGTTTCACGCCCAGCGTGCCGGGCGTCCGGCGAGCGGGATGCGTCAGCTTCCCGATGGCGCTGCGCCGACCTCCACCCAGACCCAGCGGGAGGCTTACGCCTCCCGCTCGCCAGATGAGGCGCCGATTCACTTCACCGTCCACGGCAAGATTTCCGAGGGCCGGATCGACGATGCCCGGCTGCCGGAGCCGCTGACGGATGTCGCCGCGCGGATTCGCATCGACAACCACGTCGTGCAGATCGACGAGCTTTCGGCCCGCTGCGGAGCGACACAGATCGAACTCTCGGCGACGATTCGCGGCTACGGCCGCGGGCCGATCGACGTGTCGGACCTGAACGTCCGCCAGCTGCAGCTGGAGCGCTGGCCGCTGGCATCGCTGCCGCCGCAGTTGCTCGAGGCGTGGCGTCGCTTTTCGCCGCGGGGCACCGTCGATGTGGCCGGGGCGCTGCGCTATGACGGCCGCACCTGGCGGCCCGACGTCACGGTGCAATGCCACGACCTGTCGCTCGAATACGACCGCTTCCGCTATCGGGTGACCGATGGGACCGGCACCATCGGCGTGCAACCCGACCGCGTCAAGGTGCAGCTGCAGTGCATCGGCGGCGGTCAGTACGTACGGTGCTGGGCCGATGTGGCCAATCCCGGGCCGGAGTTCACGGGTTCGATCGACATCCACACGGAAGGCCCGATCCCGATCGACGACAAGCTGCTGGCAGCCCTCGATCCATCGCTCCGGAAGCTCGTCCGCTCATTCCAGCCGCGGGGCAGCGCCGCCGTGACTGCCCATTTTCAGCGCTCGCCGGGCGAGGCTGCAATGCACCGCCGAGTGGACATCCAGTTGCACGATTGCTTCATCAAGCACGACCGGTTCCGCTATCCGATCGACCGCGTCAGCGGTCTCTTGGAACTGATCGACGACGATTGGCACTTCCGCCGGCTGGCCGGGCAGAACGACAGCGCGGCAATCGGCGGCAGCGGCTCGTATCTGGCCGGACCCAACGGCCGGGAGCTGGTGCTCGACTTCACCGCTTCGGATGTGCCGCTGGCCGACGAGCTGAAGCTGGCGCTGCCGCCCGGCGTGCAGCAACTGTGGGCCAATCTGCGGCCGCGCGGCAACATCGACCACCTCCAGGTTCGGCTCGGATATCACTCCGCGAACCAAAAGTGGTCGATCGAAGTCCAGGGGGACAAGTTCCCCTTCCCACGCAATCCCGAAGGGCCGATCACGCTGGAGCCCGCCTGGTTCCGCTACGCCCTGGACGACCTCCGCGGCAGTTTTCACTACAAGGACGGCCAGGTGGAGCTCAAGGACCTGCACGCCGTGCACGGCCAGGCGGCCGTGAGCGCCGCGGGTCTCTGCCGCGTCTCGCCGGACGGGAGCTGCCGCCTCGACCTCGAGCAGCTCAGCGCCGACCGTGTGCTGGTAGATCAGGATTTGCTGGCGGCGCTGCCGGCCGGCATGTCGCAGTCGCTTGGCCGCTTTCCGCTGGAAGGCCCTCTGAACGTCATCGGCCGGCTGGGGCTGACCGTCGTGCCGCAGCCGGAAATTCCACCCGCGCTCGATTGGAACCTGTCGCTGGTGCTGGCCGACGGCCGGCTGGCGACTGCGACGCCGGTCGAGAGCCTGCACGGCGGCGTGCGGCTGCGGGGCCGCCAGGGCGCCGAAGGTCTGTATTGCCACGGCGAGTTGCAGTTCGATTCGGCCGTCGTCCGCGGCGTGCAGTTGACCGGCGTGCAAGGCCCGTTCTGGTTCGACGGGCGGCGGCTGGTCTTCGGCTCGCTGGCCGACCGCAGTGCCGAGGGCCGCGCGCCGCAGAAAATGACAGCGAAGCTGCTGGGCGGCCGATTAGCGCTCGACGGCGAGCTGAAACTCGGCGACGAAAGTCAGTTCCAGGTGCAGGCGAAGCTCGACAATGCCGACCTGGCGGAAGTGGCCCGCCAGCTCGCCCCGCAGCAGCGCGGCGTCAGCGGCCGCGTGTTCGGGGAGGCCAGCGTCAGCGGCACCGCCCTTGGCAAACACACCTGGCGCGGTGAAGGCCGGGTCTGGCTGCGCGAGGCCAACATCTACCAGCTGCCGCTGATGGTTCGCCTGCTCAGCTTGCTCAGTATCAAGCCGCCGGACCGCACCGCGTTCACCACCAGCGACATCGACTTCCTGATCGAAGGGGATGACCTGACCTTCACGCGAATCGACTTCAGCGGCGACGCGATCAGCCTCAAAGGCAAGGGCCGGATCAACGGTCAGCGGCAGCTCGACCTGAAGTTCTACCCCATCGTCGGCCGCGACGAATGGCAGTGGCCGCTGATCGGACCGCTGGTCGGCCAGACCGGCCGCGAGTTCATGCTGATCGAAGTCACGGGCACGCTCGACCGCACCGACCTCAAGCGGACGGTCTTCCCGCGATTCGACGAGCGGCTCCAGCAGCTGTTCCCGGAGCTGGTGCGAGGCAGTCCGATCGAGCCGGCGATGCCGGTCGAACGGGCGGCGCGGCAGGCCTTCAATCCGCTCCAATGGCTGCCGCGAAGGTAGAATTCGTCAGAGGACCTCTGGTATGAGCATCGGCTCCCTCGGCATTGTCGGCGGCCTGGCAGCGACGCCCGTGTCGCAGCGCGCGGCCGAAGCCGACAAGACTCAGCAGGCAACAACCGAGCAAACGCGCTCCGCCGACGCCGCGGAACAAGCCGAGCTGGCGGCCGGCATCGGGCAGACCTCGGAGGACTCCGAGGCGGCCGACCGCGACGCTGACGGCCGCCGCCTCTGGGAGCGGCCGCCTGAGCAGAAGCCGCCGGCCGAATCGCCGCCAGCCGGTCCGCTCGCCGCGCCTGTGGCGAAGGATCCCTCCGGCGCCTGCGGCGGCCAGCTCGACCTCGTCGGATAGACAGTTCGGTCAGTCAGTCGGTCGGTGGTCGGTTGACTCCCGACCCCTGACTCCCGATCCTGTCACAATCCGCGCCGCCGCCGCTTCTCCGCTGCGGATGCAGAGCGGGATGCCGACGCCGCGATAGGCGTTGCCGGCCAGAGCGAAATGCGGAATCGCCGCGGAGCGGGCTTCGATCTGCGAGACCAGGTCCAGATGCCCCACGTGATACTGCGGCATCATCCCTTGCCAGCGGATGACCTCGAAGAATTCCGGCTCGCCCGACAGGCCGATCAGCTCCCGCAGCTCTTCAAGCACCAGTCGGCGAATCTCCTCCTCGGGCAATTGCCCCAGCTCCGGCTGGAGCGCTCCGCCCACGAACACGCGGAGGAGCACTTTGCCATCCGGGGCTCGCCCGGCAAACTTTACGCTGGCCAGGCTGCCCGCGATGATCCGCCGGTTCTCGATCGCCGGCACGACAAACCCAAAGCCATCGAGCGGATGCGACGCCTGTTCCTTGCGGATACCCAGCACCGCGATCGAGCAACCCGCATGCGGAATCCGCCCGATCAGCGCTGACAGCTCGTCATCGACGCCGGCCAGCAGGCGCGCACTGGCGGCTCCCGGAGCAGCGAGGATCAGGTCATCAAACTCCTCCGCGCCTCCGCCGCCGAGCGACACTCGCCAGCATGGCGCGCGGGGGCCGTCAGCGACCCGATGCGGCTCAATTCGCACCACCAGACAACTCAGCCGCACGCACCCCGTCGGCAGCTTTGCCGCAATCGCCTCCACCAGCTGCTGCATCCCCAGCCGCGGCGCAACAAACAATCCGTAGCGAGCGCCGCTCGCCGCGTCCTCAGCGGGCTGACGCCCACCGCTGGCCAATTCCCGACTCCCGACTCCCGACTCCCGACTCCCGACTCCCGCCCTCATCCCGCGAATCAAGCTCCCATGTTTCCGCTCCATCGCCACAAACTGCGGCAGCGTCGCCGCCATGCTGAGCTGCGCGGGGTCGGCCGTGTAAATGCCGCCGATCAGCGGCTGAATCAGTCGCTCGAACGCTTCGCGGCCGAAGCGGCGGCAGACGAACGACTCCAGGCTTTCGTCGCTGGTGTCCGCGCGGCGGGGCGTCAAATACTCGGCGGCCAGTCGCAGCTTGCCGAGCGGGCTCAAGAGCGGCGTCGTGAGAATCGGCCAGATTTTGGCAGGGCTCATCAGCGTGAAGCCCTCGGGGATCGGCACCAGCTTCCCCCGGCGAACGACCCACGAGCGGCGATGCTGCGTATTCGTGCCGATTAGTTCATCGGCGAGGCCGATGCGACGGCAAAGGTCCACTGCCTCCGGCTCGCGGGTGATGAACATGTCCGCCGAGCGTTCGATCAGCCAGCCGTCGCGCCGAACGGATTGCAGCGCGCCGCCCAGCCGCTCGCCGGCTTCAAAGAGGGTCACGTGCGACTGCGGCGAAAGCTCGGTCAGGCGGTGAGCCGCCGCGAGGCCGGAAATGCCTCCGCCGATGACGGCGACGCGGCGAATGAGGCCGGAGGGAGCGGCGTAGAGAGGGGGGGACGGAGCGACGGCGGGCATGATGCCATTCTACTTTGGCCGGCTGTCGGTGCTGTCGTCTGGGACGCAGTGAAATCAGTTGCCGAAGTCGGCGGAGCGGTTGATACTATGGGATCAGGCCTGGCCGCCGCAAAATGTGGCGGTGCACTTCCTCCCGCCGACTGCCTCCCGCCGATGTATCGTTGCCTGAGCCTACTTGCGACGGCCGCCCTCGCGCTCGCTGCTGCCAACGCGGCTGCCGCGGAAGTGGATTTCGGCCGCGAAGTGCAGCCGGTGCTGGCGGCGAAGTGCGTCCGCTGCCACGGGCCGGAGAAACGGGAAAACGGCCTGCGGCTGGATGCGGGGCGGACGATACTGAAGGGAGGAGACAACGGCCCGGCGGTCATCGCCCGCAAGTCGGCTGAGAGCCTGATGATCCTGGCGGTGACGGGAAAAACGGACCTCGTCTCCAAGATGCCGCCCAAGGGCGAGCCGCTGACCGAGGCGGAGCTCGCACTCATCCGACGGTGGATCGACGAGGGGGCGACGTTCTCCAGTGAGGCGGTCGCCGCGACCAAGAGCAAACACTGGTCGTTCCAGCGGCTCGTGCGGCCGAGTCAGCCACTTCTCCGTCAGGCCGCGTGGCCTGCAGGAGCAATCGATGCGTTTCTGCTCGCGCGCCTCGAAAAGGAAGGTCTCGCACCATCGCCACCGGCCGGCCGGCCGACGCTTATCCGCCGGGCCTATCTCGACCTGATCGGCCTGCCGCCCGCACCGGATGCCGTTGATGCGTTCGTGAACGACGAGCGGCCCGATGCCTACGAGCGGGTTGTTGATCAGCTGCTGGCTTCGCCTCACTACGGCGAGCGCTGGGGCCGCCACTGGCTCGACCTAGCCCGCTATGCCGACAGCAACGGTTACACGCGCGACTTCGGACGGCAGATCTGGAAGTACCGCGAGTGGGTCATCGCCGCGATCAACCGCAATCAGCCGTTCGACGAGTTCACGATCGAGCAGCTGGCGGGGGACATGCTGCCCGCGGCCACGCAGGAGCAGCTCGTGGCGACCGGGTTTCACCGCAATACGCTGTTCAACGAGGAAGGTGGCACCGATCCCGAGCAGTTCCGCGTCGAGGCGGTCGTCGATCGCGTCAACACAACCGGGTCCGTCTGGCTGGGGCTGACCGTCGGCTGCGCCCGCTGCCACACGCACAAGTACGATCCGCTGTCGCAGGTCGAGTACTACCAGCTGTTTGCCCTGCTGAATAACTGCGACGAGCCGACGATCGAAGCCCCGTCGTCATTGCAGCGCGAGCGAGGGGAGCTCG
>Ga0075418_10003672_pt1 | contig 17464 bp, 16 predicted proteins | sample SoiMetdeltSBSDD2_FD_81776 | JGI IMG/M metagenome (GOLD analysis project Ga0075418, IMG submission 81776) | Bulk soil microbial communities from a Populus tree surrounding site in Tennessee, USA - Soil MetaG P. deltoides SBSDD2 | ecosystem: Environmental > Terrestrial > Soil > Tree plantation... | reverse complement strand
TGAGCAAAATTCGACTTCGGAGGCAGTTTACAGCGCTGGCCTGCGCGAAATCAACCGCTCGCGAATTGTTTTCTGTCTTGCTGATTTTCTAACAGAGGTAATCAAGGCTGACGGGCTGAATTGTCCGGTCTTACGGTCGCGCGTGTTTACCGCGTCCAGAATCCGCGAATACAAAACATCGAAGACATCCCGCTTTTCAGTATCGGGCAGGTTCGCGTACTGGCGATCCGACATCAGGCTGACGCCGAATCGGCTGTAAAGATTGGCGATTGCTTGCTGGCGGCCTTTGTATGCGGCGTCCGCCTCACCGGGCTTCCGGCGCGGATCGGCAAGCCTGACCTGCAGGCGGGTCAATTCGGTCAGAAGGCCGGGGCGCTGTTCGATCGCGGCGTCTATCGGTTTCGGTTCGAAGTATTGAACGCCGAATCCGAGAGCGCCGGGGGAAACCATCAACGGCCCGCCGAGGCCTTCACGCTGATACGCCTCGACGAAATCCTGCCACATGATAGGTGTTAGGCGCTCAATGGCCGCATCGGTTAGGTCGAACGGCTTGCCCTCGAAGGTCTTTCGATCGAAGAAGTCCACGAAGAATGACGGAACCGGCGCCGCCTTGCCTCGCAGGAAGCGCGCGCCGACTTCGAGCGCATCTCGGGCTCCGGTCTGAGGCTTTTCGCCCTGGGACGCCCTGACCGCATCGGCTCCGACGTTCCATATCAGCCGCATTACAGGCTGAAGGCCTGCAAGGCCGTCATAATTGTAGTTGCCCAGGCTCAAGCGGAGAAAGTCCGGCTTTTCGGGATTCGTTCCGACCTTGAAGCCGGCCGCCTTTGCGAGCAAGAGCGTGCTGCCTATCATGCCCGTAAATTGCGCCATCTCGGCCATCTGCTTCTTTAGCACAACCCGCCCCTCGGCCGTCCCTGCGTTCCTGAGATACGTTAGCGGGTTTAGCACTTGGATACGCGAAGCCAGCAAGCGTGGCGAGAAGACAAAGAAATTCATTGCATCCATCGCCCGGTCGAGCTTCGGCCCGAAACTGCCTCGCCCAGACGCGATGTTGATCCAGTCGGCGGCGGCTTTGTACGCGCGGTCTGTTTGCTCTTTCGAGAAACCGCGCGCGTCAATCGCCTGCTTGTACTGCTTGAACGTGCTGAGCCGGATATTGTCGAGATATGCCGTATAGGCTTGTTGGCTCTCCCTGACAATTGGAATTCGATCCGCTGTTCGAGATACAAATTCCTCCTCGGCTTTTCGGAGCGGCCCGCGCGACTGCGTTCCTAAATGAAGGCCCGCGTTCTGGCCCGCCTGCGCGTCGGGATCGCTTGCGATGGCGTCAATCATTCGCTGAAAGCGTTCCGTTTTCGGCTGGAATTGAGCCTTGATTCCGCCTTTGATGGACGCCGGCTTGTCCGGTACGAGCGCGCGAAACATCTCAACGGACGAGCGTAGCGCCTTTCCCCAGCGCGACGGCGGCAAGCTCAAGATGGCGCCCTGTCTGAATACGGCTGAAATATCACTACTCGACAACATGGCGCGCGGGACCTGGTAGACGTCGGCGGCAATATTGAGAGCCTTGCGCAGTCTGCTTTTCTGCGCCACGTCTAAGAGCGGGAGCTGTTCAGCCGCCTTCATTGGTTCGACATTGAGCGGGTCCATATTGCGCGCCACGCCGGACGGTTGAGCTTGCTGAAGCTGCCGCCCAATCTCCACTTCCATTGGCGACACTTCGCCCGCGCGCGGTCCTGCCGATGACCGGATCGAAGCGGTTTGCTCAGGCGTCTCGAAGGATCTCACCGGGATGTCGTCGGTTATGCCTTGGAGCTTCAGGAGCGCGATTCGATGATTGCCGTCGTCTTCCACGATAAACTTACCGGGCCGTTGCGGATCGGGAACAACCGTCATCGGCTCGACTTGCTGACGGAGCGGGACGCCCTTCGTTTCCGGCTTCACGCCACTCTTGAGGTTTTCTTGAGCCTGGAATATTCGACCCTTTGAAAGAGTGTCGCGGCCAAGCGAGATGTCGTCCACCGAAATGCGGCGAGCGACCGGAACGGCGTCCACCGGGCGAACCGGAACTGGGACCGTTTCAAGGCCTAAATCGGCGGTCGACACTATCGCGGGATCGTCGGCGCTCTGGCCTACCGCTGCCGCGATCCTGCTCTCCTGTACGATGTCCCGCGAGCCGAAAAACGCCTTTAGTTGACGTAGGTTGGCGTCAAGCTGGGCGCTCGGCTCATCGAGCGGTATATCGGAAATGGCGCGCGCTGTCGGTTCGCCTTCGACCAGTATTTTATTTACAGGGGAGAATGTGCGCTCCGGTAAGACCTCGGCGAGCGCCGCGTTTTCCTCCTTAGTAAGCTGGCCGACTCTCGCGTAATCCTCCCGCATTGCCTGTCGCTCGATTGGCGTGATCGTTCGTTTCGGCTGGCCCGGCCCTGAGACGGTCTTATTAAAACGTCTGTTGGCGTTTGCGATCATCTCCGCGATCTCGTCCGCGCTGTCGGTTCCAAGTTTTTGGATCGCTGAATTAAGCGCGGCGGCCTCCTGTTGAGCCGTGGTGAGCGGGACATCGGGCGCGGCCTGAGACAAGGGAGAAGGGGCCTTGAGAGCAGGAATGGGCGCTTCCGGCGGAGCGGCGGGTATCTCTGGGGCGATCGCCTGAGTGGGAACCGGAGGCGCTTCGATCGTCGCTCCGCGGCCCGCCTTGATTCTGCGGACAATTGGAGCGATGGCCCTGCCGACTGGAATAGGGGCGGCGGCAAGCGCGACCATTGGGACTAGCATTTCCGGCGCGCTCATAGATTGCAGGCCGGCCATTCCGGCCATTGCCGTAGCGCTCCCGCCTGTTGAAACTCCGGCGACCACCGTAGGGAGGGCGCTCAGTACGCCCTCAGTCGCCCTGCGCGTGATTTTGCCAGCCAGCGAGGGGTCGCGTCCGGCCAGCTCGTCAAGCCTTGCCCTTTCGGCTCTCGCCTCACGGGAAAATAACGTCGGATCGGCGTCCATTCTGGCTTCACGCGAGCGCGCGATCTCAGCCACGCGGGGCGCTTGCGCTATCTGCTGGGATGCAAAACTTTGACCGGCCATCGCCGGCCCGGCCGCCATGCCTGAAATGAGCGGCAGTGCGCCGCGTCCTGCCTGTTCGAGTATCTGGCCGATAGGGGCGAAGTCACCACGCTTCGCCGCGCCCAGCGCTTCTTCCATCACTCGGCCGGCGTCCGCCGCACTGAGCAGCGCGCGCTGTCCGCCGATCTTGAGGTTTTCGAGAAATCCAGGCGCGGAGGGCGGCGCGGGGCTTACCGGCTGGGCGACAATCGGAGCGGCAAGCGCCTCTTCGATCGATGGCGGCTTCGCCTTCTTGGACTTGACTGGAAGCCTTAAGGCTTCCTCGATGGAAATTTGTGGCATTATTGCACCGTGAAGCCGCGCGCTTTCAGATCGGCCTCGACGGCGGCTGGGTCGCGTCCGGTTTTCTTGGCGTGCGCTTGAACTTGAGCGCGCGTAAAAACAGTCCCGGCTGGCGCGGCCTGCTTCATTTCAGGCGGAACGAACGGGCCTTGTGGTCCGCCAGGCTGACCTGGCATCGGCCCCAGGCTAGCCGGCTGGCCTTCGACGAACACGCCACGCGGTCCTTGTGTGATCGTTCCCGCGTTGATCGCGCTGCTTACACTCGCGAACGGGACAACAGACATCGTGCCGTCCTGATTCTGGACTTCGACCATCACCTTACCGCCCGCGGCGCCCCCGCCAGATCCGCCCGCGCTCGGCCTATACTTTTCGATTCGACTATAGCGCTTGGCGTCCGCCGCGCTAAGGGGCGTTCCTTCTATTTCGTGTTGAGCGAATCGCAGAGCATCCTGCCGAGAGACTTTAAAATCATCCGTGAAGGTATTCGCCAGTGTGGTAATCGCGGCCCTGCGGTCCTTGGCGTCCTTGCGCTCCTGCTCTTGCCGTTCAAACTCGGCCTTTCTCGCGTCGCGCTCAAGCTCGAAGGCGGCGCGCATCTGCGCGATAGCCTCCGCGCTCTTGAGGCCTGATCGCTTTATTGACTCTTCAAAGTCCCGGTCAGCCTGCTTGTCCAGTAGTTGCTGCGCTCGCTGCGCGCGGCGGTCCTCGGCGCTCAGTACGGCCTGCTCGCCCGCAAATTCCAGTTCTTGCCTGCGTGTATCGAAGCGCTCCTTCTGCGCTCTAAACTCACGCATCGGCGCTTCGCGCTCCCGCCGCAGCCCTTCGAGAAATTGCGGTCCCTGCCCTTGGACGCCCGCGCCGAACCCTTGAAGCGCGCGAGCGATACGGATAATCAAGCTCGTCGGCTCGACTGTCGGCGCGACTGGTTCAGGTCCGGCCATCCCGGCGAAGCGCGCCCTGATCGCGTCCGCGTCAACAGGAGCCGGGAGCGGAGCCGGTACAGGCCGCGGCTGCAATGCCGCGAGCGCCGCCGTAGTATCCATTTCGAGCGGCCCTATCCCGCCCGTGGGAGCAAGCGGAACCGGCGCCAGTGGACTTGGTTGTTGTCCTTGTAAAAGCGCCAATAGCGCCTGCTCAACGCCTGCCGTAGCTGGTCCAAATGCCATATATTACCCCCTGAATCCAGCGATGCTTGTACCGACGCCCTGGGCGGCTTGTCCCAGCGTCTGGATTGTCGCAAGTATCCTGGGCAGCAATGCCCGCGATTCCGCAAGCCTGCGGTCAGCCTCTTGCTGGTTTAGCTCAAACCCTTGATTCGCCTGCCTTGCTCTCTCGTTAAGGTCGGCAAATCCCAGATTGAGATTGCCGCCCGCGATGTCGCGCTGCGTTTGCTGGCCGGTAAGATTTTGAATCAGGCCGCTCTGAAGGTCCGCGCCGCCGAGTAGGCCCTGAAGCGCCGTCGCGAGGTTCGCCCGCTGGGTGTCCGTGACGAACTGACGCGCCCCTAGTTCGCGGCCAGCGCCCTCGGCGAGCGCCTGCGACGTGACGCGGCCTTGATTCTCTAAAAGCTGGCCTACGGCGTTCGTGGCGATTGAGCTTTGTTGAACGCGATTACCGAACAGCGATGCAAGCTGGCGCGCCTGGTCCTGTTGAAACTGTTGAGTCAATTGCGTGAGCGTGTTTTGCGTGATCTGGTCGAGCGCGGCCTTGGCCTGCGGGTCGAGCTGCGCCAGCACGGCAGGCTCTTGCAGTCTCGCGGCGAGCGCGCGAACGGCTTCGATGTCGGACTGTACGCCCTGCGCGCCGGTCAGCTGTCCCAAAAGGCCTTGCTGGCCCTGTCCGGCCGGAAGAATCGGAGGCCGATCGGTCTGCTCCATTACTCGGCCCGCGTTCGGGTCGCGGCCGTCGAGTGAGCGCGTGGCGGTATGGCGATAGCCCTCGGCGTCTATCCATTCGGCGCGATCAGGTCCCTGAAAGACGATCTGCGAACCGGGCGGAATCGGAAATGGACCGAATACCGAATCCGCGACTCGCCCTAGAATTTCAGGCGTCAGTTTCGCGCCGGCGCCTTTGCCTGTACCGACCGCCCCTTGAAGCGCCAATTGAAAAGGTGAAAGATTCGATGTGGCCATTAAACGCTCCCTTTCAACAAGATAAATCCTTTTTGCTCTATGTCGCCAGCGGCTGCGGTCCCGTTCTGGCCCGTGGATTTTATCACGTTGGTTGTCGCAAAATTCTGTCCGCCTACGTCGGTCGCAAGCGTGGCGATCAACGAAATGCCTTCAACGCCGATCGCCGATACATATCCCGATAGAGTGGTTGAATTTCTTCTATAGAAAAATCCGACAAGTAGCGCCGCTCTTGCGTTGAGCGCGAGCGCGCCGGTGTCATAAATTGCCGTTGAGCCGAAGTAGATTCTATACCTCTTCGTATTCGCATTGCCCGCCGTGTTGAATCCCGTGACTACAATCATGAAATCGCCATCGGCCGCAAAGACATTTGCTGATGACGTCTTGCTTGAGAAGTCCGTTTCGGTGGTATTGGCTCCGGTCGTCCTCGTTGTGGGGTCCATGAAGTATGTCCCAAAGTTGCTTATCTGATCGGTCGAGGGTGTCGCGCCGATGCCCGCAGGAAGAAGCAGCTTGCCCAGCGCTGAGAGCGTGGCCCTACTCGTGCCGTTGTTGAGCCATGTCTGAATAGTCCCGGCTCCCAGCTGGTCCACGCGCAGAACGGGATCGGAGGCGTGGTTGTACTTTAGAAGCGTGTCCTTGCTCGTTGAGACGCCGCTAAGCAGGTTCACGAGTTGGTTGAACTCGTCGTCAACTTCCTGAGACTCGATGAGCGTATTAGGAACAAAGTCCGTTATGCGTTGAAGTACGGCCATTTCGCCCTTATTAAAAAGTTAGCCTATATCCCTCGATGGTCACGGTTACGTTCCGTTCGCTTACCGTGCCACTTCTAGCCGACACGAAAACACAAAAGATTGCATTCTCGGAGACGTTGAAGTCCGCGAAGTTGTCAGGATAGACGGTGTTGGATGCGTTGTTCGTATCGTTTAGCCCTAGGGAAGAAATCGTTCCAACTCCCTGCTGTTGAACGATAAACGTAACACTCCCGCCCGCCGTGTGGGAGCCGCTCACGTAGGCGACCTTTGCCGCCGTGATCGTGTACTGGCCGCCAGCGGGAATTATGATCGAGCCGAACGCCGGGTCACTAAGAGTCGCGGTCGAGGGGTCCGCTATGCTGAACGATGCCGTAAATGAGACTTTCTTGGCGTCCACATAGCTCTTTCGCGTGAGCTGGTTTGCCGTAGTCGGATCGGACGCCGGACCAATGGGAATCTCCTCGAAGGTCGGCACGCCCGTAACGTCGTCAATAATGATCGCATTGCTTATCCCCGACTCCCCGATGACGAGTTGCCCTAGTCCGTTCACGAACAGAACCCAATTCTTGGACAGTCCGCTATCGGTCAGTTGAAGTACGGGCGCGGACTTGGAAACAAGGATATCCCCGCCCGTGAGCCGTAGTCCGCCGTCGTTGGCAACCTGCGCCTTCAAAATGCCCGCCTGGTACCACTCCTGAATCGGCCCGGTTGAGAGCTGATTTAGCTCAAGTGGCGGGTCGCCCGCATCGCTCACGTCGAGGGTCGCCTTGATATTTATAGACGTTCCGTTGAGTAAGTTGACTATCTGATTAAACTCGGAATCCACTTCGCCCGACAGGATCGGCGTTGCAGGAATAAAATCAGTGACGCGGGCTAAAGTTGAAGCCATTACAGGTCCGTGACCCCCTTCTCGTTCAATAGCGTATACATCAGCAACATGTCCTTGATGACTATGGCCTCGTCGGCCTGGCCGTTCGAGACTCTAAAGGTTATCGTCTCGCCAATTCGACCGGAAGAGTTGGAAAGAAGCCTTCTGATAATCTGAACTGGCCCTTGTACAGCGCTGTCCCAGCTGTCCGCGTCCCATATCGCCTGATCCCACAGGGCGCCAAGAGTCGCCGCGCTCATGTTGAAGGACTGATTTCCGCCTTTGCTCAGGTTGTCATCGAAGAAATACTGAATCGCCACTTGCGCGGTATTGGTCAACAGATCGAAATTAAATCCCCACTTGTGCCATTCTTTTCGCAGCAACACAGACTCGTGCGGAAATGCCTTCGTGCGAAGCTCTTTCGGATAGGATTCCCCGTTGTCGCTATAAACGCCGCCTTCTTCTTTAGGGACATAGGTGAATAGCTGATGAGTGCCGTCAGGATTCTCGGCCCCGACAACGTAGACGGTCCCGGTCGCGCTCGGAAACGAAGTCGCGGCGGTAAAGCCCGCAAGCCCGGTGAAGCGGGTCCATCGCGCGGCGTCCACTCCCGCCTGTATGTTCAGGTAGTCAAGAATATAGCTCTCATTGATGGATCTCGTCGATAGGTTGCTTGGGAACGACAGCCAGTATTGATTCGCGTTCGGCAGCAAGAGCGACGGAATTTCTTCCGTTGTCTTATTGATCTTGCCGATCTCGGCCACGTTTCTGCTATAGAGCGCCGTGCGGAAATCCTCGGCCACTTCCGACAGTCTAAGGCTTGCCAGGCCTTGGGCTGAAAGGTAAACAACGTCATCGAGCAACGGCGCGATCGAATAGGGCGAGACGCAGCCGATGGTCTGCGAGAAGATGGAGACTCGCAGATTGCTGGCGTTCGTGATTGCGGTTGCGGGATTGATAGGGCCGAGCTTGTAAATCTTTTTCGTCTTCCAGATATAGAGCGCGTCCTTCGTGGCGAAAAGCCCAGTGATAATGTCGTTATCGTCAATCTCTATATCTATTGAGACGCCCTGCGCGTCGGTTCCGGTAGACCAGTTTTCGGGGTCGCCCAGATGCGATCCGCGAAGCTGGTTCGGCTCCGTGGCGGAAACTATCCAGACGCGATTTTCCCAAAGGGCGATGTACTTTCCCTTTGGAGGCGATCCGCCGAGCGCGGCCGCTACGGCGCCGGTTGAAACCTTCACCGGATTATCGCCTGACGTGGCCTTGTTCACGCCGATAGCGATGTCCTTGTACGTGATCCATTGCCAGAACGTGTCGTTCGGAAGGGTTAGGGCGCCGGTCAGGTTCGTGTCGCCCGTTCCGTTGGTTTCGACGATTCGGAGCTGGCTGCCGGTCGTGAACAGGATTCCGATCTCGCCCGATCCCGACGTAAAGTAGTAGCCGGATGTTATGCGGCCGGCGTAGGTGTTGGCGTTTAGCTCGACAAACCCATTGCGAGTCGAAAGGTTGTCCGACTCGTCGAACTCCATGTTGATGATGTCCTGAGCGGCGTCGTCGGGGATTTCGGTGGAAGGCTTTGACGTAATAATCCCTCGGCCCCATCCGGCGTAAGGGATCGTTCTCATTCCCGCGTTGTCGGCATTTGTGGAGGCCAAGATTAAACCTCCTTACCATGTGTCTGGGAAGTTGCCAGGAAGGCGCGGGCCACGGCGGCGCCGCAGATTGGCCAGGTCCACTTCTTGAAGTACGGCCTTGTCGGCGGCTTTATTGTTTTCCCGATTCTTGATTAGCTTCAGTCCGCTTTCGTATCGGCGGATAGCGAGCGCCGAGGCGTCGTATTTGCCGAGATTTTCAAGCAAGAAAGACCGAACGCGGTCAAGCGTCGGTACGATCCACGATAGCGGGATCGGGATATGTGACGCGCTCGCGGTATCGGTCGGATCGAAGTAATGCTCCTCTTCGATGGACTCGACGGCGGCCGGAATCGGGACAAGGCGGATCTTCAAGAGCGTGTCCGATCCTGACAGTGTGACGCCGTCCTCAAGCCACCATCGAGCGCGGCCCGCGTCCGTGAGCTTGATTCCCCGTATGACCAACTCTTGAGTCGTGGCGTACACAATCGGGGAGCCGTCCGTGATATACCGAAGCTGAATCAGTTCGCGGGCGGTCGCTGGCATGTTATAGGTAGCCGTTCCGATCACCGTGGCGAAAGTGGCGCGGGCTTTGTAGGGATTGAAATTAGTGGCAAGCGCGATCTCTTGAACGGCCTCATTGACGCGCTTCTCAACAAGCGTAACGAAGTCGGTATCGTCGGTTGACTCGCCAACTTCGGTTATCAGGCTTAGCGCTATTGAATTCGGAGTCGCCAATTATTCCCCTTGCGTTCGCTTCTGGTGAGATTTTAAAAGCTCAATCTCGGCCTGATGGACCTTGAATTTCAAGTGGTCCTGGTATGCGTGAATCGCCTGCAGGACAATTAACAGCGCCAGGCCGAACAGTTCCATGCCCTTGGACCTCACTTTGCCCCTGTCAGAAACTCGTTTTTGATGGATTGGCCCACGCCCCATTGCCGCTTGCTCAGTTCGCCCGCCGTAATAATGTGGTCGTCGAGTTGCTGCGCGGTATGGGCGGTCGCTTCGTGGTATTCGCGCAGCGCGATAAGCCGATCCCCAAATGTCTCACCGTTGCTCATCGGCTGGCCAATCGGCGCATCGCCCCAGGCGGTCGCCCCTGCTTCCTTCGCGGCGTCCCACGGGCAATTACGGGTCCGACACATCGAAGGCGTCAGCTCGACATATCGCCGGACGGTATTGAAGGCGTCCACCTTGATCTCCTGATGGACCATTTTTCGATTATCGGCCGAAATCGCATCTGCCTTGATCTTGGCCTCGGCGGCCTTCAATTGAAGCTCGCGCTTCATTTCCTCGGCATCGTCGGCCGTGATCCCGGTTTTAACGCTCGGCGCCTGCGGAGGCTTCGCGGCCTGCTTGCGCTCGCGCGTGGCCAGGTTCGAGGCGCGGATCTTGGCCTTCTGGTCCTCGGACATTGGGCCGCGCTTGCGGATCTTCTTTTCGGCGGGCGCTTGGGGCTCGGCGGTCAGAAATTCATCGGTCATACTCAATAGCTCCTCCCGCCGCGGCCCTTCGCGGTCCCCATCGCCTTGCCCGTTGCGTTAAGGCGTCCGGCTCCCATCGTCTTTGTGCCACTATTGCCCATTGTGAAGCCGCGAGCGCCATTGACCTTCCCGGCTGTCGGGTTCGTGGTGTTCGTGTTGAATTGAGCCTTTTTACCGATTGTGGTTTTCTTCATTTTCTTCATTGCGGGCATAAATTTCCTCTCGCTTAAAAGGGTCTACCCTTCGAGTAGTATTCAACCAGGTCTTGTTTGATTAAGTTAAAATCGTCGTCCAGCCATAGGATGTCTTCATGCAGGTGTCCTATGCGAACACGGTTAGCCATGTAGATCGTATTGCCGGCCTCTCGGAACTTAGCCCAGAAATAGCTGTCGGCATCAGTCTTGCCGTCCTCCCATTCCCCCTCAGCGTTTGGGGTGTCAAGAAACCAGGGCTTTTTTAGCTTTTGAATCGCGCTGACCTTGATGATGGTAAGACCGTAAACCGTGTTGTCCACCTTCGTTAAATCAAGGCGCTTCATCTCGTCCAGCGGGACGCCTCCGCCCCATTCGCCGTCCTGCTTTATGATTCCGGCTAGCGGCGGATGGTCTTTCCATCGTGACGCCTGCCAGGAAGCTATGGCGTCGGCTTCAGGATAGCGGACAGCTAGCCGCAGAAGTTCATTTACGTCCCAATTCGTAAAGATCGAGTCGTAATCAATCGTTATGAGATAGTCAGCGCCGGAGCGTATGAGCGAGTTGAAGCCATTCTGCATGGCTGCGCCCCAATTAATACCAGCCCCGCCCGTTCTCAATACCAGTATTCGCGGGTCCGCGAAGCCCCGTTCGATGACGCCTGCGACGGCCTGAAACCCAAGTCGCGGAACGGATGTCACGGCTGCGACCGTATAAAGCGCCTTGGCTCCGGTCTTCTCGTCGTGAATGTATATTGGCGCGATCTCGTGGACCTTCTTCGCCTTGGATTTCTTCTGATACAGCGCCTCATAAATCCGCTCGACTTCAGGCTGTGGGCTGCGCTTGTAATGCCAGGTCAGGACGCGCTCGAAGCCGCGCGCCGTCAGGTATTCGTCAAGGTCTTTCAGTAGGCAGCCGCCTTTGTATAGCTCGAAATCGCAGGCCTCCGCGCGGATAAACTTGAACTTGTCGAGAATGCCTTCGGCGCCCTTCAGGACAAGCAGCTCCGCGCCTTGAACGTCCATAATCAACGTGTCGTACTCGTCGAGATTGACGCTATGACGTTGGAGCGCGGTCTTCAGCGTGGTCGTGGTCAGGTTGACGGTTTGGGTGTAGGCGATTTCGGGCCAGATACGCGCATGTTCTCCAAAATCGAAAACCGACGAGCTTTGACCGTCGTTGCTCGCTACGTGGAACTCCCTTACGTCGTCGTCCTTATCCGTCAACAGATAGCGGAGCGCTCGCTGGTTTGGGTATCCGGCGATATTTCCGGCCAGCTTTTGAAAAGCCTCCGGTAAGGCTTCGATCCAAACAACGGGCAAGTTGTAGCCCGCATAAATATCGCGCGCCTGGCCGGTGTTCGCCCCGACGTGAATAACGCCCTTTGAATCCTTGATAAACTCGTAAGTCGGAGTCGGCGCGTAGCTCGCCTTCGGCTCCGGCTTGCGGCCTTCGAGGTTCAGCGAGACGTGGTAACTCGAACAGTCCGGCGCGTCGGATTCCCACCGCTTCACGTCCACAAGTCCGGCGCCCTCAAGCAGGGCTTTTAGCTTTTCTTCATTGAAGAATGCCTTGTGGTAATCGTCGCCATCCGCCTGTCCGCCGAACAGGTAGTGCTCAAGCCTGCCGTCGTCCCTGTGTCCGTTCGAGTAGGCCTTAACTATCCAGTCGAAATCGGGAACGGCGATCTTGAGAAGTCCGCCAGGCTTGAGAACGCGCGCCCACTCCTTCACCACGTCGGCCACTTGCCCATGTGGGAAGTGCTCAAGGACGTGAGACGCGCGTACCTCGTCTACCGCGCCATCGTCCGCAGGCAGCGGGTAGATTTGGTCGTGGGTTTTAATGTCGAGGTTATGGTAGCCCGCGAGCGGCGAGCTACCAGACCCCAGGTTGAGTTTAGATGGAATCATCCTTGCCCTATGTAGACCTCGATATTGGCGCCGTTCGAGTCGTTTGCGTCAAGTGCGATGACGGGCGACTGCGCGTAAGCCAGCAATTCAAAATAGTCGTTGCTGGTAAAGTTGGAATCGGCCTGCGTAAGCGTTTGAAGTATTCCCGCCGACGCCGAAGATCCGAGCCGAGCCTCGGCCGCCGTCGAAGCCGCGACCTTAGCCGAGGCTACGCGCCCATGTCTGGTCACCCAACCGAACGAGGCGGAGGCGATTGCCACATGCGCGATAGCTACGACGGGCTGCTGCACCGCTGACGTCGGAATGAGGACGTTCGGCTCCGTCGCTTCATCGGCTTTGATCTTAAGCGCGTCACCAAGCGCAATTGCCGATCCGGCCTTGATATAGCGGAGCTTGGTCCCTGGAAAGTTGGCCGTGTCCGGATGGTCGCTTTCGGTTCCAGGCGTAAACGCGGCGCTTGCATCGACCCTCGTTGGGTCGCATCCTAAAATAGCTCCCATGTAGCCTCCTTATGGCGTGTATTCGACGTTCATGCGGCCCTGACGGCGACGGTTATTCATTACAAGGTTTGCGTGGAGGATCATTTGGATCGTGTCGGCCATCTGATCGTATGGGCGGATCGGATCGGACATCACGAAATCGAAATTTTCCATCATCACGAACTTGAGATATTTAAGATTGAGCGCAAGGAATCCGTGGCCCGCCGTGGCGCTCGCGGCGGCGTTCGTGTGCGGAAAGATGTGGTCATCGAAGCAGACGACCCCGCCTTTGAAGATGTAGTTTTGAAAGCCGCTCCGTACCATATCCTCGTCAAACGCTTCGCGAATGTAGCGCTCATTTGAAACAAGCGTCCCTTCCCAGGCCTCATGCACTTCTTTCGACGTGATATACATCGTCGGCCATTCGTTTTGGCTTGAGCAGGAATTGGCAAGGCGGCGCATCGCGGGCGGGAGGGTAGTCGGGGCGGTCGCGATATCGCCCGGGGAAGCCTCCGTTTGATTGCGCCAGTTCGTAAACGTAGCGGAATCGATGTTCCCGTAGACGCTGTTTGTCCCGGCGAAATCCAGGCCGAGCGCGAGGCCGGTCAGGTCCGCGCCGCCTCCTCCGGTTCCGTCAAGGAATAGCTCGCGGTTGACCTCGATCCGCATCGAGAGCGCCAGGCGATTTATGATCGCGTCCCACAGGTCCACGGGCGCCGTCGCGCTATTGGAGTTCTTACCCTGTTCGAGCAGTGAAAGACCTTCCGTTCCGGCGATGATCTTCCAAAGGTAGCTAGCCACGTTCGGATCGGTTTGCAGCGTGACATCAAGCGTCTGATATTCCGTGTACGAATGGACGTTTGTGTTGGTGGTCAAGATCGTCGGCTCGACAATCTGCGTCCCGCCTGGGCGCGTTTCTACCGCGTCCATCATTGCCATTTTCCATAGCAGGGCGATTGACCCAACTATGGACTCCGTGACTCGCGGCGCGTAGAGCGGCAATGTAGTTGCCACTACGCGATTAAAAGAGGTGTCTAAGGCCATCAGGTTTCTCCTTCTGGGCTACTGCAGGTTGCCCAGGGCTTGCTGTTGAGCTACCCAGTGCGCCAGTTTTTTAAAATTCTTGGCGACATCGGGCGGCGGTTCGGGCGGGCCTGTCGCCCGGCCTCCGTTGTTGGATTGATAGCGCGCGGCTTGTGCGGCTTTCTCCGCTTGCTGCGCCGGCGTAAGGATCGGATTTAAAGGTTGCTTGACGCTCGGAGCTGGCGCGGGACTCACGCCTAGCCCGGCTTGAATCTGGTTAATCAAGTTGTAGGTCGCTTCAATTGAGACGTTCGGATTATTGCCGGCCAGCTTTTGCGCGAGCGCGGATTTCTGTTGAAAATCAGGCTCGGCGCCGTACTTGGCCTGAAGCGCAAAGGTTTCCCCGTGCTTGCGGGCGTCTTGAATCGAAGGGAGATGATTCCGCATCTCGGCCTGTAATTCGGCCTTAGCGGCCGCAATCGCGTCAGCCCTGACAGCCTGAGCATACGCGGCGCGCCCTTCTTCGTCCTCAAGATCGAAGCGGCTGTAATCCGGCTCGGCCGGCTTCGCGGGCGCTCCGCTCAGTACGTCCATCAGCGGCCGGCCGGTCATTAAGGCCGTAAGCATCGCGGTCTGAATTTGATTCTGTTCGGCAATTTGCGCTCTCAGTTGCGCGATCGTGTCAGGCTCGGCCGGAGCCGTGACAGCCGGCGCAACGGGCGCGGGAGTCTCTGCCGGGGTCTCGGCGGGCGCTTCGATGGGCTTGAATCGAATCTTGCCCTTTTCATTCAGATCCATTTCGACCTTCGATGGATCTATGCCTGGATACATGCGAGCGAAAGGGGTTGTGGGCGCGATAGGTCTAGGGGTCGGAGTTTCGGCCGGGACTTCGGGCGCTTCGGCTGCGAGCGCCGCCACTTGTAGCGGCGTCTGAGCATTGCCGTCAAATTGAAGTCCGCCCCCTGGTCCAGACTTAATGGAAAACTTTTGAACGCCGAGGCCTTGGCCGACTGGCGCTTGTCCTTTCATAGTTTACTCCAAACTGCGCGCTAAGCTGACGCGCGGATTATTTGTCTATTTATCTTTAGTGTCAAACGGATACGCGGCAAAGTTAAGGTTTAACTTTAAGTCTATCGTCAGTTGATGAGACTAAAGGGGTGTCGGATAGCGGCTTTGAAGCCTCCGGTTTAAGGTTTCCGAAAGCGTCCAGAAGGCCGCGTTCCGCTACGGCATCGCGGAGAAATTGCCTTGATTCGGCCGCGAACTTCTCATCACGGGCCTTTGCGGCAGCCTCGGCCATCGCCTTCATCCCGTTCGCGTCCGTGCGATCTCCGACGCGCGTAAGTTTTCGCTTTTTCATACTTTTATTGAGTTGAGATTCAGAGGTGAAATATCCGTGGTTCTCAACGACATGGCCCGCCCATAGGGAATCGGGCTTCATTACGGTCAGGGGCCATACGTATGGAGACGACTTACCGCAATCGGGGCATTTATACCGCTCGCTCTTAGGCAAGCTATTTCGCAGGACCTCAAATACGCCGTGAGTTTTGCAGTTGAATTGGAATAGCGGCATATGCGTGCTTTCAGGGCCGCCGCGCGATAGTCGGCCGTGTCTCAATCTGCCGACTGGCCACTTGCTCGACGACCCTGAAACCTTTAGCTCTCAGGGTAAAGCAGGTCAATTTGATCTCGCACTTTGAGCAGCGCGCGTTTTAACTCTTCGGCCTTATCGGGATTTTTGACCGCTTGTTTAATCGCGGTCAGGATGACCGATATAGCCATGCTGATATAGAAGTCCATGATTACCTCACATTATTTGGTTTGCCCCGCCGAGGATCTGCATTAACAGGTCTTGCTCGGAGAAGCCTTCTCCCGGCTGACCGACTGACGGCTGACCGGGAATTTGTTGCGGCGCGAGCTGGCCTGCAAGAGCGGGAGGCAAGCCCGCACCTGCGCCCGCCGGCGCCAAGGATTGCTGCAGTTCGGGTTGAATTGAGAGCGCGGGCGTAAAGAAGCGCCCTACGTCCTGATAGTCAGGGAAGGATTTTAAGAGCCAGGCGAACAGCTCGACAAAGTTGATCCTGACGGGCGATCCCGACTGCGCCATTAGCGGGTCGAACTGCGCGGCGACCTGCGCCACTTGCGTCTTTTGCTGGCGCTCGATGTCGGGATTGGTTTTTGGAGCTGAAAAGTAGCTGACCGTGACATCGGTTTCCGCCTGTATCTCAGCGTGGGAATACTCGCGCCATTCCGTACTGAGAAGGCCCACGATCTGCGCGACATCTTGCTGAACGCGATTGGCTTTCAAATGCTGAAGGACCTGACGGGCGATCTCGTTTACGCCGGCTTCGACGTTTGAGATTTTATCATCGGCCTTCAGGCGCATCACATTGACCTGCGTGGTAACCACTCCGGCCGGGGTGCGGGCGGCGGGCGTCTCGCCCTGGAAAATCGCGTCCGCTCCGGTCGCCTTGGCGCCATCCTGCGCGATTGCTTGCTCTAAAATCAGGTTGTCTCGATTGAGCGGCGGATTATCAATTGCAAACAGGTCGCCGTTGCGCTCCATCCTGATAACGCTCAGATTCGGCAAGCCCGCGAAATCATCGATGGCTTCTTTTGCCACGCCCGGCGTCGCGCCGTACATATTCTTCTGCGCTCGAACGTTCTGAATCTGTTGAGTGCGGATTCGGTTCGTCTGAAGCTGCGGGTCTTTCAACTGGCGCGCCACGCCGATTGGATAAAGCAGACCTTCGGCTCGGAGGAACTGGATCATCACGAACGGCAGGCCGTCGAGATAGGGATAGCGCCACGGCTCGACGTCGAGCGGATAAGGTAGGCCCTCGGCCATCGTGATTACCTGACGATGGCCCTTGTCCCATATTTCCCATATGGCGATCGAGGACTCTTCGGGAATCCTGACGGCCAGATCCTTACCGAACATTCCGCCCGCGCTGAATCTGGCGTCATTCCTGTAGGCCGATCGGCTCGTGAGATTATGAGACGCGGCGCCGGATTCGATAAGGCGTGTCACTTTCGGGTCGTATCGCTTGTTGGCGACAACATTGGCAATGGGAATCCAGGAGCGCCTTGCCGCCCATCGGCCCGTTCGGGGCGTCCCGTCACGCCCGGTCAGGTCGTGAAGGAAATCATGCGGATCTACCCATTCGACAATCGAGGCGTCTCGCTTGACGTAGTCGCGATATTCGATACTACCGGAAGACTTACGGCGCGCTTCGTCCACTTCGACTACGTAGCCTGTCTCCGCTATGCCGTGGCCGATGACTACAACGTCGTCAACCACCTTTTTGACCTGTTCGGTCATCTCGCGTTCGTTCCACTCATAGTTGAGCAGGGATGTGTGAATCTCGGCCGCGTTTACGTCCCCGGGCCGATTCGGCTTAGGCTTGACCTTGAATTCGATCTTGCCGTTGAGCAGGAAGGGCATGTAGGCGGACGCGATGGTCTGGACGATGTTGTTCGTATAGACCGAAGTAACCGTATCGCTGTACAGATCCCCTCCGTTTTTCCCGGTATCTCCTAACTGCCATTGCCGCGCGTTGAACCAGTGCCGGTAGGCGGCGCAGTG
>Ga0075418_10003670_pt1 | contig 17466 bp, 18 predicted proteins | sample SoiMetdeltSBSDD2_FD_81776 | JGI IMG/M metagenome (GOLD analysis project Ga0075418, IMG submission 81776) | Bulk soil microbial communities from a Populus tree surrounding site in Tennessee, USA - Soil MetaG P. deltoides SBSDD2 | ecosystem: Environmental > Terrestrial > Soil > Tree plantation... | reverse complement strand
TCCTGCTCGTGGCGGCCGTCGGCCTGCTCGCCTGGAACCCGTACAACCTGCTGGAACCGGGCTTTCAGCTCTCGTTCGCCGCCGTCTGCGCGATCTTCGTGCTCGTTCCGCGGATCGAGGGCCGGCTCGAGGGCTATCCCGTTCCACGCCTGCTCGCGACCCCGCTTGCTGTCGCAGCCGCCTGCGGTCTCTGCGCGGCGCCCCTCCTCTGGGTCGACTTCGGCCGCGTCCCCATCTACTCCGTCTTCGCCAACGTGCTGGCCGAGCCGGCGATGCCGTTCCTCCTCGGCCTCGGCCTGATCTCCGCCGTCGTCCACCCACTCGTCCCGGTGGTCTCGGAGTCGCTGGCGTGGGTAAACGGATGGTGCGCCGCCTACCTGGCCTGGTGCGCACGCCTGGTCGGGGGGCTTCCTCACTCGCAGGTCGCCTCGCTCAGGGCTCTCTTGCTCCTCGCGGATGCCGCGGTGCTCATGTGGATGCTCTGGCGACTCCGGCGCCCCCGCCTGCGTCGCGCCGGCGAGCTCTGCGGCGCGGGAGTCGCACTCGGCCTCGCGTGGAGGCTCTTGGGCTGATCTCCCGACTATTGTTGACCTCACCGTGGCCTCCGAGCTCAAGCCCGTCTACCTCCTCTCCGGCACCGACCGGCCCAAGATCGAAGAGGCGCTGCGGCGGCTCCGGGCCCGAGTCGGGGAGGGCGGAAACGAGGTTCTCTCGGCTGCCGAGACAAGCGGAGACGAGGCCGTCGCCGCCTGCAATGCCCCCGGTCTCTTCTCGACTGGGGCGCGGGCGGTGGTCGTCCAGCACGTCGAGAGCTGGAAGTCGGCGGACGTCAAGGAGGTCACGACCTATCTGGCCGATCCTGCTCCGGGCACGGTGCTGGCGCTCGTGGGGTGGGGGCTCAAGAAGAACTCGCCGCTCGCAAAGGCATGTGCGAAGGCCGGAGAGCTCCTCTTCTACGACGTCCCCAAATCGAAGCTTCCGAACTGGGTCGCTGAGCGCTTCAGGGCGCTCGGCGGAAACGCGGACCGCGATGCCTGCCGCCTCCTGGTCGACATCGTGGGCGACAACGTGACGGAACTCGAGACCGAGATCGAGAAGCTCGTCACGTGGGCGGGCGGAGACACCGTCGACGCAGGCGCGGTCGAAGCCCTGGCTGCCGGGCGAGCGGAGATACCGATCTTCGCACTCACCGACTCGTGGGGAGCACGCGATGTCCCAGCGGTTCTCCGCGCGGTCGAGTCAATCCTCGAGCGGCCAGAGCGCACGCGACGGGACGAGGTCACGCGGATCTCAGCCCGCTTCGCTGGTCACGTGCAGTTCGTGCGCGAGGTGCAGGGCCTGGCGGCCGAAGGCGTGTCCGCGCGCGAGGCGTCATCGCGTCTCCGACGCAACCCGTACTACGTGCAGAAGCTGTTTGCGCAGGCCGCCAACTTCAGCTCCGAGGAGCTGGGAGGCGTCCTGGTCCGCGCGGCACAACTCGATCTCGCCCTCAAGGGCGGGTCGCCGCTTCCGTCCGACCTCGAGCTCGACCGAGCGCTGACCGACTCGACGCTCGCCCGCGAGGACGAGAGAACGAGCGAAGAGCAGGAGAGCTAGGAGGAGCTACTGCCGGCGAGCCGGGCGGCCTGCGCCTTCTTGCGCGCGGCGGTGTTCCTGTGCAGGGCCCCGCTGGAGGCAGCCTTGTCGATCCAGCGTACGAGCTCCTGATGTTCCGAGGCGACCGCCTCGCCGTCACCATCGGCGACGGCACGCTCGAGCCGGCGCGTCATCGTCTTCACCGTCGAGCGATAGCGCAGATTTTCGAGCCGCTGGCGGGCGGCGATACGCATCCTCTTCTTCTGTTGCTGGATATTCGGCATAGCGTGAAAACGCCCGCGGCGCGGGCAGAACGATCGTAGCAAAGCGAAAACGGGCGTCTCGACGTCTTCCGGGGCCGACGGGGCCGGTTCCTATACTCGCCCGCGTGGAGCAGCCCAACGGCGGCCGTCGGCTCGCGTGGTCCGCGGCCATTTTCGCTCTGGCGACGGGGCTGTCGCGGGTGCTCGGGCTCGTCCGCGAGATCGTCACGGCCTACTTCTTCGGTGCCTCCGGAAAGATCAACGCCTTCACGGTCGCGTTCCAGGTACCGAACACGGTGCGGAACCTGCTGGCGGACTCGGCCGTTTCCTCCGCCTTCGTCCCCGTTTTCAGCGAGCTGCTGGAGAAGGGGGAGCGCAAGCGCGCCTGGCGCGTGGCCTCGACGCTGTTCTGGCTGATCATGCTCGGGCTGAGCGGGCTGACCGCAATCTTCATCCTCCTCGCGCCGTTCGTGATCAAGCTGTTCGGGACGCCGGGAGGCGACGAGGAGCTGGCGGTCACACTCTCGCGCATCCTCTTCCCTACGGTGGTGCTGCTCGGACTCTCCGGGATCATCGTCGGGATCCTGAACAGCTACGACCACTTCACCGTGCCGGCGCTATCGCCGGTTGCGTGGAACCTGGTCATCATCCTCGGACTCGCGCTCGGCGTCCCGCAGACGGACTCGGTCGATACCCAGCTCTATATCTACGCGGGCGCCGTGCTGTTGGGGACGCTCGTGCAGGTCCTCCTGCCCCTCCCGTGGTTGCGGGGCCGGGACGACCGGCTGCACATGGTCATCGACTGGCGCGACCCCGCCGTCAAGCAGGTGTTCGTCCTGATCGTCCCGGTCACCCTCGGGCTCGGCCTCATCAACTTCAACACGCTGATCGACACGCTCTTCGCGTCCCGGCTGATCGATCCAGAGCTGGCCCCGACGGCGATCGACAAGGCGTACCGCCTCTACCTGCTCCCGCAAGGCATCTTCTCGATCGCGATCGCAACTGTCCTCTTCCCTCTCATGTCCCGCCTGGCCGCGCGTGAAGATCACCGCGGATTTGCCACAACCGTCGGGATGGGCCTGCGGCAGATCGCCTTTACGCTGATCCCGGCGAGCGTCGTGTCGGCGGTCCTCGCCGAGCCGATCGTTCGCCTCGTCTACCAGCGCGGTGCGTTCACGGCGCAACAGACGACGGTCGTCGCCGGGGCGCTGGCGGCGTTCTCGGTCGGGCTCGTCTTCAACGGCGCGATGCTCATGCTGATCCGGACGTTCTTCAGCCTCAAGTCGAATTGGGTTCCGACCACCATCGCGCTGGCGAATCTCGGCCTCAACGCCGGACTGGATGCGATCTTCTACCGGCTGGGGATCTGGGGCATCCCGCTCGCGACATCGGTGGTCAACATGGCGGGGACGATCGCGCTGATCGCCGTCCTGCAACGGCGCGAGCAGCGTCTCGATCTCCGCCACACCGCGCGCGCCGTCGCGCTCATCTGCGTCGCGTCGGCCCTCCTCGCCGGCGTTGCCTTCGGCGTGTGGGACGGGCTCGACCACCTGCTCGGACGGTCGCTCGGAGGCCAGATCGTCTCGCTTGCCGGAGCGCTCGCGGCGGGCGCCGCGTTCTACCTTGTTTCCTGCAATTTGCTGGGAGTTCGGGAATTGCACACGCTGCTATCGTTGCGACGCCGCGCCGCCCCCAGCTGATTCGTCGTGCCTCAGGACCGTATTCGCAACTTCTCTATCGTCGCGCACATCGACCACGGAAAGTCGACCCTGGCCGACCGTGTGCTTGAGCTCACCGAGACCGTCTCCGGACGCCAGATGCGCGACCAGCTCCTCGACTCGATGGATCTGGAGCGCGAACGCGGGATCACGATCAAGGCCCAGGCCGTGCGGGTGGCCTGGAAAGGGCACCAGCTCAACCTGATCGACACCCCGGGCCACGTCGATTTCACCTACGAGGTAAGCCGCGCGCTACAGGCATGCGAAGGCGCGCTCCTTCTGGTCGATGCCGCTCAGGGCCTCGAGGCCCAGACGCTCGCCAACGCGTATCTCGCGATCGAGAACGACCTCGAGATCGTCCCGGTCGTGAACAAGATCGACCTCCCGCAAGCAAGCCCCGACGAGGCGGCCGGCGATCTGTCCGAGTTGATCGGCGGCTCGCCAGAAGACGTTCTACGCATCTCCGCCAAGACCGGCGACGGGGTCGACGCGGTGCTCGACGCGATCGTGGAGCGCATTCCACCTCCCGCGGGTGTTCCCAACGCGCCGCCGCGCGCTCTCATTTTCGACTCCTCCTATGACCAGTACCGGGGCGTCGTGGCTTTCGTCCGCGTCGTGGACGGGTCGTTCAGCACGCGCGAGCCCTTGCGCACGATGGCGCTCGACACCCGATTCGAAGCGGAAGAGCTGGGATTTTTCTCGCCCACGATGAGCCCCACGCCTACCCTCCAAGCGGGCGAGGTCGGCTACGTCATCACCGGTCTGAAGGACGTGAGCAAGCTCCGAGTCGGCGACACGCTCACGTCCGAGTCACGCTCCGCCTCCGAACCGCTTCCCGGCTACAAGGACGTCAAGCCAATGGTGTTCGCGGGACTCTTCCCGACGGACTCGGACGACTATCCGGAGCTCCGCGACGCACTCGAGAAGCTGAAGCTGAACGACGCCTCGCTCGTGTACGAGCCGGAGACGTCGCAGGCTCTCGGCTTTGGATTCCGCTGCGGCTTCCTCGGCCTGCTGCATATGGAGATCGTCCGCGAGCGGCTCGAGCGCGAGTTCGACCTCGATCTCCTCGTCACGGCGCCGACCGTTGCCTACCGCGTCCTGACCAAGGACGGTGCGGAAGTCGAGGTGCACAACCCGGCGGAGATGCCGAGTGAGATCGAGCGGATCGAGGAGCCTTACATCAAGGCCTCCGTGATCGTCCCGCGCGAGTACGTGGGCGCCGTGATGGAGCTGTGCAACGACCGGCGCGGCGCTTTCGACCACATGGAGTACCTCTCCGAGCAGCGCGTACTGCTGCTGTACGAGCTCCCGCTGGCCGAGGTCGTGATCGACTTCTACGACCAGCTGAAGTCGCGCACGCGTGGGTACGCGTCGTTCGACTACGACCTCGCCGGCTTCCGCGAGGGCGAGCTCGTGCGCGTCGACGTACTGATCGCTGGTGAGACGGTGGACGCGCTCTCCCTCATCGCCCACCGCGCGAACGCCTATCCGCGAGGCAAGCAGCTCGTGGAGCGGCTGCGCGAGGAGATCCCGCGCCAGATGTTCGACGTCGCCGTCCAAGCTGCGATCGGCTCACGCGTGATCGCCCGCGAAACGATCAAGGCCAAGCGAAAGGACGTGCTCGCCAAGTGCTACGGCGGAGACATCACGCGCAAGCGGAAGCTGCTCGAGCGGCAGAAGGCGGGCAAGAAGCGCATGAAGCAAGTGGGCGCCGTGGAGGTGCCGCAGGAGGCCTTCCTCGCCGTGCTCAACCTGGACGGTGGGAAGCGATGATCGAGCGCACCGTGCGCCACCTGTACGTCCACCTGCCGTTCTGCGCGCACCGGTGCGGCTACTGCGACTTCGTAACCATCTCCGGCCGAGCGCGCGACCACAGCCCCTACATCCACGCCTTGCTGAGGGAGTTCGAGCTGGAGCGACACGTCCTCGCGCCAGAGCTGGAGACCGTCTTTCTCGGGGGAGGGACGCCGACCTTCACCGAGCCGAGCGAGCTCGGGCGGCTCCTCCACGCGCTTCCGCCGGCCGCAGAGGTGACGGTTGAGGCGAACCCGGAGACGGTCACACCGGAGCTTGCCCTGCTCCTACGCCGGGGCGGCGTCACCCGCGTCTCGCTCGGTGCGCAGAGCTTCCAGCCGAAGCTCCTCGAGGTCCTCGAGCGCCGGGCAGGCCCCGACGCCGTCCGCCGGGCGTTCTACCATCTCCGTGATGCCAGTTTTGACAACATATCGCTCGATCTCCTCTACGGCATACCAGGCCAGAGCGCCTCCGATCTCGACCGCGACCTGAGCGAAGTGCTGGCGCTCGAGCCGGAGCACCTCTCGTGCTACGAGCTCGAAGCGAAGCCGGGAACCCGGTTCACGTATGCGCATGGCGCCGAGCTCACGCACCAGGCCGAGGCGATGGAGACGTACTTCGAGCGAGTCGTCGAGACGCTGACCGCGGCCGGCTATCGATGGTACGAGACGGCCAACTTCTGCCTCGGACCGCATCGGGCGGCCGGCCGGGATCTGCGTGCCCGGCACAACCTCGGCTACTGGCTCGGACGGGACTACCTCGGTATCGGCCTCGGCGCGGTCTCGACAATCGAAGGCGTCCGCCGCCGGAACACGCCCCGGCTCGCGGTCTACGTCACGGCTCTCGAAGGAGGGTCTCCACCGGCCAGGGAGGTGGAGACGCTGGACCGGGAGGTCCGATCGAGGGAGCGGCTGATGCTCCGGCTCCGACTCGACGAACCGCTTTTGCTCGAGCCGGTGGAATCCGCGGTCGATCACGAGGCGCTCGGCCGGCTGGTCGGGCTCGGGCTGGTGCGGCGTGAGGGCAGTGGCGGAAGGACGGCCTTGACCCTGACCCCGAGGGGCCGCCTTCTCGGAGGCGGCGTCACGGCCGAGCTCCTGGCCTAAAATTCCTGCAAATGGCCTTTGAATCCAGACGGCTGTCGCCCCGCCAGCGGGAGATCCTGCGGCGCGTCGTCCAGGAGTACGTGACCACCGGCGTCCCCGTCGGATCGAAGAGCCTGGTGCAGCGCTGGTCGATGTCCGTGTCGGCATCGACCGTCCGCAATGAGCTCGCGGAGCTGGAGTCGCGCGGTCTGCTCACGCACCCCCACACTTCCGCCGGGCGCATCCCCACGGAGAGGGGCTACCGGTTCTTCGCCTCCGATGTCCTGGAGCGGACGGACGCACCGCCGCGGCACTTCGAGCTCGAGCTCTCGCACCAGCGGACGGAGATCGACCTCGCCCTCCAAGCAACGACGGAGAAGCTGGCCCGCGTGACACGCCTACTCGCGCTCGTCTCAGGACCGCCGCTCGAGGCGACCTCGGTCAGACACGCCGAAGTGCTCTTGCTTCAGCCCGAGCTGGTGATGGTGGTGGTGATCACCTCGACCGGCGGCGTGACGAAGCGGATGTTCGACTTCGAGGATCCGGTCGACCCCGGTATCGCGGCGTGGGCCCGGGAGTACTTGAACGAGCGCGTGGCCGGTGTTCGCCTCGGGAGTCGTATGCTGCGAGACCGGCTGGACGAGCCGGGGTTCAGTGCTCGCGAGCGCGAGTTCATGCAGATGATCGCGCCGGTTTTCATCGACCTCCTGTCCGAGTCCGAGCGTCTCTTCGTCGGCGGCGCTGCGGGCCTCCTCGACGACGTCCGCGCCGACGAGCTCGCCGCCTATCGCCAGGTACTCGCCTTACTCGAGCAGCGGGCCGCGCTGCTCGAGCTGTTGAACCAAGAGCTCGCGCCCAACCGGCCATTCGTTCGGGTCGGAGAGGAGCTCCGTGACCCGGCGCTCCACGCCGTGGCCCTCGTCGGCGCCTCGTACGGCGTCCCGAACCGGATGCTAGGAACCGTGAGCCTCCTCGGACCGCTGCGGATGGACTACGCGACCGCTATCCAGTCGGTTCGAGGCGCCGCGTACGCCCTCTCGCGGTTCGTCGGCGACATCTACGCGGACGAGTAGAGCCGCAAAAGAGCGCACTGGTGTCGGCTCCCGGCGCCGCTACCCTTCGAACGATGGCGACCACCGAGCGCGACTACTACGACGTCCTCGGACTCTCTCGCACTGCCGGTGATCGCGAGATCAAGAGCGCGTTCCGGCGGCTCGCGCGCGAGCTCCACCCGGACGTCTCGGACGCGCCCGACGCCGAGCAGCGCTTCAAGGAGGCCGTCGAGGCCTACGAGGTCCTCTCGAAGCCCGAGACAAGACGCCTGTACGACCAGTACGGCCATGTTGGTCTCAGGCGCGGCGGCTTCCAGCCCAGCCACTTCGACTTCGCCAACCTCTCCGACCTCTTCTCGGCGTTCTTCGGCGACGACCTGTTCGGCACCTCGGCGCGGGGTGGGCGCAGACGCGGCAGCGACATCGGCGCGGAAGTCGAAATCGAGCTGGTCGAAGCAGCCCAAGGCGCGAGGAAAGAGATCTCCTTCCAGGTCGCGACCGCCTGCGAGGTCTGCCACGGGAGCGGCGTCGAACCCGGGACCGACCCCGTCACGTGCGCCACCTGCGGTGGCGCCGGCCTCGTCCAGCAGGTGTCGCGGACGGTGTTCGGTGACCTCGTCCGCTCCCAGTCGTGCCCGACGTGTGGCGGCCGCGGACAGGTCGTCGAGCACCCCTGCAAGGAGTGCAGCGGGAGCGGCCAGCGTTTGGAGACGCGCACGCTCGAGCTCGATATCCCCGCCGGCATCCACGACGGACAGCGCATCCGCCTGTCGGGAGAGGGTCACGTCGGCGAGTTGGGCGGAGCGACCGGTGACATCTACGTCCTCGTGCGCGTCCGGCCAGATCCACGCTTCACGCGCGAAGGCAACGACCTCTTCTCGACCGTCGACCTCACCATGACCCAGGCCGCGCTCGGTGCCCGCGTCACGGTCCCGACGATCGACGGTGAGAAGGAGCTCGAGTTCGCAGCAGGGACGCAGCCTGGCGAAATTCGCGTGCTGCGCGGGAAAGGATTGCCGGTGCTACAAGGCTTCGGCCGTGGCGACCACCGCGTCCTCGTCAACGTCCTCATCCCGCGGCGGCTGGACGACGATGGACGGCGCCTCCTCCAGCAGTTCGAGGGAGAGGTCGGACCGGACGCCTACGGGGTGGAGGAGAGCTTCTTTGACAAGCTGAAGAGCGCGTTCCGCTGACCTCCCTCCGCCGCGTTTCCGTCACTGTGCCCGCAGACCGGGCCGAGGAAGCGCGCGCGGCGATGCTCGAGCTCTTCCCGGGAGGGTTCGAGGAGACCGACCGACCGGGCGTGCTGGAGCTGGCCGCATATACCGACCCGGCCGGCGCAACGAGGCTGTGGCGGGCCTTCGGCGAGTACTCGTGGTCGGAGGTGCCGGAGGACTGGCAACACCGCTGGAAGGAGTTTCACCGCGCCGTTCGCATCGGTCCGCTCTGGGTTGGGCCGCCGTGGTTGGAAGCGCCGGAGGACGCGCTCCCGGTGGTGATCGACCCGGGACGCGCCTTCGGCACCGGCGCTCATCCGACGACCCAGCTCTGCCTCCAGTTCCTCCTCGACCTCACCGCCCCAGACCTGAGCATGGTCGACATCGGCTGCGGCTCGGGCGTGCTCGCGATCGCGTCCGCGAAGCTCGGCTTCTCGCCGGTGACCGCCCTCGACCACGATCCTGTAACACTCGAAGCCGCGGCTGAGAATGCGCGGGTCAACGGGGTGAAGATGGAGCTCCGGCTCGCGGAGGCACTCGAGGATCCGCTGCCCGAGGCGGACGTAGCGGTCGTCAACATCTCCGCAACCGCAATCGAGAACATCGCCGGCCGCGCCGACGCCGACGCGCTCGTCACCTCCGGCTACCTCGCGCCTGAGCAGCCCAACGTCGAGCGTTTTCGATTCGTGGAGCGCCGCGAGCTGGACGGCTGGGCGGCCGACCTTTGGAGCCGCCCCGAGTAGAGTTTTGCCCCAGGTGGGCTCGTTCTCGGTTCGTTTTCTCGGCTGCAAGGTCTCCTACTCGGATGCGCAGGAGATCCGTGAGCGCCTGCTGCGAGACGGCCACGAGGAGACGGAGAACGGCGCGGACGTGGCCGTCGTCAACGCCTGCTGCGTCACCCACGAAGCCGTACGGAAGTCACGTCACGCGGCTGCACGGGCGGCGCGCACGCACGCGCGCGTGTTCGTGACGGGCTGCGGAGCGAACCTCGCCGAGGATGGATTCACCGGCCTCCCGGGCAACGTGACCGTCGTCCGTGCCCGCAGCGAGCAGACTCCAGCTCTCGTCGCCGACGCGGTCGGACCGATCGGCTGCGTCCAAGCAGATGCGCGGATCGAGCGCGTCCGGGCCTTCGTCAAGGTGCAGGACGGTTGCAGCTTCTCGTGTTCGTTCTGTGTCGTCCCGCTCGTGCGCGGCCCGTCCAGGAGCCGTCCTGCAGCCGCCGTGCTCGCCGAGATCCGGCGCCGGGTCGACCAGGGCCACCGGGAGATCGTCTTGACCGGGATCAACCTGGGCTGCTACCGCGACCGCACAGGCGGCTACACGCTGGCACGGCTGCTCCGCGAGGCCGGCGCGGTCCCGGGTGTCGACCGCCTGCGCCTGTCCTCGATCGAGGTCAACCACGTGAGCCCGGAGCTGGTTGCGGCAATGCGCGACACCCCGGCGGTGTCCCGGCACCTGCATGTCCCGCTCCAGTCCGGCGACGACCGCGTCTTGCAGGCGATGGCGCGACGCTACAGCGCAGACGCGTTCCTCCGCCGCATCGGGCTGGCCGAGGGGTTCAACCTGACGACGGACGTGATCGTCGGCTTCCCATCCGAGGACGACGAAGCTTTCGAGCGGACGCTCGGCCTCGTCGAGCGCGCCGGTATCACGAAGGTGCACGTCTTTCCGTACTCGCCGCGACCTGGAACACAGACCGCAGCGGCAGACACCGTCCCGCCGCACGTGAAGAAGGAGCGTGCCGCGCAGCTGCGCGAGGCCTCGCGGGTTGCCTGCCTCGCCCATTGGCGCGCCAAGCTCGGCCGCGAGGACGTCGTGCTCGTCGACCGGCCAGGTCGGGGTTACGGCGATGACTACTCGCCGTGGCTGGTGAACGGCGCGGTCGGCGACTTCGTCCGCGCGCGTGCGAGAGCGGTCGCTGAGGAGGGGATCCTCGCTGCCTGACGACTGCCTCTTCTGCGCGCTCTACGCCGACGGGAATCACGTCCACGCGGCGGACGGCTTCGTCGCCATCCACGACATTAATCCGCAGGCCGACGTGCACCTGCTCGTCCTGCCCGAGCGCCACGTCTCGAGCTTCAAGGAGATCGGCGAGTTCCCCGCCGAGGAGGTGAAGCGGATGCTCGAGTTCGTTGCCGAGACCGCCAAGCGAGCCGGGCTCGAGGACTACCGCCTGGCCGTCCACGTCGGGCCCCGTGCGGGGCAGACCGTCTTTCACCTCCACTGGCACATCCTGGGTTCGCGATGAGCCTGATCGCCCGCATCGAGAACGAGCTTAAGGAGGCGATGCAGGCGCGCGACTCCGCGCGCCGAGACGCGCTCCGCCTGATCTTGGCATCGCTTCGGTCGGCCGAGAAGGAGCTGCAGCGCCCGCTCCACGACGACGAGGAGCTGCAGGTCCTCCAACGCGAGCGCAAGCGTCGGATCGAGGCGGCCGAGGCCTTCCGCGCGGCGGGGCGCGAGGAGCAGGCGGAGGACGAGGAGGACGAGCTCGAGGTCCTCGAGGAGTTCATGCCCGAGCCGTTGAGCGAGGCCGAGCTCGAGGAGATCATCGACGACGCGATCGCCGAAGTCGGCGCCACGAGCATGCGCGACATCGGGCGGGTGATGGCCGACGTGATGCCACAGGTCGCGGGTCGCGCGGATGGCTCGGCGGTTAGTCAGCTCGTGCGCGAGAAGCTCGCCTGAGCGCGTTCCAAGAAATCGAATGGGCGGCACGGGAGCTCGAGGACTACCCGCGTCCGTGGTTCGTCTCCGGCGGATGGGCGATCGACCTCTACATCGGCGAGGTGACGCGCGCCCACGAAGACGTCGAGATCTCCGTCTTCCGCCACCACCAGCGCGCGCTGCAGCGGCACTTCGCGGGCCGGCCGTTGTTCAAGGTCCCCCGCCGAGGCGAATGGGAGGCCTGGGAGGACGGCGAGTTCCTCGACCTTCCGATCCACCAGGTTCTCGTCCGTCCTCGAGGCGGTGGGCCGCCGCCGGCCGCGTGGCAGCCCGAGCGCGGCGAGCTCCAGTTCTTCCTCAACGAGGCCGAGGCCGGGATCTGGCTGTGCCGGCGTGACCAGCGCGTGACCCGGCATGTGCGCGAGGTCGCTGTGCGCTCTGACCTCGGCATCCCGATCGTCGCTCCCGAGATCCAGCTGCTGTACAAGGCGGCGCACGACGAACCGAAGAACGAGCACGACTTCGGCCTGGTCGCCGAGAGCCTCTCAGGCAAGCAGCGGACGTGGCTTCGGGAGGCGCTCGGGGTCGTCCATCCGGGTCATCGATGGATCCAGGCCCTTCCCTAGACTGGAGCGAGTGGAAGAGACACTTCCCGTCTCCAACGAGGTCGCGGCTGAGCTCGCGGGCGTCGGAGACGGCGTCCTCGATGCACTGCGCGAGCGCCTGCGCTGCACCATCCGGCTGCGCGGAAACGTGCTCACGCTCGAGGGCAATGAGCCGCAGGTGAGCGAGGCCCGCGCCGTCGTCGACGAGCTGGTCGAGCTGGTCGAGGGCGGCCACGAGATCGGGCCGGACACGGTCGGAGCCGTCGTGCGGGCCCTTGATCAGTCCGGCGACCTGCGCGAGGTCTTCGACGACGTCGTCTGGCGCCACCGGGGCAAGAAGATCGCTCCGAAAACAGTGATGCAGAAGCAGTACGTGGACGCGATCCGCGACCACACCGTCACCTTCGCGATCGGGCCGGCGGGGACGGGCAAGACCTACCTCGCGATGGCGCTGGCGGTCGCCGCGCTGTCCGAGCGCCAGGTCGGACGCATCATCCTCACGCGCCCAGCCGTCGAGGCCGGCGAGCGGCTCGGTTTCCTGCCCGGCGACATGCTCGAGAAGGTCGACCCCTACTTGCGCCCGCTCTTCGACGCGCTCTACGACATGCTCGAGCCCGACCGCATGACGGCGTACATGGAGCGAGGGACGATCGAGGTCGCACCGCTCGCCTTCATGCGCGGCCGCACGCTTAACGACTCCTTCATCATCCTCGACGAGGCTCAGAACACGAGCCCGGAGCAAATGCAGATGTTCCTGACCCGCCTCGGCTTCGGGTCGAAGGTCGTCGTCACCGGCGACGTGACGCAGATCGATCTACCGCGTGAGCAGGCGTCGGGACTGATCCAGGTGCAAGACGTCCTGGGATCGGTCGAGGGAATCGCGTTCATCCGCTTCACGCACGAGGACGTGGTGCGTCACAAGCTCGTCCAAAGAATCGTCGAGGCCTACAAGCGTCACTCGGAGGAGACCGGAACGCAGCGGCGCCGATGACGGTGGCGATCGAGCTGGCGAACCGAAGCGGTGTCGGCGTCGAGGAGGCGGCCGCGGAGGAGCTCGCGCGCTCGGTGCTGGCACAGGAGGGAATCGAGGACGGCGAACTCGGCATCGCGTTCGTCGGCCCGGAGGAGATCCGGCGCCTGAAGCGGGAACACCTGGGGATCGACGAGGCGACGGACGTGTTGTCCTTCCCGGTCGACGGGCGGGACGAGGTCCCGGACGGCGTGCCTCGCCAGTTGGGCGACGCCGTCGTGTGTCCGCAGGTGGTCGGCGAGGAGTGGCGCGGCCCGCTCGTGCACGGCCTCCTGCACCTGCTCGGGTACGAGCACGGTCCCGAGATGGAAGCGCGGGAGCGGGTATACGGAGGATGGTCATGAGCGCACCGGTGAAAGAGCGCCCGCCCCCTGTGGTGGAATCGCCGCCGCCCCCCTCCCGCCGGCCGCCGCCCACGCTTGTCGAAACGTTCAACTACGCGTTCCAGGGCGTGGTGCACGCGCTGCGCACGCACCGGAACATGCGCCTGCACGTGCTCATCGCAGCGGCCGTCCTGATCGCGGCGATCGTCCTCGGGGTCTCGAGGCTCGAGCTCATCGCCCTGCTCCTCTCGATCACCTTCGTCCTCGTCGCCGAGATGCTGAACACGGCGATCGAGGGCGCGATCGACGTTGCGACGTCGTCGTTCGACCCAATGGCGAAGCTGGCAAAGGACATCGCCGCGGGCGCGGTTCTGATCGCCGCCGTCAACGCGATCGTGGTCGGCTACCTCGTCTTCTCGGGCGCGATCGCGCACCGAAGCGAGCGGCTGCTGCACAAGCTCGCCAACGCCCCCGCCGAGCTCACCCTGGTCGCGCTGGTCGTGGTCATCCTCGCCGTGATCGTGACGAAGGCGATCACCGGGCGGGGGACGCCGCTGCGCGGAGGGCTGCCGTCCGGGCACGCCGCATTGGCCTTTGCCGGATGGATGGCAATCACGCTCGTCTTGAAGGACTCGGGCCACCAGTTCCTGATCTCGTTCCTCGCCCTGATCATGGCGCTGCTCGTGGCGCAGACTCGCGTGGAGTCGGGCGTGCACTCCGTGCTCGAGGTCGCGTACGGGGGCGCCCTCGGCGCGCTCGTCACGCTCGCCCTCTTCCAAGTCGCCCCGTGAGGAGTGGCTTCGTCGGCGTCGCCGGGCGCCCGAACGTGGGCAAGTCGACTCTGGTAAACGCGCTCGCGGGCGGCAAGGTCGCGATCGTGTCGGACAAGCCGCAGACCACCCGCCGGCGGATCCGCGGGATCGTGAACGGCCACGACTACCAGCTCGTGCTCGTCGACCTGCCGGGTTTCCAGCGCCCGCTCGATCCGCTGACCGAGCACATGCAGCGCACCGTCGACGAGTCGCTTGAGGACGTCGATGCGGCGGTGCTCGTACTCGACACGCACGAGCGGATTGGCGGCGGTGATCGCTTCGTCGCCGCGCGCGTCTTTGGGCTCGGCGTCCCGGTCGTGATCGTGCTGAACAAGGTCGACCGGATGAAGCCGAATGAGATCGCCGCGCAGATCGACGCGGCGTCCAAGCTCGGGGATTTCCACGCGCTCCATCCGCTCAGCGCCCGGACCGGAGCCGGTGTGGACGCGCTACGAGACGAGCTGGTGGGGTTACTGCCGGAAGGCCCCGCGTACTTCCCGACCGACCAGCGGAGCGACCTGCCGCTAGAGGTGCAGGTGGCAGAGATCATCCGTGAGAAGGCGCTCGCGTTGACGCGCGAGGAAGTCCCGCATGCGATCACCGTCGAGGTGGAGGAGCTCGGCGAGAAGGTCGTGCGGGCCGTCGTGTACGTCGAGACCAAGTCGCAGAAGCAGATCGTGGTCGGCAAAGGCGGGCGGATCGTGCGTGAGGTCGGTGTACGGGCCCGGCCGGAGCTCGAGCTCCTGCTTGGGCGACGGATCTATCTCGAGCTGCAGGTGAAGGTCAAGGAACGCTGGCGGAGCGACGAACGCATGCTCGAGCAGCTGGGCCTCTAGAGGAAGGGACGCCGCGCCGCACCCCTCCGCGCCCCGTCCGCGCGCCCCCAGCGCGCGCGCTCGTCCGCGCGTCCCGCCCGCGCGCTGCTCCCCACCCTGGGTGGGGAGGTGATCCACCCGCCACCCACTGCGACCATACCGCACCGTTCCGCGCTAATTCGTGCCGGTGTCGTGCCGATTTTCCGACCATCCCGGATACCATCCGCAGCGCCGATGGCATCAGTCTCCGCCCGCCCGGTCGCCACATCGTGAACCACAGCCGCCGCCTCAGTCAGGCGATCTCGGAGGGCGACGGCATCTCGCTTCTCGTTCCCGTCGACGACCCTGACGAGGCCCGTAGGGCCGAGAGCAACGGCGCGGAGGGCGTCGTGGTCGAGCGCACTGTGGACGGCCTACGGGAGGCGACGACGCTCCCCGTCCTCTACCTCGGAGGCGATGCACGCTCATGCGCGGACGCCGACGCCTGCCTGCTCTGGGTGAAGAGCGCGGGCGACGAGGCCGGCCTCCGCGACCTCCACAGCGAGGCGGAGATGCTCGGCCTCGAGGCGGTCATCGGGGTCCGCGACGACGAGGAGCTCGAGCTCGCACTCGAGGAACTCGACCCCGAGATCGTGCTGCTCTCCCCGGAGGACGAGGACGACGATCCGCTCGAGCAGGTGCTCGACCTGCTCCCGGACGTGCCCGCGGGCAAGCTCGCAATCGCCGAGGTGCAGATTCGCTCGTCTGAGGACGTGGCCGCCCTCGAGCGCGCAGGGGTCGACGCCGTGATCGTGGAGCCGGGCGTGGTGTCGCAGCTGGCCGGCGGCGCGGCGCCGGAGGTGTGAGCACCGGCCTCGCAGCGCCGGAGGCCCGGCCGGCCGCCCCGGAGAAAGCGAGGCTCCGTGATCCGCTGCAGCGGATCCGTGGACGCAAGCGCACTGCGATCGCGTCCGCTGCTCTCGTAGGTGTCCTCGCGGTTGCCGCAGCGCTCCGCTTCATCGGCATCGACCATGGGCTCCCGTTCGGGCTCCTGAACCCCGACGAACAGGTCATCGTCCCCAGGGCCTGGGACATGGTGCACGGCGGCGGCCCGAACCCGCACTGGTTCAACTACCCGAGCGTCGTGCTCTACCTGATGGCGCCGTTCCAGGCCTGGCACGCGGCACCGGCGTATCTGGATGCGCGAATACTCATGGCCTTGCTCGGAGTCGGCGCCGTGGCGGCGACCTGGTGGCTGGGCCTGCGCGCGTACGGGCTCGTGGCCGCAGCGATCGGCTCCGCCGTGGTCGCAGTCGACGTCACGCACGTCGCCTACTCGCACATGGCGGTCACCGACATCCCGCTGACGCTCGGGGTGGCCGCGTCACTTGCGTTGATGGTTTCCGGCAGGATCGAGCTCGCAGGAGTCGTCGCAGGGCTGGCGATGGGGGCGAAATGGCCGGGAGTGCTGCTGATCGTCCCGCTGATCGTCGCGGCGTGGAGACAGTGGCGACGACTCGGCATCGCCGTCTTGCTCGGCGCGATCACCTTCATCGCCACGAGCCCGTTCGTGCTCGTCGAGCCACGGAAGGCATTCCACGACGCCTGGACGACGCAGGACGTCCACCACACTGGCTGGCTCGGCTTCGAGCACGACGGCACCGCGCTGATCGGCTTTCTGCACCGGCTCTGGAGCGGGATGGGGCCGCTGCTCGTGATCGCGTTCGTCGGGCTGGTCGCGGCGCTGGTCGCCCGCCGCCGGCCGGACCTGATCCTCGCGTCGTTCGTCCTCATCTACTTCATCAACCTGCTCACCCTCAAGTCGCACTTCGACCGATTCGTCCTCCCACTCATCCCGGCGCTCGGCGTGCTCGCCGGACGGGTCCGGATCCTGGCCCCCGTTACGGCCGCCTTACTCATCGTCCCGCTCATCTGGTCCATACAGCGCGACGAGCAACTGACCAAGGCGGACACACGCGTCGTCGCCCACGACTGGATCCAGAGTCACATCCCATCCGGGACGAAAATCGCGGCGGAGTCGTCGACCGCCCCACTCACGGGCTTCGACGTCCTGCCGCTCGAGCTGCCCGGGCCCGCGTTCCCGACCGATCCCAACAGGGAAGTGCGCCGGCTGGAGCGCCAGGGTGTCCGCTACGTGCTGGTCAACGGCCTCGTCGCAGACCGGGTGCTCGCCGCCTCCTCCAGTTACCCGCAGGAGAGCCGCTTCTACCACGACCTCGCGAGCGAGGCACAGCGCGTGTACTACGTGCGGCCGGGCGGCGACCTCTCGGGCCCCTGGCTCGCCCTCTACCGGATCTAGCTAGTCCCGCAGCAGCGGGAGCGAGAGGCAGGTGGCGCCGCCGTCGCCCTTGGAGAGCTCGGTGCCGCGATACGTAACCACCTCCACGCCCGCGGCCTCCAGTCGCCGGCGCGTCTCCACGTTCCGGTCGAGAATCAGCGCGCGCCGGGGGCCGAGCGCCAGCGCGTTCGTGCCGAGGGTCGCGAACTCCTCCTCGGGCACCTCG
>Ga0075418_10003669_pt1 | contig 17468 bp, 15 predicted proteins | sample SoiMetdeltSBSDD2_FD_81776 | JGI IMG/M metagenome (GOLD analysis project Ga0075418, IMG submission 81776) | Bulk soil microbial communities from a Populus tree surrounding site in Tennessee, USA - Soil MetaG P. deltoides SBSDD2 | ecosystem: Environmental > Terrestrial > Soil > Tree plantation... | reverse complement strand
GGACGGCCATGATAAAGCCCAAGGATGTGGCGGACGATGTTGTTAAGCCGCCCGCCGCTGCGCAGATGCCGCTCGACATAGGGCACCAGTTGCTCGAGCACTTGCCGCCGCGACGGCGGTGCATCGGTACTGCCAAACAGCGCACCATCGACCTTGGCCAGCAGATAGGGGTTCTGGTAGGCCGCCCGACCCAGCGCCACGCCATCGACTTTGCCAACGTGTGCGCAAACCTGCTCGAGCGACTCGATGCCGCCGTTCAGCACGATCTCAAGGTCGGGACGTTCCGCCTTCAGCCGGGACACGCGGTCATAGTCGAGCGGCGGCACCTCGCGGTTCTCCTTAGGCGACAGCCCCTTGAGCCATGCCTTGCGCGCGTGCACCATGAACGTCGCACAGCCGGCACCGGCCACCAGCGTCACGAAGCGGTGCAGCGCCACCTCGCTGTCCTGGTCGTCGACGCCGATTCGGCACTTGACCGTCACCGGCACACGCACGCGTCGCTGCATGGACGCGACACACTCCGCCACCAGCTCCGGCTCGAGCATCAGGCACGCACCGAAGCGTCCTTCCTGCACGCGGTCCGACGGGCAGCCGACATTGAGATTGATCTCGTCGTAGCCGAACGCCTCGCCAATCGCCGCCGCCGCCGCAAGCTTTGAGGGATCCGAGCCGCCGAGCTGCAACGCCACCGGGTGCTCCTCAGGCGAGAAGCCTAGCAGCCGCTCGCGATCGCCACGCAACACAGCCTCCGCCGTCACCATCTCGGTGCAGAGCAGCGCATGCCGGGTCAGCAGCCGATGGAAGAACCGGCAATGCCGGTCCGTCCAATCCATCATCGGCGCGACGCAGAACCTGTGAGAAAGAACCTGCACGTGTTTTCCGGAACTCCAAGCCGGCGTTCGGCACCCTGGCTACCGCGGGCTTGTGCCTCAATTCGGGGGCAACCGCATCTACTTTGTGCCATGCGGGACCTGGCAGGCTTCAAACAGCCGCCCGTGCCGCCCCCCCAACCTGCCGCGGTCAGCATGAGGCGAAGCGACGCCTGCCTGGCGCAGCTCCAGCAGGGTCGTGCGCACGAGGTGGAGGGCCGGCTTGGCTGGCTTGTTGGGATGCTCGATTAGCGTGCAGGAACCCGGCGGCCGCAGGGGGACGCACGATCAGGCGCGGCCCGCGTTCGGCAGCTGCCACGTCGGGCACGTTTGACATGCCGAGGCTAAATTCGACTGCTGTCTTGAGCGCCTCGATCGTGCCGAGATGCCCGGCTGCGCGGGCGCCGGGGCAGTTGCCCGGAACGCCATCCCATGACCAACGCGTGCACCGCGCCCCGCGTATCGCGATCAGCAGCGACTGGCGCGCCACATGAGCTGACGTGATCTTGTTGGGCAGATCGCGCGTGCCGGCCGCGAAGATGGCCGCCAGCTCTCCTGGGGCGCAGTGCGCTGATGTGCAGGCGCATCGCATCAACGGGGCATCGATACGTGAACGCTCGCCGGGTTAGCGCTCGCGACCCCGATGGCTCATCTATCCACCGCCAACGCCGAGGTCCCCCGGGACAATTGCGCAAAAAGGGTGGGCTGCTCGTCACCACGCTTCACGCGCAGGACGCACAGGACTACGCCTGCAAGCCCGATGCAGCCGGCAAGTTCGGCTGGCAGTTCCGCGAGCCAATCGGCACACTGCGGCGACCTTTCTTAGGACCCGCGGATTGTCATCGGGCACCTGTCTTGCAACGGCGGCGCGCTCAATGCGCGATCGCCGCATCATGCAGCTGTTCTTCTATCATTCTTGAGATAGCCGACATCCGTTGCATGCTGCATACTATCAGTGTACGCCGCAATCGCGTCACACGAATCACGCGTTGCTGCAGACGGGCGAAACCCCGGAGATCCCAAATGGAAACGCTGGCCTTCATCGTTGCAGCATTCCTCGACCCCCTGCAGGCGGGGATCGTACTTGCGGTGCTCTGCCTTTATCAACGACCGATGCCGATACTCGTGTCGGCTCTTGTCGCCGTCGTGGCGTCCGAAACCATCATGGCCTTCGCCGGTCCAGGCTACCTGTGGGGTGAACTGATCGCGCCTCGACTGCTGGCTGCGCTGTTGCAGGCGAGCACGCTGTACTGGGTCGTGCGCTTCGTCCTCAGGCGCGTCCACCGTGGCGCCGAACCGAGTGGGGAGAAGCACCGGATAACCGTCGCGGCCTCGCAATAGCCGTCAGCGCGAGCAGTACCTCAAAGGCGCGCTGTGCTTTCGCTCTCACTTGACCGATTGATGCATGAGGCTCTTGGCAATTTCGAACAAATGTTCGTAAGCGGACGAAATTGTCCGTGGCCAGCGTGAGTGAGAATCGCTTACCAGGAGGAAGCCGCGGACTTCCCGTGCGGCGCCAACTGACGGCCACCCCGGCCGTGTCTAGCGAGAGCACGTCCCCGCCGTGCTCTCGCCTTTTTTCGCCTACCATCCGTGAGCTCATCTCGCCCGCCACTGCCCATGTGGCAGCTTGTTCCCCGCACCTTAGGTCAAGGTCGCCCGCGGGTCGCGGCGCGGCTGCAACCTTCACTGATGCTGTGCGAGCGCCCCGAATCGCTTAACCCCCTTCGTCCACGCATGACGCATCAGAGGGGTTGGAATGACGCAGTTCCTGGCGGTGTCGAATAGAAAGGGCGGCGTCGGCAAGTCGACCGTCGCGGTGATGCTGGCGCATGCGGCCGCCGCCTGGTCGCAGCGGCGCGTACTGTTGATGGATCTCGACACGCAGTGCAACGCGTCGCTGATGCTGATCGGCGGCGTCGGCTGGGAACGCGCCTGCCGCGCCGGCCACACCATCGCCGATTACTTCTTCGACCGGTTCGACAAAGTCGCCGAGGACGAATCCGCTTATGTGGCAAACGACGTCGGCGATGTGGCCCATCCCAGGTTGGCGGGCGGCCGCCTCAGCCTGCTGCCGGGGTCGCAACGCCTGGAGGACATACAGGGCGAGCTGCTGCTCAAGCACTCCAAGAAAGACCTCGAGGCCGACGCGATCGCGGTGCAGGTGCGCGGGCGCATGAAGCGGCTGATGAAACACTTCGGCCACGATTTCGATCTCGTCATCCTGGATTGCCCGCCGGGCCTGTCGTTCGCCGCCTTGGCGGCGCTGGATCTCGCACACCATGTCGTTGTGCCCTTCCGACCCGACTTCGTTTCGCAGTTCGCGCTTGATCGGGTGGCGATGCTGATAGAGCGGGTTGAGACGGCCGAGCAACTCGCCAGCATTTGCTTGGCCGAGCGGCGTTACTCGTGCCTCGCCAACTGCCTAAAGGGTACCGGCCACGAACGGCTGCTGATCGACCAGTTGACGCTCGATCATCCGCTGTTGAATACCCGGCTGCCGATGCTTGACAGCATTGCGCGCGCCTTCGATTGGGATGAAACTAAGCAATCGCTCGAGCAGAAGTACGCCGACGCCGTTCCCTACCTGCGTGCGCTCCATGACGAGGTGTTCGGCGTGCAGCAGTTGCGGGCGATATCGGCCTAGTGTGAGGTCTGGCGAACCTCAAAACTGGACACTGGCAGAATGCAGAAGAAGACCAGAGCTCTGTCCGGTGCGTCGCAGGACGCCTATTTCCGCCGCGTCTTCAAGGCCTATCCCAATCTGTCCGTCGATGAGCGTGAGCGTCTGGTGCAGCGTCTTCGGCAGGAGATCGCCCAGCTCAGGCTGCGTCGCAGCGCTCGGAGCGAAGCGGAGACACCGAGCCCCGAGGCGTCGACCGTGCGGGCGCCCGCTCCACCCGCAGGGGCGAGGGTTGCGGCGGTGCCTGCTGCATCGATATCTGCGAATATTTCGACGCCGTTCGATCCGTTCTCGCCCAACGTGATCGTGGTGGTGCGGACCGCCGGTCGCGATGCGGCGCTGGCGGCGCTGACAGCGATCGACTGCCCCGACAACCTGCGCCTACTGGCTCGCGAGCAGCGTCTCGCCGTGGCCGGGGATCCCACATCGGCCACCGACCTGCGCGCGGCGATCGTCGCCGCAGCCGAGCGGCGCATCGCCAACCGCATGGCCGCGGCCAGCTGACCCGACGAGCGATGGTGCCGTGTCGTACGCCGTATGCCGAGACTGCTCTGCGATCCAGGACAAGGCCGCGGCGTCATGTGCCACGTGCGGCTCGGCCCGGTTGGTTGCCCACGCCGAGCTGCCTAACCTTGGCATCGCCCACATCGATTGCGACGCCTTCTACGCCTCCGTTGAGAAACGCGACGACCCAACATTGGAGGACCGGCCGCTGATCGTCGGGCATGCGGGCGGACGCGGCGTCGTTACGACTGCCTGCTATCTGGCGCGCCTATCCGGCGTGCGCTCGGCGATGCCGATGTTCCAGGCGCTGGAGCTGTGTCCGGACGCGGTGGTGCTGGCGCCCGACATGGCCAAGTACAAGTGTGTGAGCACAACGATTCGCGAGATATTCCTGTCGGCCACGCCGATGGTCGAGCCGGTCTCGCTGGACGAGGCCTATCTCGACCTGACCGATGCGCACCGCATCTCGGCACCGACGGCCGCGCAGGCCCTCGCCGTGATCGGCCGGCGCGTGGAGGCCGAGGTCGGCATCACCGTGTCGATCGGGCTGGCGCCGAACAAGTTCCTGGCCAAGCTCGCATCCGAGTTGCAGAAGCCTGCCGGCTATTCGGTGATCGGCCAGGCGGAGGCGAAGGCATTCCTGGCCAGCCTATCAGTCCGCAAGATCCACGGTGTCGGCGCGGCGACGGCACGGCGTATGGAGGCGGAGGGGATCCGCAGCATCGCCGACCTGCAGGCACACAGCGCCCAACAGCTCGAGGCGCGCTACGGGAAGTTCGGCCGCCGCCTTGCCCACTTCGTTCAGGGCGACGACGAACGCAGTGTCACGCCGCATCGGCCCGTGAAGAGCATTTCCTCGGAGACAACGTTCCGGCGTGACACGGGTTCGGCTGCGGACCTGATCGAGACGGCCCGCGAGTTGTGCGCCGACGTGGCCCGCGCGCTAGAGCGCAAGCGCCTCGCCGGCGGCACGGTAGTGCTGAAGATGAAGACCTCCGATTTCCGTATCCTGACGCGCAACCGGCGCCTCGTGCATCCAACACAGCGCGCCGACGTCCTGCTGGAACATGCCACCTCACTGGTCGAGAGGGAGGCGGACGGCCGCACGTTTCGCCTGCTCGGCGTCGGCGTCGCCGACCTGCGACCGGCCGCAGAAGCCGATCCGGCCGATTTGTTCGGTTCGTCGGACGCCGAGGCATGGGGCTGGCGCTAAGCGGGCCGGGCATGGAAGATTGCCTCCCGACCGGGATCCAGTTCGCGCGGGATCGAGCGCGCGGACGTTATCACAGAGGCCACAGATGCGGTTTGTGTCGGCAGAGGAAGTGCGCAAGGCGCTCACGTTTCCCAAACTGGTGGCCGCGCTAGAGGCGGCGCACCGGCGGCCGGAAATCGAAATACTGGACGGCATGCTCGGCAGCGAGAAGGAGCTGTATTTCGCACGCAGCGCGATCGATCCCGGCCGCTTCATGGGCAGCAAGCTCATCACCAGCTTTCCCGCCAACCTGGCCAGCGGAAAGTTGCCAGCCGTGCAAGCCGTATGTGTCCTGTTCGACGGTGGCGACGGGCGGCCGCTGGCGGTGATCGACGGAACTGAGATCACCTACTGGCGAACAGCCGCCGACTCGGCGCTGGGTGCCAAGATCCTGGCACCGCCGACGCCCGAAACCCTGCTGGTCGTCGGGGCCGGTGAAATGAGCCGTTGGCTGGTGCGCTCGCATCGCACCGTGCGGCCTACGCTGCGCCGCGTCCTGATCTGGAACCGGACTCATGAACGGGCGGTGCAGGTAGCAGCGTCGCTGACCCGGGAGGGCGTGGCAGCGGAGGCCACCGCCGACCTCGACGGCGCCATCCCTTCGGCCGACGTGATTACGGCGTGCACGCGCTCGCACGCGCCGCTCATCAAAGGTGCCCTGCTAAGACCGGGCGTACACCTCGATCTGGTGGGCGGCTACACTCCCCAGACGCGCGAGGCAGACGACGAGGCGACGCGGCGCGCACGTATTTTCGTCGACCGACGCGAGACGGCCTTTGATGGCGTAGGCGACATTCTCCAGCCGATAGCCAACGGGGCTATCAAGGAGAGCGACGTGCTGGGCGACATGTACGACCTGGCCACAGGTAAGGTCACGGGGCGCCTGTCGCCCACCGACATCACTTATTTCAAGAATGCCGGCGGCGGACACCTCGACCTGATGACCGCCGAGGTCGTGTATCGCACGGTCGTTGCCGGGGCGGACGGGTGAACCGATGGCGGAGCCTACACACATCGCCGCCATCGTGCTGGCTGCCGGACGCTCAACGCGCATGGGCGCTGCCAACAAGCTGCTGGCCGACATCGGTGGCAAGCCCATGGTGCGCCATGTGGTGGAGGCCGCGCTCGCCAGTCAGGCGCATCCGGTGCTGGTGGTGACGGGACATCAGGCCGACGAGGTGCGTGCGGCCCTGGCGCGGCTCGATGTCGCGGTCGCGACCAATCCGGACTTCGCAACTGGGCTGAGCAGTTCGCTCAAGGCCGGCATCCGCGCGCTGCCCAAGCACGTCGCGGGAGCCCTCGTGCTGCTGGGCGACATGCCGAGGATTGAGGCGGCGCATCTACATGCGATGATTGCCGCCTGGGCCTCCGACGCCGGCCAAACGATCGTGGTGCCCGTGCATCAGGGCCAGCGCGGCAACCCGGTGCTATGGCCGGCCGATCTGTTCGACGAGATGCTGGCGCTGGAAGGCGACGTCGGCGCGCGCACCCTAATGATCAGGCACACGCACCGGGTCCGCGAGATCGAGCTTGGCACGGACGCCATAGGCATGGACGTCGACACGCCCGATGCGCTAGCGCGGTTGCGAGATGCAGGCAGGTCGGCTTAGCCGCGCCGCTCGACGCCTGACCCGACACCACGGACATCCGCTCAGAACGACAACGTCGCAGCGCCCTCTTTGATCTGGGCATGCACCACGCTGGCTCCGGTGATCGTCACGCCCTCAAGAAGGTCGGACTGCTGGTAGCCGCGCGACTGGACGCACGGGGTGCAGGCCCAGACGACGCCGCCCCGCTTCTGGAAGTCCTCGATGGACTTCATCAGCGGATCGAGCGGGGGCACGTGGGTTAGACGCTGGCCACCGCGGCGCACGAGGTCGATGGCTGCGCTGGTAAGAAAAACCGATACCTTCAGCCCCGCCGTGATGCCGCCGTTGGCGATGGTGAAGGCCACGGACGAAAGCTCCGAATCTATGCCTTTGGTCATCAGGATGATGAGTTTGTCAGTTCCTGCCTGCATCATGCTATCCTTCGAAGTTGAGTGTGTGGCGGTGCCTGCGTCGTGTAAGCCGTTGACGGGGTGTGGTCTTTGGCCGGATCGCCGAGAGACTTGATCAATAATCCGACGGGCATTACCGCAGCCCAGCTGGGCGACGACGATGTGCTCTCCCATGTGCTCCGCTGCGTCCGGCTGACCGGCTCACTGCAGTTCTGCTTCATGCCGACCGGCACCTGGCAGACCGAGGGCAAGGGCTCGCTATCGAAGCTCGCGGATGATCCTTCGATTGCCATTCCCTTCCACATCGTGGTGGCCGGCTCATGCTGGCTGGACTTGGACGGACGCCAGACCATGCTGGGGGCCGGCGACGTACTGGCATTTCCGTTCGGCACCCCACATCAGCTCGGTTCCGGTACGGGTGGCCGAAAGATCGCACCGGTGGGCGACCTTCCGCCCAAGCCCTGGCGCGAAGTTCCCATCCTCCGATACGGCGAAGACCAGGGAGCGGTGCGACTGCTGTGCGGCTATCTGCAGTGCGATGCCATGCGGTTCCGCCCGCTGCGTGACACCTTGCCAGCATTGATGCACGTGAGGACGGCCGGCGCCAGCGACGCCGATTGGCTGCGTGCAACCATCGATCAGATGGTGCGGGAGGTGGACAGACCGCAGGCAGGCGCTCTGTCCATGCTGGAGCGGCTGACCGAGATCACCTTCATCGAACTGCTTCGACATCAGGTGATTGCCTCGCCGGCCGGCTCGGTCGGATGGCTGGCGGCATTGGCCGACCCCGCGCTGGCACGATGCCTGTCGGTAATTCACGACGATCCGCGGCGCGATTGGTCCGTGCCGGATCTGGCCGCGGTGTCAGCCCGGTCGCGCAGCACCTTGGCGGAGCGCTTCGAGGCCGTGCTGGGCACGTCCCCCATGCGCTACCTGCGTGAATGGCGGCTGTACCTTGCCAGCATGGCGCTCACCACCAGCGGCAGGGCGATTGCGGCCATCGCACACGATGCGGGCTACGGAACCGAGGCGGCGTTCAACCGCGCCTTCTCGCGCACCTTCGGCGTACCGCCGGCCGCCTGGCGCCAGGATGCCAGGCGACTGGCGCGAGGTGGCTGAAGGGGCAAATGGGTCCCGGAGCATCGCTCACGCGACGCCCGGGGATGACAGGCCTACTTCTTATTCAGCCGCGCGATCAGGCTGGAGGTGTCCCAGCGGCCGCCGCCCATCTTCTGCACCTCGGCGTAGTAGCCGTCGATGAGTGTGGCGACATCGACCTTGGCGCCGTTGCGCTTGGCTTCCTCCATGATGATGCCGAGGTCCTTGCGCATCCAGTCGACGGCGAAGCCGAAGTCGAACTTGCCCTCGTTCATGGTCTTCCAGCGATTGTCCATCTGCCAGGACTGGGCTGCGCCTTTGCCGATGGTTTCCATCACCTTTGCGATGTCGAGGCCGGCGCGTTGCGCAAACGCGAGCCCCTCGGAAACACCCTGCACAGTGACGGCAACGCAGATCTGGTTGACCATCTTGGTGAGCTGGCCGGCGCCGGCCGGCCCGATCAGCGTGGCCATGCGTGCATAGTTGTCGATCACGGGCTTGGCCTTGTCGAACGGCGCCTGGTCGCCGCCGATCATCACAGTCAGCGCCCCGTTCACGGCGCCGGCCTGGCCGCCGGACACCGGCGCGTCGAGGAAATCAAAGCCCTTTGCCTTGGCGTCGGCGTAAAGCTCGCGCGCGACATTGGCGGATGCGGTGGTGTTGTCGATGAACACCGCACCTTTCTTGACGGCATTGAAGGCGCCCTTACCGCCGGTAGTCACCTCGCGCAGGTCGTTGTCGTTGCCGACGCAGCAGAAGACGAAGTCGGCATCCCTGGCCGCATCCGCCGGCGTGGCCGCCGTCTTGCCGCCGTACTCCTTGGCCCACGCCTCGGCCTTGGCGCCGTTGCGGTTGTAGACGACGAGATCGTGACCACCCTTCTTGCGGATATGCCCCGCCATCGGATAGCCCATCACGCCCAGGCCGATCCACGCCACTTTCGCCATCTTGCGTCTCCTTATGAGGGATTTTCAGAGGCGACTAATAGCGAAAGGCGGCCCGCTTGTCAGGCCGCCTTGGCATTGGGTGGATGGGTTGGCTTGAAACGGTCGTTAGCGGCACGGATGCGCACTGGCGGTGCAGATCACCTTGAGCTTGCGCGTCCGGCAATCCAGCTCCTGGCCCCTAGACCGCTCCCAGTTGGCAAATTGCGGGCCGAATTCGGCTGCGACCTGCTGTGACCAGTTCTCCACCGCCCGGTCCATCCCCTGCCGCTTGTCCTTGTTGGAGAACAGCTTGATGCCGGCCGTCCCACGCGTGGTGATACGATCCATGCAGCGCTCACCCCACCGATGCGGGCCTGGCCTGCGCTCGAACCGTTCGTAGGACCAGGACTGCGCCTGGGCCAGCGGAGCATCAAAACCGAGCACCAGCGCAACGGCGCCGACCACGAGTGCGAGCCTGGTCATATGACGGGTGATCATGCTGGATGCTCCTGGAGCGTGTTGGGGGCAAGATGAGATCTGGTGAGGGCACCTGCTAGCGCCAGAGTGGCCGCTTGCGACGGCGCATTTGTGACCATTATCGCTGGTCCATCCAGGGCAGCGAGATGAACATGCCAACCCTGCGCTCGGGCGAGGATGGCACACCGATGACGGCAGCGCCGAGAAATGCCACTACGGCGGCGAGGGCGAGAAGGGCGATCTTAACGTACACGTGACGGCTCCGAAGGCGGCCCGCATATGCGATGTGGCGAGCCATACCCTTGCGTTTATCCGCCTGCGGTTGAGGCCACGCTGAATGCGACATTTACCCGCCGTTCACGCACGCCCCGAGTTGACCCGACACTTCCGGACCGTGTGGCCAGGTAGGTCATGAATTCGCCAGGACACAGCGGCACGGCTGGCCTAGATTGCGCGAACCTGAGCGAGGCCAAGCCGTGACGACCCATGAGCCTGCTTCCGCGTCCGCAAAACTGCCCGTCACGCTGGATGACGTGGAGACAGCCCGTGCGCGTGTGATCGGCGCCATCGTCGACACCGACTGCAACTGGAGCCGCACGCTGTCCGAAATCCTCGGCTGCAAGACCTGGCTCAAGTTCGAAAACCAGCAGTTCACCGCCTCCTTCAAGGAGCGCGGCGCAATCAACCGGCTCTCTGCCCTGTCGGCTGAGGAACGCCAACGCGGCGTCATCGCCATGTCGGCTGGCAACCATGCACAGGGCGTGGCCTATCACGCGCATCGGCTGGCCATTCCGACAACCATCGTCATGCCGGTGAACACGCCGACCGTGAAGGTGATGAACACCCGCCGGCACGGCGCCGAGGTCATCCTATTCGGCGAGACCGTCGAGGAGGCAGCGCAATTCGCGCACGAGCACGGCCGCCAGCACGGGCTGACGTTCGTGCACCCCTATGACGACCCGCTGGTGATCGCCGGCCAGGGCACGCTGGCGCTGGAGATGTTGGGCACCGCCCCCGAGATCGACACGCTGATCGTACCGATCGGCGGCGGCGGGCTAATCTCGGGGATCGGTGTGGCGGCCAAGGCGCTCAAGCCCGGCATCCGCCTGATCGGCGTGGAAGCGGCGCTCTATCCCTCCATGTACAACGTCATCAAAGGCACCAACCTGCCGATGCGCGGCGACACGCTTGCCGAGGGCATCGCCGTGAAGGCGCCGGGCCGCATCACGCAGGCGATGGTGCGCGAGCTGGTCGACGACATCGTGCTGGTGACGGAGCCCGAGATCGAGCATGCCGTGAGCCTGCTTATCAATATCGAGAAGACGGTGGTGGAGGGCGCCGGCGCGGCTGGGCTTGCTGCAGCTCTCAAGATGCGCGACCGTCTCGTCGGCCGCTGCGTCGGCCTCGTGCTGTGCGGCGGCAACATCGACACGCGGCTGCTCGCCAGCGTTCTGACCCGCGAACTCGCCCGCGAGGGGCGGCTCAGTCGGCTCACCATCGACCTGGTGGATCGGCCGGGCACGCTCGCCAAGGTCGCCAACATCCTGGGTGAGGCAGCGGCCAACATCGTCGAGGTCTCCCATCAGCGCGTATTCTCCGACCTGCCGGCGAAGGGCGCGCTGCTCGAGGTGGTGATCGAAACGCGCGACCGCGCGCATCTCGAAGAGACCGTCGGCAAGCTCAGGGCTGCCGGCATGGAGGTCGAGGTCAAGAGTAATCCCGGCGGCAACCATCCATCCGACGGACCATGAGGACCATCGGCCTGATTGGCGGCATGAGTTGGGAGAGCACGCGCATCTACTACGATGCGATCAACGTCGAGGTGCGCACGCGGCTCGGCGGGCTGCACTCGGCCAAGTGCATCCTGCATTCGCTGGATTTCGCACCCATCGCCGAGATGCAGGCGGCCGGCAAATGGGGGGAGGCGGGGCAGGTGCTGGCGGGCGCTGCCCGCGATCTGGAACGCGCCGGAGCCGAGGTGCTCGGCCTGTGCACCAACACGATGCATAAGGTCGCCGGGCACATAACTGCGGCTACCGCCGTCCCGTTCGTGCACATTGCAGACGCCACCGCTGGGGCACTGCACAAGGCCGACCGCCGCGCCCCCTACCTGATGGCCACCCGCTTCACCATGGAGCAGGACTTCTACACCGGCCGGCTCCAAGCGCAGGGTTTGCAGGTCATCGTGCCGGAGCCGGCCGACCGGCTGGAAATTCACCGCATCATTTACGAGGAGTTGTGCCGGGGCGACAGCAGGCCGTCATCCAGGGCCGCCTACGAGGCTATGACCAAAAAAGCCGGGCAGATCGGCGCCGATAGCGTGCTGCTCGGCTGCACGGAAGTTGGTATGCTGCTCAGCGATCGCAATTCGGCATTGCCGACGTTTGACACCACCTTGATCCACGCGAAGGCGCTGGTCGACTTCGCCCTGCAGGAGTGAGGGCTCATGGAAGCCTCGCGCATGATGCCTCGACAGACCTCGGACATCGACATCCTGCGCGAGTTGGAGCGCAAGGTGCTGTGGCTGTCGTCGTACATGATCCACCACGCCAACCATGAGTCGGACCGCGGCGATGGCCTCAAGGTGGGCGGGCACCAGGCCTCCTCCGCGTCCCTGGTGACGCTGATGACGGCGCTCTATTTCCACGTGCTGCGGCCGGAAGACCGCGTCGCCGTGAAACCGCATGCGAGCCCGGTGTTCCATGCCATCCAGTACCTGCTCGGCAACCAGACGCTCGATAAGCTGCAGAACTTCCGCGCCTTCGGCGGCGCCCAGTCCTATCCTTCGCGCACCAAGGATACGGCCGACGTCGACTTCTCGACCGGCTCGGTCGGACTGGGCATCGCCGAGACCGGCTTTGCCAGCCTGGTGCAGGACTACGTGCACGCCAAGGACTGGAAGCCCGCGTGGCCCAGGGGCCGCATGATCGGCATCATGGGCGATGCCGAGATCGACGAAGGCAACGTGCACGAGGCGCTGCTTGAGTACTGGAAGCATGGCCTCGAGAACTGCTGGTGGATCATCGACTACAACCGCCAGAGCCTGGATTCGGTGGTTTCCGACCGCCTGTTCATGAAGATGGCCGGCCTGTTTGAGAACCTCGGCTGGAAGGTGGTGCTCCTGAAGTACGGCAAGCTGCTGCAGGCTGCGTTTGCCGAGCCCGGCGGTCAGCGGCTCAAGGAATGGATCGACGACTGCCCCAACCAGCTCTACTCGGCGCTGGTGTTCCAGGGCGGCGCGGCCTGGCGCCGTCAGCTGGAGGAGGATCTGGCGATCCATCCCGACGCGCTCGCCATCGTACGCCGGCATGACGATGCCGAGCTCGCGCGCCTGATGACCAACCTGGGCGGACATGATCTCGAGACGATCCTGGAAGGTTTCGCGGCGGCGCCGACCGATCAGCCGGTTTGCTACATCGCCTACACCATCAAGGGCTTTGGCCTGCCCTTCCAGGGCCACAAGGACAACCACGCCGGGCTGATGACCAAGGCGCAAATGCAGGAGCTGCGGGCGCGCGAGGGCATCAACCAGGGCGAGGAATGGGACCGCTTCGCGGGCCTGTCCGTACCGCAGGCAACGGTGGAGAATTACCTGCGCAGGGTCGCATTTGTGCAGCGCGGGCGGCGCAGGCTGCAGGCTGCACGTATACCCGTCACGCCGTTCCCGAAGCTCGAGGTCAAGGGGCAGGCGACGACCCAGGCCGGCTTCGGGCGGGTGCTGGATGAGATCGCGCGGGCAGGCGGTCCGCTGGCCGACCGCATTGTCACGACGTCACCGGACGTGACGGTATCCACCAACCTCGGGGCCTGGGTGAACCGGCGCGGCCTGTTCTCGCTCGCTGACCACGAGGACGTGTTCAAGAAGCGCGGCCTGCTCTCCCCGCAGAAGTGGGAGATGAGCGCCAAGGGTCAGCACTTCGAGCTCGGCATTGCCGAGATGAACCTGTTCCTGATGCTCTCCGCGCTGGGGTTGTCCCACACACTGTTCGGCGAGCGGCTGCTGCCCGTGGGCACGCTGTATGATCCGTTCGTGTGCCGCGGTCTCGATGCGCTGAATTACGCCTGCTACCAGGATGCCCGCTTCATTGTTGCCGGCACGCCATCGGGATTGACGCTGGCACCGGAAGGCGGCGCGCACCAGTCGATCGGCACGCCGCTGATCGGCATGGCGCAGGACGGGCTTGCCTCGTTCGAGCCGGCCTATGTCGATGAGCTGGCCGTCATAATGGAGTGGGCGTTCGACTACATGCAGCGCGGCGGTGACGAGGACAAGGAGAAGCGCTGGCATCGCGACGAGAAGGGCGGATCGGTGTATCTGCGCCTGTCGACGCGGCCGATCGATCAGCTGACCCGCAGCATGACGCCGGATCTGCGCGGGGAGATCATCGACGGCGCCTACTGGATGCGCCGGCCCGAGCCCGGCACCGGGCTTGCCATCGTCTACACGGGCGCGGTGGGGCCGGAGGCAATCGAGGCGGCCGGCCTGCTCTCGGAGGACCGGCGGGTGGGCGTGTTGGCGGTAACCTCGGCGGACCGCCTCTCAGCGGGCTGGCATGCGGCCCAGCGCGCCCGCGAGCACGGCGACCGCAATGCCCGCGCACATGTGGAGACGCTGCTGGCGCACCTGCCGCGTGACGCCGGCATCATCACCGTCACGGACGCCTATCCGGAGGCGCTGTCCTGGATCGGCGGCGTGGCCGGCCATCGCGTGCGGGCGCTCGGCGTCGAGCACTTCGGCCAGTCGGGCTCGCTGTCGGAGCTGTATGGCCACTACGGGCTCGATGTGAACTCCATCCTGGCCGCGGCCGAAGGCCTGAGCGGACGGCCGGTTCGCTACCGCTTCCTGCAGAACTAGACTAGCGAGCCTCACTCCTGCCGACACGTCGGCGGCTGTTTGGGATCGAGCCGAGACCCTAACTCGAGGCGAGGCTGGCTCGGGCGCTGCCCCGAACCAGATCAGCCCAAGACCGACGGGCCCAACGAGCCGCCTGGAGCGTAGCGACCTCCATAGCGGTGCCCCGCGCCTCAGGCCGCCTCGGCCTCGAACACGTGGCCGGAGAGCTCCTTGCCCTGGCCGGAGGCGAGGTAGAGAGCCAGGGCGGCGATGTCCGGCTCACCCCACGGGCTCGCCTGGAAAGGCAATTGCACCGATGGTGCGATGGCATTGAAGCGGATGCCACGGGCCGCCCACTCCTGGGCCTGGCTACGCGTCATGGCCGCGAGCGCGCTGCGCGCCACGGTCGCGAACGCGTGCGCAGCGCCCGGCCGGTGCGCAGCGAGGGTGGCGACGTTCAGGATCAGACCGTCGGCGTAGCACAGCGACATGCGGTTGGCGGCGATCTTGGACAGCAGGCATGGCAGCAGCAACTGCTGCGCCACCATGCGCTCAACGGTTGACGCGCCGGCCGCCGGGTCAAGGCGGTCAGCGTCGAGCGGCACCAGGTTGATGACGGCGTCAAGCCTGCCGAACGACTGGGCGACGGCGCGCGAGAACTGCACGATGCCTTCGGAATCGTTGTCGATCGGCCCGTACACCTCGACGTCGAGCGCATGCGGCGCCACCACCTCGGCCACGCACTGCATGGCCTCGCTCTCCTCCGCGAACTGCAGGATGAGGCGCGCCTTGTGCTCGGCAAAGGCACGCGCGACATCGACGCCGGAGGAGCTGGAAACCCCGGTGATAAGTACGCGCTTGCCGGCAAGTTCGGGGTATGCGGGAGCCTCATAGGCTCCCTCGATCACACTCATCAACATCGTTTCCTCCTGGGCGGCGACGCGGGGCAGGTTCTGGCGGCGTCGCCGTTACGCATCTGGTGCCGATTCGCCTAACAAGACCTGAATGGGCCCCCCGATTCGGGTCCTCGTGCGCCGGAATCGGCGCGTTTACCCGGCGCCTGTGTGGCAGACTTGCGGCGGGTCTGCCAAGGCTCAGAAAATCGCCCACGCGCCACCCGCGACAGTGCGCCCAGACGCTGTTGCGCAGGTAACAGTCAGCGCTGCCGAATGCACCTAGGACGGGCTTCTCTGAGCCAAGGAGAAGTCGCATGTGCGTTTATATCCGACCGGCCCTACCGACCGATCACGCCGCGATTGTCGGCCTCGTGCGCAGCGAGCGACTGAACCCCAACGGTCTCGACTGGCCAAACTTCGTGGTGGCGACCGAGCAGGACCGCTTGATCGGGGCCGTGCAACTGCGATGTCACAAGGATGGAGCACGCGAACTCGGATCTCTGGTCGTCGAAAGGGGTAGCCGTGGCAGAGGCTTGGCCACGCGGCTCGTCGGCAGCCTGCTGGCGGCCAACCCGGGGCGCATCCTGATGATCACCAGCAAGCAGCATGCACCCTACTACTCGTCCTGGTGCTTTCGCCCCATTGCGGCATTCGACGCGCCCGCCAGTGTCAGGCGCAACTACTGCCTCGGTCAAATCATAGGGGGAGCGTTCGCCTTGCTGCAGCGCAGACCGATCAATCGGCTCGTGATTTTGGACCGTACGGGCTGAGAATGCAGGCCTGCCCGGCATCCCATGCGGTTGGCGATGGGCACACCCCCTGCTAGAACAGGGCCAATCATTCACCGCCCATCTGACCGGAGAGTGCCATGGCCCCGCTCGACATGAAGCCCAATGAACTGGAGCCCTACTGGGTGCCGTTCACAGCCAACCGGGCCTTCAAAAAGCGCCCGCGCCTGTTCTCGGGCGCCAAGGGCATGCACTACTTCAAGCCCGACGGCGCCAAAGTTATCGACGCCACGTCGGGGCTATTCTGCGTGAATGCCGGCCACTGCCGCGAGCCGATCGTGAAGGCCATCCAGGAGCAGGCGGCCAAGCTCGATTATTCGCCGGCCTTTCAGTACAGCCATCCCAAGGTATTCGAGTTGGCCTCGCGCCTTGCCCTGCTGGCGCCCGGCGACCTTGACTACGCGTTCTTCTCCAATTCCGGCAGCGAGGCAGTCGACACGGCGCTCAAGATCGCGCTCGGCTACCACAAGGCCCGCGGCGAGGGTGCCCGTACCCGTTTCATTGGCCGCGAGCGCGGCTACCACGGCATCGGCTTCGGCGGCATCTCAGTGGGTGGCATGGTTGCCAACCGCAAGCAGTTCGGCAACATGCTGACAGGCGTCGACCACCTGCCCGCCACCTACGACCGCTCCAAGCAGGCCTTCAGCCGCGGCGAGCCGGAGTGGGGCGCGCATCTGGCCGACGAGCTGACCCGCCTCATCAACCTGCACGATGCCTCCACCATCGCCGCCGTGATCGTCGAACCGGTGGCCGGTTCGACCGGCATCCTGGCGCCGCCCAAGGGTTATCTGGAAAAGCTGCGCGAGATCACCTCCAAGCACGGCATTCTGCTGATCTTCGACGAAGTCATCACCGGTTTCGGTCGGCTCGGGCACTGCTTTGCCTCCGAACGCTATGGCGTGACGCCCGACATGTTCACGTTCGCGAAGGGCGTCACCAACGCCGCCGTGCCAATGGCCGGCGTGATGGCCTCCAAGGCCATCTACGACGCCTTCATGACCGGGCCCGAGCACATGGTCGAGCTGTTCCACGGCTACACCTACTCGGGCCATCCGCTGGCAGCGGCGGCGGGCCTCGCCACCCTCGACATCTACAAGGACGAGGGCCTGTTCGAACGCGCCCAGAAGCTGGAGAAGCCGTTC
>Ga0075418_10003668_pt1 | contig 17479 bp, 8 predicted proteins | sample SoiMetdeltSBSDD2_FD_81776 | JGI IMG/M metagenome (GOLD analysis project Ga0075418, IMG submission 81776) | Bulk soil microbial communities from a Populus tree surrounding site in Tennessee, USA - Soil MetaG P. deltoides SBSDD2 | ecosystem: Environmental > Terrestrial > Soil > Tree plantation... | reverse complement strand
GCGTCCCCTTCGTCGCCTCTCGTCGAACGCTTTGTGATGGGCGCGAGCGGACCGGCACTCGATGCACCATCGCGGCCGGGTCGCTTCGTCGCGTCGATTGGCGCAGGCGCCGCTGCGCTTGGCTACGAACATCGACCGTTAGAGCTATGGGCGTGGCCAGTGAAGATCGCCGACGATTTCGATGTCGCGTTTCTGCTTGAAAACTATCCGGCGCCCTTGGAAGGTCGAGACCTGCTGGCGCGGGTCAGCGTGCGTCCGGAATCGACCACGCTCATCTACGCGCACGCGGCGTTCACGGTGCGGCAGATTCTCTTCGTTCCGCCCGACGACTCCGCCATTGTCATGCTCTTCGACGTGAAAAGCGTGCTGCCGGTGCAAGTGATCGTGCGCTTCAGGCCGCGGCTCCGCTTGATGTGGCCGGCCACGTCGATGACGCCGTTCGTGGCCTGGGATGCCGCGACGCAGGTGTACGACATTGGCGAAGAGTCCGGGAAACTCGCGGCGGTCATCGCAGCGCCGGGCGCGCGCGATCTTGGCCTGCTGCCTTACCAGGAGGAGCCGAGGGACGTGCCGGTCGCATTTGCATTCGATCCGGCGCGCTACGATGCATCACGGCACCTGCCAGCGATCGTCGTTACCGCCAGCACGGACGGACGGGAGCGCGCACGCGACACGGCGGCGCGCGTCCTGAGAGATGTGCCGTCGCTGCATGCGGCGACCGTGAATCACTATCGTGCGCTGCTGGAATCGACGCTCGACGTCGACACCCCTGATGATCGGCTCGATCGCGCGTTCACGTGGGCCAAGGTCGGCATCGACAAGGGGCTTGCGACGAACCCGACGCTCGGAACAGGTATGGTGGCTGGCTTCCGCCCGTCTGGCGATAGCGAGCGTCCCGGCTTTGCGTGGTTTTTCGGACGAGACGCGCTGTGGACGGCGCTCGCGACCACGTCGTACGGCCGATTCCAGACGACGCGCGCGGCGCTGCAGTTCCTTGCGACGCACCAACGGTCGGACGGCAGGATACCGCACGAGGTCTCGCAGAGCGCCGCGTTCGTGCCGTGGTTCACAGGCTATCCGTACGCGTGGGCGAGCGCGGATGCCACGCCATTGTTCGTGATTGCGCAGGCCGACTACTGGCACGCCGCCGGTGACCAAGCGTTCCTCGATGGCAGTTGGCCCGCGATCGTCAAGGCATATGAGTTCTCGCGCGCAACCGATCGCGACGGGAATGGCTTGATCGACAACACGAACGTCGGCCACGGATGGGTGGAAGGCGGCGCGCTCTATCCCGCGCACGAGGAGATTTATCTGCAAGGTCTATGGATCGAGGCGCAGCTAGCGATCGCCGCGCTCGCCGACGAGCGCGGTGACGCGTCGCTTGCTGCGCAGGCGCAGGCGGGCGCCGAACGCACGCGGGCCGCCGTGGAATCGACGTTCTGGCTGGAGAAAACCGGCCACTATGCGTTCGCGACGCGAACGCCCACTGCTACGCCGAGCGTTGCGGAACCAGGTCCGGAGCGCGGCCGGCGACAGGCAGCGTTGGACCTGCTGGCGCCGGCGCGTCGCGTCGACGAGGACACAGTGCTGCCGGCGGTGCCGCTCTGGTGGCGAACGCTCGACCCGGCTCGCGCGGAAATCGAGATCGATCGATTGGGGAGCGGCGCGCTCATGACCGATTGGGGGGCGCGGCTGTTGTCGCGAACGAGCGCCTTGTACGATCCGCTCTCGTATCACTACGGATCCGTATGGCCACTCTTCACGGGCTGGGTTTCAATGGCCGCGTATCGATATGGCCGTCCACATGTCGGCTACCAGGCGCTGATGGCCAATGCGCTGCGTACCGAAGCGGACGCACTCGGCTCGATCACGGAGCTGATTTCGGGTGAGTTCAACGCGCCGTTCGGCCGTTCGGCGCATCACCAGGTCTGGTCGCAGGCGATGGTCGCGTTACCGCTCCTGCGCGGGCTGCTCGGCATCGAGGTCTCGCGTGGAGGTTCACTCACGATCGCGCCGCAATTACCCGCTGACTGGCGCTCGGTCCGCATTCGACGTGTGGCTTCGAGGGGCGCGCGATTCACCCTGGATATCGAGCGGACCGACGAGCGCTATTCGATCGGCCTCAATCGCGATGGGGGGTCTTCGTCTGTCGCTCTCGTCTTCGCGCCCGCGCTGCCCCTTGACGCGAACGTCAGGCGCGTGACGGTGGGCGGACGCCTGCATCCTTTCACGATCGAACGCGAAGGCAACACTCAGCGGGTCCGTGTCGCGATCGAGCAGCCGTCGCTGCAGATCCGTGTGGACATCACGCACGACGCGGGCACCGATGTCGTTGTACCAATCGTCGAGCCAGACCCGGGGGCCGAATCAGAAGGGATACGGATCCTTCGCGTCATGCCCGAACGCGCCGCGCTCGGATTGATCGTCGAAGGACGCGGACAGCGAACGTACACGCTGACGATCCACAGCCCGCGGACAGTCGGCTCCATGGGCGACACAGCGGGCGTGACCCTCCTCAGCAGGCAGGGCAGGGCGCAAACCATCTCGATCAGCTTCCCGGGATCTCCCAGCGACTACGTGCGCCGCAATCTCCGGTTGCCGCTGAAGTAACTCTTGGACGCAAAGAGGCAAGAAAAGGACCTGACCTGATCGCGTCGTCAGCGACGACGATGGGTGAGTGCGGCGTAAAGGCCTGGGATCGCCAGAAGTGTCACCGGCGTGGAGAGAGCGAGGCCACCGATGACGGCTAGCGCCAGCGGACGCTGCAGCTCTGCTCCTGCTCCAAGGCCGAGTCCCAACGGTAAAAGTCCGAAAAGCGTGCAGAACGTGGTCATGAGGATAGGTCGGAGGCGGATGCGGCCGGCCTCCCCGATCGCCGACTCGAATGACTGCCCGTCGGCATGAAGCTTCTCGGAGAAATCGAGCAGCATGATGCCGTTCTTCACGACAAGGCCGACGAGCAGGATCAGTCCCATTGACGATGAAATGTTCAGGTCTGTGCCGGTGAGCAGTAACAAGATGAGCGCTCCACCGACGGATAGAGGAGCCGCGAGAAGGATGAGCAATGCCGGCGTCCACGCCCGAAAGTGAATGACGAGAACCAAGAACACCAGGCTGACGGCCAGCGCCCCAACCATGAGCATCTCGCGGAACGCCTCCCCCTGCGATTGGTACTGACCGCCGAACTCGTTCGTGTAGCCGATCGGCAATGGCAATTCACGAAGCTTGCTCTGAATGTCGCCGACGGCGCTGCCGAGATCGCGCCCTTCGAGCCGGCCGCTCACGACGGCCATGGGACGAAGGTTCTCGCGGCGCAGCTCGCCCTGTCCATTTGCGCGCGTCGGAGTCGCCACTTCGGACAACGGTATCGGCTTGCCATCGCCGGCGTGAATCAGCGTATGTGGCAATGCATCGGGATTGAAGCGAATGGAATCCGGCAGGCGAACGCGGACCGGAATCGTCCGATCCGCCAGGCGCAGGTCGGACGTCAGTTGCCCGAGCCAGTTCCCCGTCAGCTGCTTCGACACCTGTTGCGCGTTGAGGCCGTAGCGCGCGGCAGCGATCGGGTCGATTGTCCATGTGACTTCCGGATTGCCGCGTTGCGGGCCGACGACGTCGACGACGCCCTCGATTTCCGTCAACGCTTCCTCGACCGGTTCGGCCAGAGCGGCGAGGCGCTCGGGATCGTCGCCGAAAATCTTCACTTCGATCGGCTCAGCGCTGCCTTCGAGATCGCCGAGCATGTCCTGCAACAGCTGCACGAATTCAACCTCCACAAGAGGCACAGCGGCGTGCACGCGTTCACGAACGTCGCTGATGATCTCCTCTGACGGTCGACGGCGTGCCCTCCGCGGCTTGAGGCGGACGAGGATGTCGCCGCTATTCTGCGCAGTGGCGAACAGACCGAGCTCCGATCCCGTGCGACGCGAATACGCGGCAACCTCTGGTGTCTCGGCAACGACGCGCTCGATGATGCGCACCTGGCGATCGGTGTCGGCCAGAGCACTGCCCTCGGGCGTCAAATAGTCGAGGACGAAACCGCCTTCATCGGCCGGCGGAAAAAAACCGGTTCCGACGCGGGAGAACAAGACCACCGTGAGCGTCAGCAGGAGAGCGCCAGTTGCAACCGAGATCGCCGGGCGCCGCACCATCACGCCCAGCATGCGCTCGTACATCTGCTCGAGCCGGCCATGCCACTGACCAGCAGGTTGATGGTGCGCCGCGGCCCAACGCGCCATCAGCGCGACGACGCTCACCGCAAGCGCAAGTGAGATCAGCACGGCGACCGAGAGCGACAGCGAGAGCGCCTGAAAGAACTGGCCGGGCACTCCCGACAGCAGACCCAGTGGCGCGAATACCACCACGGTCGTGAGTGTCGAGCTGACCAGCGGTTTTGTGATCTGCGAGACCGCGCCCAGCACACTCTCGCCCCCTTCGCCGGCCCGCCGATGCACGTTCTCGACCACCACCACGGCATCGTCGATCACGAGGCCGATGGCGACGGCGAGCCCGCCGAGCGACATCAAGTTGATCGTGCCGCCGAAGAGCCACATAAACGCGAACGTCGGAATGACGGCCATTGGCAGCGTGATGGCCGCAATGAGCGTGAGCCGCCAGTCACGCAGAAAGACGAGCAGCACCGCAATCGCGAGGAGGCCGCCGATTAGAATGGCGTCGCGGACGCTGGCAATCGATTCCTCGACGAACTCGGCGAGGTCGTACACGCGAGTGATCGTGATGCCCGCAGGCAGCACGGTCTTGAGGTTGTCGAGCGCGCGATCGACCGCCGCCTTGAGCTCAAGGATGTTGGCGCCGATCTGCTGAGCGATACTCATCGAGACGGCATCGCGTCCATCGCCGGTGACCAGGAGCGTTCGATCCGGCGCGCCCATCGAGACGGTGCCGAGATCCGAGACGCGAACCGTCGCGCCGCTCTTCACCAGCACCGGCGCCCGCTCGATATCGTGAACGTCGGTCCACAGGCCGGAGGCGAGGGTCAGATGCTGTTGGCCCGACTGCGCGAATCGGCCTACCGGCTCGATTGTGTTCTCCGCTGCGAGTGCGTCCGCGACGTCGACGACGCCGAGGCCGGCCGCTGTCAGTTTGGCCGGATCGAGCACCACCTCGACTTCGCGCGTATCGCTCGACAGCACTTCGATGATGCCTGCGCCTGGTGCGCGCGCGATCTCGGGCTTGGCGACGTAGTTTGCGTACTCGTAGAGCTGCGCAATCGGTAGCGTGCCGGTCAGGCTCAGGATGAACACCGGAAAGATCTCTGGCGTCATCCGTTCGATCCTGAGTGTCGTCCCCGAAGGTAGATCGCCGGTGATCTCGGCGACGCGGTTCTGCACCATTTGCAGTGCCACCACCATGTCGGTGCTCGCCACGAACTGTGCGGAGATTTCCGTTGCGCCGCGAATGGTTCTCGACCGCACGCGCCTGATGCCGGGCACGGCCATCACGACCTGCTCGATCGGCCGCGTGACGATGAGCGACATCGACTGCGGCGGAAGCGTGCCCGATTGAGCGACGATGACGATGCGCGGGAACTCGAGAGGCGGGTAGATGCTGCTGGGAAGAGTGACAGCGGCGATAGCGCCGCCGATCACGAGCGCGACGGCGACGAGGGTGATCGCTCGTGAATGCCGCGTGACCAGTGGAGCGCCGTTCACTTGTCTTCCCTGGCTGGCGCGTCGCTTTCAGGCTTCACCGTCGTCACCGCCGCACCATCCGGCAATCCCGTCTGACCCTCGACGATCACCCGATCGCCAGCTAACACGCCGGAGAGAACCTCGGTCTTCGTACCGTCTGAGAGCCCGATCCGTATCTCGCGGCGCGCGGCCTTGCCATCGTTGACGACGAATACAGCGGTCTCGTCGCCCTCGCGAACGATCGCCGAGTCAGGCACGACGACGGCCTCGTCATGCTTCTCGGCGTCGATGTCTACCTGCACCGGCGCGCCGGCTGGAAGATTCGCCGGACGGACGAACCCGAGTCGAACAGGGATGGTTGCCGTGCCGGGATCGACCGCCGCTGGACGCGAAACCACTTTCAGCGCGATCTCCGAGCCGCCCGGCAGTCGACCGGTGAGACGGCCGCTCGCCCCGAGGACCACGCGCGTGACTTCTGTGAGCGGAACCGACGCCACTACTTCCAGACGCTGTGGATCGATGACGCGTAAGACTGGATCCGAGGCACTGGCTTCCACGACGTCGCCGGGACTGTGATACCGCTTCGCGATGAGGCCGTCGAACGTGGCATGCACAACGGAGCGAGTCGCAACGGTTTGTGCCGCGGCCAATGACGCCTCGGCCTGCGCAACCGCCGCCTGCGCGTCTGCGATTTGCCGTTCCGCGTCCTCCACTTCCTTCCGTGCTGTGACACCACGCTTGAAAAGGTCTTGCGCGCGGGTCAGGTTGGCGGTGGCGTTGGTGACCCCGGCCTGCGCCCGTTTCACTTCCGCCGCCTGCTTTTCGACTTCTGCCGCCGCGCCGGGAATCTCGAACCGCACGAGCACGTCACCACGCTTCACGCGCTCGCCTTCGCCGAGATGAATCTCTGAGAGGCGAGCGGCCTCGGGCGCAATCACGATCAGCTGTGCTCCAGGCGCGGGAGTAACGAGACCAGTCGCATGGACGACGCCGCGAATCGATTCTTGCTCGGCGGCGACGGTGCGAACGGGGACTACGGCCTCGCTTTCGACCACCTCCGGCCTCGACTGCGTGCAGGCGCCAGCCCAGAGGGCGGCCGCCACCGTCATCGCCATCATCCAGCGTCGCGATTCCATTCTGGCGCTCATGGCAGTGGCGCGCCGATGGCGCGCTCGAGATCGGCCAGCGAGTTCTGAAACTGTGAGGCGGCGTCGAGCGAGCGAAGGCGAACGTCGCGCGATGACTGCAGCGCCTGCAGCAATGAGACGATGCCCGTCTGACCGAGCTGGTAGCTGTCCTGCGCGACCTGTTCGACCTGCTGCGCCAGCGGAACGATTTCGTCGCGATAACGCAGATAGAGCTGCCGTCGCGTCTGGGCCAGAACCGCCGAGGAGGAGACGAGGGCGTCGATGCGCGAGAGCGACGCCTGACGTTGCGCATTCAACTGCTCGAGAGTGCTCTGCTCGACCTGGACTCCTGCGCGATGCGTGGTGAAGAGGGGGAGTGCGACCGCGACTCCGGCACGCCAGCCATAGTCGAATTCCGGCGCCGCGTCATGCGTGAGCGCCGCGCTTGGAATCACGTCTGGAGCGCGAAGCGCTCCAGCCAGCGCGAGGCGGGCGCGCTGCGTCTCGATCTGACGATCGATCACGCGCAACTCCGCGCTGGCCTCATGCGCCAGCGCGAGGGCGGACTCCTTTGTCAGCGATGTTCCTGAATCGAATGCGCTCGCCAGCGTGATGGGTGTATCGAGCGGCTGTGTGAGCAGAGCGTTGAGCTCGCCCCGGGCGCCATCGGCCTCGCCGCGTGCAGCCGCGACATCGTTGTCCACCGAGGCGAGCGCGAGCTCGGCCTGCATGACCTCGAGTCGAGGCGCGCCGCCGGCATCGAAGCGCTGCTGTGCCGCATCGCGCGCGCGGACCGAGATGTCGCGTATCTCCTGCATCAGCGAAAGCCGTGTCTCCGCGACAAGCAGGCCGAAGTACGCCCGACGCACATCGTTGCGAACCTGAGCGATGACGACGGCGATCTCCGCTTCACCGGCACGAACTGTGGCCTCACCAACAGCGATGCGTTTCGACCGCTTGCCACCGAGCTCGAGCGGCACCGAGACACCGTAAGATTGCTTCGGTGTCTCCTTCTGAAGCTCGATGGACGCCTCAGGGTTGAGGCGCTCCCGCGCGACCGCGAGCACGGCGACATCGATCGGATTTCGTCGTCGCGCGGCAGCGATCGTCGGGTTGGCGGCGATGGCGCGGTCGAGCGCAGTCTGAAGTGTCAAAGAGCCGGTCGGTGGCGCCTGAGCCATCACGGTTGAAGGCGGAATGGCCAGGACACAGACAACCACAACGAATCTCGAAAGGAGCATGAGGACACCATAGCAACGTATCCGGCTCATGACCGCCTATTAGCGTGCACTAATCTCATGAACATTCGATCAGAACGGCGTCGAAACGTCGTCACGCACGTGATATAAGAACGCCGTCGCGGCCCGCAGCAATGGAGCGACGTAACGAGCCTAGACAGTTCGCGTCACCACGACACGGGTTGCTGCGCAGGCCCGGCGGAGGCGTAGCGCATGGATCAAAGGGTGCGTCTGCTCTATGCCGAAGATAACGCTTCCGATGCCGACCTGACACGCCACCATTTCGCCACTCATGCTACCGACATTCAGCTCGATATAGTCGAGCACGGCGAGGCCTGTGTGACGCGGCTGCAGATCAATCACTACGATGTGCTGCTGCTCGATTATCGCCTTCCCGACATGGATGCAATCGACATCCTCAAAGCGCTGGCGATCCACAACGTGCACTTACCGGTGATCGTGGTGACTGCTGTTGGTGACGAAGACATGGTGGTTCGGGTTCTCCGGCTCGGCGCGTGGGACTATGTACCGAAGCAGGGAAACTACATAGAGAACTTACCCTCACTTATTCGGCATGCGGCCGCTGAATATCACAGGCTCCGTGATGTTGGCTACGCTGCCCGGCGGAGTCGTCGGCGCATTCTGTACATCGAGCGCAGTGAGGCCGACATCGACTTGACTGCAGAGTACCTGGCTGAGCACGCTCCCCATCTGCAATTGGATATCGTCCGCTCAGCGTCCGAAGGTTTGGAGGTGCTGCAGCGGACTCCAGTTGATCTCGTTCTCGTCGACCTGCGCATGCCAGGCCTGCACACACTGGACTTCCTGCGGCAACTGCGCCAACGCAATCAGTCCGTTCCGGTCGTAGTGGTGACCGGGCGCGGGGACGAAACCACCGCGGTTGCGGCGTTGAAGCTCGGCGCCTACGACTACATATGCAAGCGTGAGGGGTACCTGACGCAAGTCCCGTACGCCATCGACAACGCCATCGATCGCTTCCATCTGGCGCAGCTCAATCGGCGGCTCCAAGCCGAGCTTGCCGAACGAGAGCGCGCCGAGGCCGAGCGCGCGCATCTGGCCGAACAGCTGCAACAGGCGCAGAAAATCGAGTCACTCGGTCGACTCGCCGGAGGCATCTCCCACGATTTCAATAATCTGTTGACCGTGATCACCGGCCACGCCGACTTGATGCTCGAGAAACTCGCCCCTGATACTCCCTTACGCGACAACGTAAAGAACATGATCGCGGCCACCAGACGAGCCAGCGATCTGACGCGGCAACTCCTGACCTTTAGCCGGCGTCAGGTCCTTCAACCTCGGGTGATGGACCTGAATGAGTCGATCCGCGAGAGTACGAGTATGCTGTCCCGCCTGCTCAGCGAGCCGGTCGAACTCGTGACCATCCTCGATCCCCATCTTGGCCACGTCCAGGCGGATCCAAGCCAGCTCAATCAGCTTCTGGTCAATCTCGCAGTGAATGCCCGCGATGCGATGCCACGCGGCGGCCGGTTGACGATCGAAACACACAACGTCAGCATCGATGAGCAGGACGCCCAGCGTCACACCTCTTTTCGGCCCGGCAGCTACGTCATGCTTGCCGTCAGCGACACGGGCATCGGCATAGATAACGACGTTCTACCCCACATCTTCGAACCCTTCTTCACGACGAAAGAACACGGCAAGGGGACGGGACTTGGATTGTCGACGGTCTACGGGATAGTGAAGCAAAGCGACGGCTGGATCTGGGTCTATAGCGAGGTCGGTCATGGGACGACGTTCAAGATTTACCTTCCTCGTGTGGAAGGCGCCGTTACCGTGATTGGCGCAGCAGCCGCGTTGGACAGTCCAGGTGGCGACGAGACGGTTCTCGTCGTGGAGGACGAACACGAGGTCCGGAGTTTGATACATCACGTGCTTCAGACCCACGGCTATGACGTGATCGAGGCCGCCGAAGGACGCTCCGCGGTCGCGGCGTGCGAAGCAGTCGGACGCCCGATTTCTCTGCTGATTACCGACGTGGTAATGCCTGGGATGAGTGGCCCCAGCCTGGCCGCCCACCTGCGGACGGTACGTCCGGACATGAGGATTCTCTACATATCCGGTTACACCGATGCTACTGTGCTGGAACACGGGATCGGAGAGCAACCCGTAGCGTTCTTGCAAAAGCCGTTTACCACGAGTGAGTTGACGCGCAAGGTCCGCGAAGTGCTCGACGCGCCGCCAACGCGCCAGGACACCAGCGGCTGAGGGAGAGCGGTTTCCTCTGGGCATCCTTTCGCGCCGCGCCATCTCGGTCATTAAGGTCGCGGTCAACGCGGCCCACGATCTTGCCGCGTCGAGCACGAGCTGTACGGCCTGGGCCCTGAAGTCGTTATCGAATAGCCGGGGGCCGGTGCTTGGGCATGTCTGCCGTCGGGACAGGTCTCCGGCCTTCGAAACATGTCCACCACGCCGGACCGAGCCCGCGGGTTAGGTAACCATGCAAGCACTGATCGACATTCTCGACCGTGTTAGCGACGCCTTCGTGGCTCTAGATAAGAACTGGTGTTACTCCTACGTCAACCAGCAGGCTGCGGGCCTGTTCGGCCGCCGGCCCGAGGACCTCATTGGCCGTCATATTTGGACAGAGTTCCCGGAGGGGCGTGGACAGCCGTTTCATCGCGCGTACGAAAAAGCGATGGCCGACCAGGTGTTCATAGAAATGGAAAGCTACTATGAGCCCTGGAAGCGCTGGTTCGAAAATCGCATTTACCCGTCGCCCGAAGGCCTCTCAATTTTTTTCCATGAGATCACTGAGCGCAAGCTGGCCGAACAAGCCGCGCGCGAGAACGCGGAGTTGCTCGCGGGTCAGAATCGTGTCCTGGAGCTGATTGCTGGAGGAGCGCCGCTACGCGAGTCGCTCGATACACTGCTGCGCGTCATAGAAGCGCAATGTCCCGGAATGCTCTGTTCGATCCTCCTGGTGGAGTCCGACGGCATCCATGTTCGCCACGGCGCAGCGCCAAGTCTGCCTGAGGACTTCATTCGTGGCATTGACGGCCAGGTGATTGGTCCGCACGCCGGTTCTTGCGGTACCGCCGCGTTTCGACGTGAGCCGGTCGTGGTCGAGGACATCGCCACGGATCCGCTATGGGAATCCTATCGTCCTGCTGCTCTCGCACACGGGCTACGGGCCTGCTGGTCGACGCCGCTCTTCGACGGACAGCGCGCCGTTCTCGGGACATTCGCTCTCTACTTCCCGGTTCCAGGGCGACCGTCGCAACGACAGTTGCGGATGGTCGATCTCTGCACTCACACAGCCGCCATCGCCATCGTCAAAGATCGCGAAACGCAGGCGCTGTTGGCGAGCGAAGAGCGACAGCGCCTTGCGGCATCCAGCGGACACATTGGCATTTGGGAATGGACGGTCGGTTCGGGTCGGCTGGTGTGGAGTGACGAGCTGAAGGCGATGTTCGGCTGGTCCACGGCCGAGACCGACCTGACATTCGAGATGGTCATGAGTGCCGTCCATCCCGACGACCGCGCGGACGTCAGAAGCGCGCTGCGGCGTGCACTCGCCGGCGGTGCGACGTACCACCAGGAGTGCCGGATCATTCGCCCGGACGGATCGGTGCGATGGATCGCTACGACAGGGCGCGGAGAATACGACACAACCGGCTGGTGCGTGCGGATGCTGGGTGTCAGTCTCGACGTCACCGACCGTAAACAAGCTGATGAGGAAATCAGCAGGCGTGGAGCGCAACTGGCTGAAGCTCAGCGGATCGCCCACCTTGGGAGCTACGAGTGGGACGTGCACTGCAACAGAGTCGAGCGATCGGAAGAGTTGTGCCGGATCTTCGGGGTGGCCCCGGATCAATTCGCGCCCACATTCGATGGCTATCTCGAACGTGTCCACCCCGACGATCGACACGCAACGAGGTCCGCCATCGAAGCGGCGTTTCAGGAGGGCACGCCGTTCGAATTCGAAGAGCGTATTGTCCGACCGGATGGTGCCGTGCGGATGCTCCATAGCCAGGGCACGTGGATCGTCGATACCGCGGGGCGTCCAACGAAACTGGTCGGCATCTGCCAGGACATCACCGAGCGTAAGCGGGCTGAAGATCAGATCCGGCGGAGCGAAGAACGATTTCAAATGGCTGCTCGCGCCACCAATGACGTCATCTGGGACTGGGACTTGACGAACGGCACTGTGTGGTGGAATCGCGGAATCACCTCAGTCTTCAACTATGGACCCGACGACGTCGTGGACAGCGCCGATTGGATCGCCGCAAACGTCCATCCTGACGATTTGGAGGCGATGACGAAGGGGCTTCGCGCGGTTGTGTCAGCTGGTGGTGTGTTCTGGTCCGGAGAGTACCGGTTTCGCCGCGCGGATGGTTCGTATGCGGACGTCCTTGACCGCGCCTTTGTGTTATATGACAGCGCGCGCACGCCGGTCCGCGTGATTGGCGCCATGACCGACATCACGGAGCGCAAACGCGCATTGGAAATCCTCGAGCAACGGGTCGCCAGCCGAACGACCGAACTACGCGACAAAAATGAGGAGCTCGAGCGCGAGGTCAATCGCCGTGCCCATGTCGAGCGAATGTTGCGGGCGAGCAATGAAGAATTGAGAGCGTTCGCGTATACGGTGTCTCATGATCTGAAGGCGCCTCTGCGTGGGATTGCCGGTTACGCCGCGGAACTGGATCGACGGCACAGCGCCAGCCTCAGCGAACGTGCGCTTCACTGCCTCAAGCAGATTGTCACCGCGACGAATAACCTCGATCGCCTGATTGAGGATCTGTTGCATTACGCTCGACTTGACTCGGAAACGCCGAGCCCCACCACGGTCAACCTGACTCGGATGGTCGAGGTTATCCTGCGGGATCGGAATACTACAATTCTCGAACAAGGCGCCGAGGTAACCGTCAGCCTCACCGCCTCGATCGTCCACGCGTGGGAGCGTGGTCTGCTGCAGGTCTTGACCAACCTGATCGACAATGCGCTGAAGTACAGCCGGAATGTGCACCCATCGTCGATTCGCCTCGCCAGTCATGAGAGAGGCGAGGCGTTGCTCATCGAGGTTGCTGATAACGGAATCGGGTTCGATATGAAGTACCACGACCGCATTTTCGGACTGTTCGATCGGCTGGTGCGGCAAGAGGACTTCGAGGGTACCGGCGCCGGACTGGCCATCGTGAAGAAGGTGCTCGACAAGATGGGCGGCCGAATCTGGGGCGAATCGGCGCCCGGAGCAGGCGCCACCTTCTTCGTCGAATTGCCGCGGCGTGCATTCGTTCCGCATGAGAGTGCGCTGTGAACCCTTCGATACGTCCGATTCTGTTGGTAGAAGACAATCCAATGGATCTGGATCTCACGCTCCAGGCGCTCGAGGGGAACGGTGTCGCCAACCCGATCGTGGCGTGCCGAGACGGTGAAGAAGCGTTGGAGTACATGGAGAAACATCGATCGCCGAGCGACTTGCAAGTCCCGATCGTGGTTTTGTTGGATCTCCGTTTGCCGAAAGTCGATGGAATCGAGGTGTTGAGGCAGGCGCGACGTGATCCGGTCTGGCGACAAGTGCCAATCGTGGTGATGACCACCTCGCGTGAGAACCGGGATGTCGAAACTGCCTATGAACTCGGCGTGAACTCGTACATCGTCAAGCCGGTGGATTTCCTGACGTTCACTGAAGTCGTGAAGAGCATCAAGGTGTACTGGTTGCTCACGAACGAACCACCATTCCATGACGGTTCCGCACGGTGACCACACATCCCACTCTGCGCGTGCTCTATGCCGAAGACAACGGCGCCGATGCTGACCTGACGCGGGCACATCTCGAATTGCACGCACCGGAAATCGAGCTCGACATAGTGGACACGGGGCAGCAATGCTTGGTCCGCCTCGAGGAGCTCTCGTACGATGTGTTACTGCTGGACAATCATTTCCCGGATATGGAGGGAATCGACGTCTTAAGGGAAATCGGGCTGAAACAGCTCTCCCTGCCGGTCGTCATGGTGACGGGTGTGGGTGATGAGGCGCTGGTTGTACAAGTGCTTCGGCTGGGAGCGGCGGACTACGTTGTCAAACGAGGCAACTATCTGGAGGCCCTGCCGGGAGTGTTGCACCGGGCAGTGATAGAACACTCTTCCCCGGGCAAGGCGGGGGTCGCGGCACGACGGCCCCGACGTATTCTTTACGTCGAACACCATCCCGCAGACATCGACCTGACGCGACAACATTTCAGGGAGTTTGCCGCGCACCTGACGCTTGAAGTCGTTCATTCCGCAAAAGACGCCTTGGTAGTGCTGCAGGCAGCTGATATCGACCTCGTCCTGACAGACCTGAGGCTGCGGGACATGAACGCGCTCGACTTATTGCGTGAAGCCAAGCAGCGAACCCCCGTTCCACCCGTTATCGTGATTACGGGCAAAGGCGACGAGGAGGCTGCCGTCGCGGCGCTGAAGCTGGGTGCCTCCGACTACATCGTGAAGCGAGAGAATTACCTGACCCAACTGCCGCACGCGATCGAGAACGCCATCAGCCGCGCACAACTCGTTCACGTCAACCAGCGCTTGCAGACCGAGCTGCGCGAGCGCGAGCGCGCGGAAGCGCGCGTGCGGCAACTGAATACGAGGTTGGAAGAACGGGTCGTGCAGCGGACGCGTGAACTCGAAGCCGCGCACCAGGAATTGGAGGAAACCACCATCCTCGAGTTGATCGCACACGACGCACCCCTGACCGAGATCTGCGGCCGTCTCGCCAGCCTGTTGGCGGTCCGCACCAATGGATTCGTCAGCATCAATACCTTTTCGCCGGCCGATAGATTCCGGACAGCCTCGCAGTCAGGATCAAGGGCGAGCGAGCCAGGTGGTGTGGAAGACTCCCACCGTCAGACGGCTTTCGCCATAGCGAAACCGGATGGAACGATTGCGACCGCTCCCACGCTGCACCTCGCCGGTCCACTCCTGTTGGACACCCTTGGCGCTGCCGAGCAGCAGTCTTCCCATCATGAGTTCCCCATCCGGTCTACTGTTGCACACCGTGATCTCGGCACAGTGACGCTGTACGAGGACTCGCGCCGCCTGATCGATGCCGCAACGCGCTCCATTCTCGAGCGCTGCACGAAATTGGGTGCGATTGCGATTCATCGCGCTCGCAGTGAAGCGAGAGTTCGTCGGCAGGCGCTCGAGGATCCATTGACGCGGTTGCCCAACCGTCTCTTATGGCGCGACCGCTTGGATCACGCGCTCGCGGCCGCCGGCCGCCACGGCTCGCTTGTAGCGGTGCTGCTCTACGACCTCGATCGCTTCAAAGATGTCAACGATACGCTGGGTCACGACGTGGGCGATCGGGTACTCCGTCATGTCGCTGCCCAGCTCGAGCAGTCGATCCGGCCAGGGGACACGGTCGGTCGTATCGGTGGCGATGAATTTGCCATCGTGCTCCCTCATCTCGCGACAATCGACGAGGCTCAAGGAATCGCCCAGCGGGGGCTGACCGCGATCGAGGAACCGGTCGAAGTGGACAACGTCGTCCTGAAGCTCAAAGCCAGTGTCGGACTGGCATTGCACCCTACGCATGGAAACGAGCCCACGCAGCTCCTTCGCCGCGCCGACGTGGCGATGTATCGCGTCAAGCGGCTCGGCGGGGGACTAGCCATATATGACGCCAAGCGTGATCAGGAGCAGCTCGAATCATTGAGCTTTGTTGCCGAACTTCAGCGTGCGATCGAGCGCGATCAGTTGTCGTTGTGTTACCAACCGAAGATCGAGCTGCGCACCGGCTCACCTGTCGGCGCAGAGTGCGTCGTACGGTGGCATCATCCAACTCGCGGCGTGCTCAAAGCCGCCCAGATCGTGCCGGTGGCAGAGAGCACCGGGCTCATCAAGCCGCTGTCGTTGTGGGTGATTCAGCACGCATTACAGGATTGCCGGTCATGGTACGAGCGTGACCTGGAAATACCCGTGGCCGTGAATTTGGCGACCCAACTCTTGTACGACCCGGAGCTTCCTAACGTCATTCGTCACGAGCTGGAAGCACGTCATATTCGTCCCGGTCACCTGGAAATGGAGATCACGGAAAGTACGCTCATGCTCGAACCGGAACAGGCCATGAAGACCATCAACCGCCTGCGCGAGAGCGGGATCGCGTTCGCGTTGGACGATTTTGGCACCGGGTATTCATCATTGGCATACCTGAAGAACCTGCCAGTGGAATCGATCAAGATCGACCAATCGTTCGTGCGCGACATGGTGACGGACGCACGAGACGAGTCGATCGTAAAGGCGGCGATCGAGCTTGGTCACAGCTTCGGTCTCGACGTCGTCGCGGAGGGCGTAGAGACTACAGGCGCGCGCGACCTCTTGGAGAATTTGGGCTGCGACTACGCGCAGGGGTTTCTTTTCGCTGCGCCCATGGTCGGTTCTGAGTTTCTCGCGTGGTACGAACGATCGCGCAGCCGATGAGCTTCTCCTTATAGATTCGCCGTTATGCAGTATCCCCCCTGAACCCCTGCATTTCGATCGTGACTTCAGTGCTTTCACAAATCATGCATGTGCGCTTGAATTGCCCACGCAGGTTTTCGAGCGTGCGGATATGGCGCAAGATGATGATGACCTCCGCCTTGCACTGCTCGCACACGCCTTTGTAGATGATGTTCATGTCAGATTTCCCGGCTGGTTGTACTCCGCAATTTCCTTTGTCCGCAAAAATTCACGCGGTGACGGGTTTCCGACTGGTAGTGATGATGCAGGGCCGAGACGTGGCAACGACGCAACGAGCGGCTCGTCAGCTCGCACAACGGATCTTCGGAAATACAAATGGTGCGCCAATCGTTACTCTCGTCCGGAGCGCGACGGCTCGACTGAGACCGCGTCAACGACTAGACTGACCGCGGCTTCCGGAACTCTCGTGAGTCGCGATGCAGGGTGGGTCCTGTCCTTGGGACCACCGGACCATGCGGTATACAGAGCAAGACTCGCGCTGCATGGCAACTCGAATGAGCTCAGGACTGTGAAGGAGAGCGGCGAATGCGGTTCCTTGCGTGTGCGATCGGAGCGGTAGTGCTGACGTCCGTCGTGGTCCAGGCGCAGTGGCCGACCTATAAGGCCGAGGGTGTGCCGCGGACCAGATCTGGCGAGATCAATCTTGCGGCTCCGGCGCCCAAAGCTCCGGACGGCAAGCCCGACCTGTCTGGGCTGTGGGAGAACCCCTCGACCCCGCCCACGGTCAATTCGAGCATCTCCGGGACCGGTGGTGCCCCACCCATCCCGGGCACGCCGCCCCGCGCCCCGCAAAGCCAGGGCGCGGCGCCCGGCGCCGGCGGAGGCCCGGTCCGGCTGTTCTTCGACATCGGCTCCGGTATGCCCGGCGGCCTTCCGTTTCAGCCCTGGGCATTGGCGCTCAAGAAGCAGCGCATGGCAGACAACATGAAGGACAACCCGGACGCCCACTGTCTGCCGATGGGAAACATGCAGTT
>Ga0075418_10003666_pt1 | contig 17483 bp, 18 predicted proteins | sample SoiMetdeltSBSDD2_FD_81776 | JGI IMG/M metagenome (GOLD analysis project Ga0075418, IMG submission 81776) | Bulk soil microbial communities from a Populus tree surrounding site in Tennessee, USA - Soil MetaG P. deltoides SBSDD2 | ecosystem: Environmental > Terrestrial > Soil > Tree plantation... | reverse complement strand
GCCTTCCGAAATACGCAGGCTGTCGCCAGCACGACGAACATCGCGATGAGCAACAGACGGGTTGGCCCGACGGCTGAGCGTTGAAGTCTCATCGGGCAACAGTTCTGCAGGAATGCTGCCGGAAAAATGCTGAGTCAGCAGGAATGTGCGTCGGTCAAGACACTGCCACGTCTCTCCAAGACGCGGAGCGTGCGTTCGCAGATGCTCTGCCGCGCCACGACCGTGCCGCCTTTGCTGCGATGTTCGCGCCCGACGTCGAGTCCTGGTTGCGGTGCTCTGCTCGTTGCGGTGCTCTGATCGAAGCCGCAAAGAATAGGAACTAAAAAGCAACACGGCGCTGCTGCTCGAACATAGTGCCGCACTTGTTCCGGGACAGGCGCAAGTCTTGCGCCACGCCAGCTTCGTCCGTGAATGACTGCCCGATGCGCTGAATTTCAGTCGACACTGACCTACCCTGTCACACCATCGCGCTAACGTGGCTACATGGAACCGATCCGAACCATGTCCTACTGCGACGGCGGCCTCGCGGTGCTGTCCGATGATGAACTCGTCGAACGAGTGAAAGATCTCGCGTCATCCGAGCGCTGTGCGTCAGTGGCGCTGATCCGCTCGCTGATGGAATACGACGCGCGGAGACTGTATCTGCGTGAAGGCTGTTCGTCTCTCTTCACCTACTGCACTCAAGTGCTGCATCTGTCGGAAGGATCGGCGTACAACCGGATCGAGACTGCGCGGGCAGCGCGTCGTTATCCAAGAGTGCTTGAGGCTATCGAGTGCGGAGACGTAACGCTGACTGCTGTCCGCTTGCTCGCGCCGCACTTGACCGCTGCAAATCACGACGAGATGGTGCGGGCGGCACGCCACAAAAGCAAGCAGCAGATTCAGGAGCTGATTGCTTCGTTGAACCCTCGTCCGGCGGCTGCAACAATTCTCCGCCGGCTGGCGCTGCGACCATCAAAAGTCGACTCAACGCCGGCCGCCATCGCCTCACGGGATACTCACACATTGCAGGCGACAACTTCGCACGACATTGTGCCTCTCAGCTCGACCGGCCCAGCCGCCGTCACACCAGCGCCTCAGACCCACGTGGCGCTCGTGACTCCACTCGCACCGGAACGCTACAAACTGCAGGTGACGCTCAGACGGGAGACGCACGAAAAGCTACGCCGGGCGCAGGCGCTTGCTCGACACGCGGTCCCGGATGGAGATATAGGCTCGATCTTGGATCGTGCGCTGACGTTGCTGATCGACCATCTCGAGCGGCGTAGGTTTGCTCAGGCAGCTTCACCACGACCGAATGCTGACGAGGGTACGGCATCAGGACGCCACATATCGGCGGCTGTCAGGCGTGCAGTGTGGCAGCGCGACCAGGGACGCTGCGCGTTTGTCGGGCGTGTCGGCCGTTGCCACGAGACCGCGTTCCTTGAGTTTCACCATGTCGCGCCGTACGCGGCAGGAGGTGGAGCTACAGCGGACAATATCCAGCTCCGCTGCCGTGCTCACAATCAGTATGAGGCGCGCCTTTTCTTCGGGGACACGTTGATCCGCGAGCGGCAACCGGGGTGGATAAACTGTCCTTCTTCTCTCAAAGATCCTTGATCCGAATGTTCCGGAACTCGACATGGGCACGACCTCACGCCGTCCCTGGACCAAACGCACTCATCGCATCGTGACACGCTTAGCGACCAGTCGCCAGAGCCGAACCACCGGGTGTGCGGGTTTCCTCTGCCGTCGCCTCTTATGGGCGAAGCTCCTGGCTGCAAGCTCCAGCCCCGCACGATCGATTTCGACGGCCGCGGCAATCTCGCCCGCGGTCAGTCCCGCCGCCGCAGCCGCGCCACGAGGATCCGCAAGGAATCGATCACGCGCCGACGGATCGACGTACAGGCGCGCGAGGAACGACTCGAATGCGGGGCTCATGTCGCCCTCCGCGTTCTTCCCTGGGCGAGCGCCGCACGCGCGCGATCGAGCTGGCCGAGCAGCTGACCGAACGGAGGAAATGCGCCATCCCGCTCCAGCACTACATCCACGCGGTGAGGCACGACTTCCCCGACGATCTCCAGCAGCCCGTAGACTGGGTCCGGCACGTCGTGCAGGTGGTCGTCGAGCCATCGCTCGTCGCCAGTCGACGCGTGAACGGGAGCACCGCCGGCGATGTGAATGAAGCGGATGCGTTCCGGAGGAATCGAGCGCAGCACGTCAGCCGCGTTGAACCCGAAGTTCCGCGCGTTCGCATAGAGGTTGTGCAAGTCGAGCAACAAATCCGCCCGAGTGGTGGCAACGAGGCGCGTCAGCCACGTCTGCTCGTCGAGATCGCTCCCGGGCGGATCGATGATGGTCGCGACGTTCTCGACGAGCGGATACGCGCCGATCGCGCGAGCCGCGCGGTCGATGTTCCAGGCCGTGGCGTCGATCGTGCTGGCAGTGCGCGACGGAGCCGCGAGATGCCCGAGCTCGATTTCGCCCGCGCGGACGAACGCGAGGTGCTCCGACCAGCACTCCGGCTGCACATCGTCAATCAAGCGGGCAAACTGCTCGAGCCGCCTCTGGTCGACGGCCGCCGTCGAGGCAAGGCCGAGTGAGACGCCATGAATCGCAACCGGAATCTCCCGGCCCAGCCTGCGGAGCGCACGGTGCGCGCGCGGAGACTCGAGAAACGTTCCCTCCGGAATCACTTCGACGATGTCGATGCGATCGCCGGCCGCGAGGATAGATGCGGCGAGCTGTGCATGCCACGTGAGTCCGACGCGATCGTTCATCAACTGCCACACCCTCCACACCCGCCGCCGCATCCTCCGCCACACGAAGAACCGCACGAGGACCCGCACGACGATCCGCACGATCCCCCCGACGACGAGGAGGCCCTTTGCGGCCTGCGAAACAGCCTCTGTGACACCTGACTGCGTCCCGGCAGCGCGCCGATGCCGAAAACTGCCGCGACGAGCGCAAGCTCCTGCGCCTCGCTCTTCATGCCCATCGATAACGTGCGAGCCTTGAGGGCGGCGAACAGCTGACGAAGATCGGCCAGCATGGCGTCGCCCGCGAGCGTCCGAACGGGAGAGGCGACGCGGTATAGCATGTATCCGAGCACCGGAACGCTCAGGATCAGAAAGCCGATGTTCGTGCGGCCGCGGCCGAGTGCGACGACGATTTTGGCGAGGGCGACGAGTACGAGGAGTGTCATCGCCGCCATGAGCAGCCACGTGCGGTCGGACTTGACGTTGTCGTCAGGCAGCAGTCCGGCGCGGACCAGGAAACCTTCGCATTCCGACCTGACCGTCATCTTCAGGCTCGTATCGTCGACGATCGCGCTCGCTCGAGTCGAGTCCTTGCACGTCTCCAGCACGCGCTGCTCCGTACGCTGAAGACCAGCCGGCATCTTCCTGGAGGCGGTCTTCACATGATGGTCGCCCACCGCCTCAACGAGCCCTCGATCCAGCAACGACATCGTCGCGACCCGCAAGGCCTCGTCCGGCCCGCCGCGCAGGTAGGCAATCTTCAGGTAGTCGGTGAGCGGACCGGCCATCGCAACGGCGGGCTCGGATCGCCGGCGAAGGACAGCAACAGTGGCGATGACGACGACTCCGAGAATGCCGTAGAAGACCAGGAATTCGGGGCCGCGCCAGTCGAACGGGTTCGGCATTCGCGTCAGTCGCGGCTGAGCACCCTCGCGCGCCCGAGGAGGTGACAGGCGAGATCGATAACCTTCAGCAGAATGGATCCGGCGGTTCCGGGATCGACCGCGCGCGTCTTGCGGGCTTCAGTGATCGCTGCGAGGACGTGTGCCCAGTCGCCGCCCGGAAGCGTCGGGATGATCTGCTCGAGCGCCTCGCGAGGAGCCGGCGGCGTCGATCCCTCGAGTTCGAGAATCTCCGCCGCGCTCGCGCGCAGCGGACCCGCGACGTCCGCCAGCAATGCCGCCAGGCGTTCTTCGTGCTGACTGTGCAACGCGTAACTCGCGCGTAGCCGCATCACGAGGTTCATGAGGACCTGCCGCAGCCGCGCGATAGCCATCGCGCGCGGGACCAAGAGCGACTCGAACGGATCGCTGCCCCAGAGCACGCGACGGCGGCGCAAAATGTCGGCGAACTTAACCGCAAACGCTTCTGCCGCAAGAGCAATCTCGTGCTCGAGCAACCACATGACGTTCAGCCGTACGGCCGCCCGGGCGGCGACGAGCGTCTCGCTCAGCGTCGCAATGCGCCGCGGGTCGAACTCACGGAGGATCACCGCCACGTTGACGTCGGATGTCGGGCGAAGGCGATTCTCCGCGCCGCTTCCGAAGAGGACAATCGATCGCAGATCGGAATCGAGAGACGTCTTCGCGGAAGAGACGAACGCCGTGAGCGCCGTCGCAACTGGAGCCGGTAGGTCGGTAGTACCTTCGACGACAGGAGGGAGCATGGCGTCGCGGAGGAATTGTAACACCAGAACTCCGGCGACTCTTCCACTCGACAGAACATCACTCCGTCTTGCGGTGCCCCTACGGGTATGCCAGGAAGCTCGCGCGTTGGTTGCTGGCGTGCTCCCCGTAGATGTCAGTCAGACTGTAGCGCGAGAATCCGGCGGTGCGGATCATCGCTTCGAGGCACGGCAGGTTAGGCCCCCACCAGTTCGTCGGGTCCTGATTGAGCTCGGTTCCCTCATAGTAGACCGCATAGGGCACCCCGCGCCCGAAGGTTTCGTTGATGTGTCCTTCGATCAAGGCAACCTCGCGAGTGACACGACGCACGCGCTTCAGGCCTTCGAGCGGGTTCTGCAGATGGTAAAAGACGCCTGCGAAGTGGACGAAGTCGAACGGTTCAAGCTCCAGAAACTCCGGCGACATCAGGTCGAGCTTTCGATACTCGATCGGGTAGACCCTATTCTCCAGCAGGAAGCGAAGACCGGGCGTCTGCTGATCGTCGATTGATAACACACGCTGGGCGCCTCGCTGACGGCCGGCGATGCTGTAGAACCCGTCCGCGCAACCGATATCGATCATCGTTTTGCCGGTGAGGTCGGCTGGAAACTTCCAGCGGATCAGTTCCTGCTGCTGCTGAGCCATCGCTTTGTTGCCGGGCGTGATGCCGCCACCCGGAAACGGGATCGAGTGAAACCAGAACAGCACCTCCTTCTGTGCGCGCTCGAACACCTCGCCACTCGTCGCCTGATTCGCTATCACTATCAACGCTGGCGAGATCGAGTCCGGCCGCGGGCCGAATCTGGCCGCCACCGCTCGTCGGGCCCAGGCCGGAAGGATGTTGCGAATCTGCTGCTTCCAGGTCGTGTTCGTCTGCATCATGGCGGTCCGGTTACCAATAGAACGGTCTTGTCCCAGTCCGTCCGCGAGGTCCGTATACAGGCAGCGGCTGGCCAACTTCGTAGGCGCCAAGGTCGGGCGCCCGGCCCGCAAAACCATCGTTGACGTTATGGATCCGCATCGCCGCATCAACGGCCTTGCTGCCCGCCTTTAATGTGAAATTCAGATCGGTGGCCTCGTAAGGCTTGCCGTAGTTGCCGGCCGCCGGCGGCGGGTTCGGCGGTTGAAGGCTTTCGAAGATGTCATAGTCGATTTCGATGCCGTGGGTCTCCTGCCCGGTGGCCGCAGCCAGATCCGCAAGTGTCTTGAACCGCTGGGGCTGCGGCTGGGCGTAGTCAGCGAGCCCCGGTGGCCTGGCGCCAACCCACGTGTAGTTCTGATCGACGCCCTTGTTCGGACGGAATCCGTCGTAGTCGTAGGTCGAGTAGGTCGTCGGCCCGCCGAGCGACGCGATGCCATTCTGCCGATCGGTGCCGAGAAAGAGGTTGTTCGCGAAGTGCGCGTTCGATACCTGCTGGTTCGTGCTGTCCTCCGCGACGATCGTGTTGTGGTAGACGATCACGCCGGCGGGATTGCTGAATTTGAGCGCGACCGGCGTGTTGTAGACGACGTTGCGGATGTAGTACGCAGGCCCGCCAAAAATCGGCTGCGCGCTGAGTCCGGTGTGCGCAGCGTTGAGGCCGCGGTTGCGCATGATGCGGATGTTGTGGACGCCGCCGTCTCCTTCGATGAAGTCGTCACCGGTGACGTAGATGTCATTGTTGTAGATGTCGATCGCCACCGCCCAATCCTTGCGATCTGTGTCGGGAACCCCGTGCGTCGAAATTGCGATGCCGTCATGGAAGAACGCCACCGCGTTGTGAGCGATTGTGTGGCCCGATCCGTACACCTTGATCCCATAGTAGCTGTTGATCGGATGCGCGCCGTAGATGCCGGGACTCGCCCAACCGAGCGTGCGGTAGTGATCGTCGCGCCCGATGAAGACGTTGTCGGCGATGTAGAAACCGGTCGACCCCGCAAACTGAGTGTCGATACCGATCCCGACGCTCTCGAACCGGCAGTTCTTGACCGCGAGTCCCACGGCGCCTGCAACATCTTTGACACCGGCCCAGAGCGCCACCTCGGTGTTCCGAAACGTGATGCCCTCGAAGATGTGGTACGCCGAACCCATGACGTCGAACAAACGGAACGCGCCGTCGCCGTCGAAGACCACCTCGCCGTCACCCGCCGATTTAATCACGATCGGTTTCTCAGCCGTCCCCTTCGCTGTCAGCAAATAGGTGCCATCGAATGTCAGCCCGTACGGATCGACATAGTTGCGCCGGTCACCCTTGTACAAGCCGGCATGAACGAGAAACGTGTCGCCAGGCTCCGCCTTGCGGAGCGCGACGACGTTCCAGTCCCCCGTGCCAACATACCCGTTGTACGCGGCCATGAGTCCGGTGAAGTTCGGATTCTCCTTTGGCCGATTTGCCGGCCAGGTCAGCGGATAGACATGAAGGGTGCGGCCGCCCGCCGCGGCCTTCGGCTCCGCTCGCGTACGCACCTTCACGTTTTGCGCCGCCGCTCCCGAGACGCCATCCGGATCCTTCATCGTCAAACGAACCTCGTATTCCGTATCCGGCTGAAGGTCGAGAATGCTTCCGGCAAAGCGGTCGGGCACCGTGTACGGCGCCCGCATGATCCGCTCGCCGCCCATCCGAAGCAGCGGCATCGCGTCCTTCCACGTTGTCTGGCCTGAAACGCGATAGCTGACGTCCACGGTCGCATTGCGATTCTCGTCGCCGGAGATGTCCCACTCGAATCCGAGACAGATCAACGTGGCGGGTTCGATCATGAACCGGCCGGCGGTGACGCCGTTGGTCGCGCGCACCGTCGGCGTGATTGCTACCAGCGCGAGCGCAACGAGGATGGTTTTCATCGAGGGCCTCCTGGCACCGCCGGCCAAACTTGGCCGCGATGGGCGCGAGCGTGTGGCGAAGGGGGAGTTTAGCCTGTGCAGGGCGTTGATTGACCGTATAATCGCGCCGGCTCGATTCGTGATTGCCCACACCGTTGGTCCATATCGGATCCTCGACAAGCTCGGCGAAGGCGGAATGGGCGAAGTGTATCGGGCCCATGACTCGAAGCTGCATCGCGACGTTGCCATCAAAACCCTTCCCGAGAGCATGGCGCGCGATCCGGATCGGCTTGCTCGATTCGAGCGTGAAGCGCAGGTGCTCGCCGCCCTCAATCACCCGCACATCGCCGGGATCTACGGTCTCGAGATGGCCGGCGGCGTTCAGGCGCTCGTCCTCGAGCTGGTCGAGGGACCAACCCTCGCCCAACGCCTCGAGCACGGCGCGTTGCCGGTCGACGAGGCTATTGATATCGGGCGACAGGTTGCCGACGCCCTGGAGGCCGCCCACGAACAGGGCATCATTCATCGCGATCTGAAGCCGGCCAATATCAAGCTGCGCCCTGATGGGACCGTCAAGGTGCTGGATTTCGGACTCGCCAAGGCGCTCGAGCCCGCAACGACACTCCCCTCGCTGGCGAATTCGCCAACACTCACGAGCCCGGCGATGACGCGTGCGGGGGTGATTCTCGGAACCGCGGCGTACATGAGTCCCGAACAGGCGCGCGGCCGCGTGCTCGATCGCCGTACGAACGTATGGTCTTTCGGGTGCGTCCTTTACGAATGCCTGACGGGAAAGCGCGCGTTCCAGGGGGACACGGTCTCCGACAACATCGCCAACATCCTCCACACTGACCCTGACTGGTCGGCGCTTCCGGCAACGACGCCCGCCCGTGTCCGCGACGTCGTGCGCCGCTGCCTGACACGCGACGTGCGGCGACGACTGCGGGATATCGGTGAAGCGCGGATCGCGCTCGACGACGCGCAGGACGGCACGCGGGAACTCGCGACCGCAGCGGTTCAGGAGCTGCGCGGACCGCGCGCGTGGACCGTGCTTGCAATCGGCTGTCTGTTCGCCGTGGGAGCTGCAGCAGGCTGGACGCTGCGGGCGCTACGCACCCCTTCGGTTGCGGCGGCCGCGCCGATTCACGCGTCGATTCCACTCCCAGCGGGACTCGACCTCGATGGATACGGACAACAGGAGCTCGCGCTCTCTCACGATGGCCGCACGCTCGCATTCCTCGCGCGCGGAGCGACCGGCGGCCAGCAGCTCTATGTCCGGCGGCTCGATCAGTTGGCTGCGACGTTGGTACCCAACAGTGAGTCCGCCGAGGGCCCAATCTTTTCGCCCGACGGACGATGGATCGCCTTCGCCGTTGGAGTATCTGCCAACTCCGGCATGATCGCGGCTTCTCCGGCGGAGCTGCGCAAATACTCGCTCGAGACCGGCCTCACGCAGCGGATTTGTCAGCTCGGAGACTTCTTCGGCGGAGTCTGGACCGCGTCCGATGACATCCTGTTCGTCAATACGCAACCCGGAGGCATCTGGAAGGTGCCGGCCAGCGGAGGGGAGCCGCGGTTGATTGTCGAGCGCTTCCTGGTTGACGGCCGCGAAACGGATGCGAGGGTCGCGTGGCCGGATCTCCTGCCAGGTGAGCGCTCCCTGCTCCTCACCGACTTGCGGAGGTCCAGAGCCGGTGAGCTCGCGGTGCTGAACCTCGACTCGCGCGAGCTGACGCATGTTGGCCTGGTCGGCGGCGGCGCACGCCTCACGCCAACGGGTCACCTCGTCTACGTCGGGCAAGACGCCTCGTTGATGGCTGTCGCGTTCGACAGACAAACGCTGAAGGCCGCCGGATCCCCGGTTGCGTTGATACCAGGTGTGGCAATCGCCAGGAACACTGCGCCCGCGTTCGCGTTCTCGGACGATGGGAAGGTCGTGTATGCCACCGGCTACCTGGCGAGAAGCCGGCGGGAGCCCCTTCGCCTGGTTCGGATCTCGCCAACGGGGGAGCGAACGGCGCTCAGCTTTGAACAGGATCTCTTCGTTCGAGGTCCTGTGTTTGCAAGCTCGAGTTCCAGGCTGGCTGCAAGCACTTCGAGCGGAAAACGTACCTTCTTCAATCTCGATCGGATGACGAGACTCGAATTGTCGCAGGGAAACTTCACTGAAATCTTGAGCCTGGCATTATCAGCAGACGCCCGCCGGCTCGCGGTGGCGGGTGCCCAGTCGAACTCGGCTGGATTTGGCCTCTACATCCAGGACGTCGGCAGCACGGCACAACCACCCGAGACGCTCGTTGCGGCTGGTACGTCCGAGTTCTTCATCGCTGGATGGCTTCCTGACAATCGGACCCTCGTGTACACGGCAATCCCCCAAACGCCAGAAACACGATCCGACGGCACAATTTATCGTCATGCACCAGGCGAAACGCCGAAGGCAATCGTGGAAGGCGCAATCGGCTCCGAACCACCGGCACTCTCGCCCGATGGCCGGTACGTTGCGTTCATCTCGGCAGCCTCCGGCCAGAGCGCCATCATGGTGCAGCCGACCGCGGGCCCGGCCCATGTGATCCCCGTCACCACGAAGACCGGCAATTCGCCCGCGTGGTCGCTCGACGGGCGTCAGCTGTACTTCCGGCGCGAAGGAAAGATCTTCGCCGTTACCGTCGCGATGACCGCCCAGAACATCGCTTTCGGCCCGGAGCGTCCTCTCTTCGACTGGGATCTCGTCCTGGGCTTCACACCCGCACCCCGGGGCGAGTTCTACGGATTCGAGCCGGTCCCCGGTGCGACGCGGCAGACGAGCCTCCACCTCCAGACCGGCTGGTTCGACGAGATCAAGAGGCTAACGGCGCGGCATTAATCGCGGAGCACTCTGATGAGCGACAGCACAGACCCGCGCGCGGCGGTTGAGGGGCACGACGGCATCTTCGTGATCCGCGCCGGCAAGAACTGCCGCGACTGGAACGGCATCCACTACCAGGTCGGTCTGTCGGGCAAGAACGTCGGCGCCAAGGCCCTGTCGATGAACGTGGCGACGATTCCGCCCGGCGGTGTCGCCTACGCGCACATCCACGTTGGCTTCGAGGTCATGCTCTACATTCTCGCGGGCCGCGTCCGGCACGAGTACGGGGAGGGGCTGCAACAGACCGTCGAGAACACCGCCGGCGACTTTATCTTCATCGAGCCAGGCGTGCCGCACGAAGTCTTCAATGTCAGCGACACCGAGCCGGTCGTCGCTGTCGTTGCGCGCTCGGATCCGAGCGAATGGCAAAACATCATTCCCTACAAGCGGCCATAAGTCGGCATTCAAATCTCTCTCGTGTCGCTCGGATCCGTCGTAACGTGAGTCGTGCAAAAGCCCCGAATGTATGGCATTCTCGGTGCCCCAGACTAGCGGAGGAGTGCCTATGAGCGAACAGCAAAACGTTGAGGTCGTGCAGCAGGCGTACGCTGCTTTTGGCCGTGGAGATCTCGAAGGAATCCTCGCGTTGCTGGATCCGCAGGTGGCGTGGCGTACGCCCGGTCCTCCCGATCTACCGACCGCGGGGTTGCGTCACGGTGTCAATGCGGTCCGCGAGTTTTTCGGAAAGCTCCTGGACACGTTCGAAATCACAAATTTCGCGCCGACGGATTTTCTTGCGCAGGGCGACAAGGTAGTCGTGCTCGGCACGAGTCTGGAACGGGTTAAAGCGACTGGCAACGCGATCCCGTTCCGGTGGGTGCACATCTTCACTATCAGGAATGGCCGCATCGTCGCATTCGAGGAGCCTGCCGATGTCAGCGCGCTGGTCGACGAATTCCGCAAAGCCCAGGTGCGCGTATAGCGTCGCGTGCCGCGCGTAGTAGGCTAGGTCGGTGAAACGGTATCACGACATCGTCGGCGACGGAGGATCCAGGGTCCTCGAGCAGGTTGTCGAGCAGCGAGCCCGGATAACCGACGGGCTCGCCGGGGTGCGGCATCTCGTCGCGATCGGATCCGGAAAAGGCGGCGTCGGTAAGAGCACGCTGACCTTCCATCTCGCGAGCGCTCTCCGCGCTCGTGGGCTTCGGATCGCGATTCTCGACGCGGACTTCAATGGGCCGTCGCAGGCGCGCATGGGCGGCATTCAGGATGCGGTGTTCGTCCCCGGAAGTACGAAAGTCGCGCTTCCGCGCACCACTAATGGCATTGGGATGTTCTCAATGGGCTCGCTCATTCCCGAATCGGAGGCGCTCGCGTTCGAGAGTGCGGCGCGCGGAGAGTCGCATACGTGGCGGGCCACCCGGGAGTTCGCTCTGCTTGGCGAAATCCTGGCTTCCTTCGACTGGGGCACACTTGATTTGCTGATATTCGATCTGCCGCCGGGCGCTGAACGGACCGTTCAATACGCAGATTATCTCGAGCCTCGGACCTCTTTCCTTCTCGTGACGATCCCATCCGAAGTAGCTCGCGGCGTCGTCGCACGGTCGGTGGCTGCCCTCTCGAAAGGACCGCATCGTATTCTCGGGTATGTCGAGAACATGAGCGGCTACTACTGCCACGACTGCGGCGCGATCAAACCACTCTTCACGTCACCGGATGGCTCGAGGCTGGAAATCCCCTGTCTCGGCAGTGTTCCATTCGATCCCGAACTGGCACGGCAGTGCGATGTCGGGGCCCCTCTGCCAGAATTGCCAGAGACACCGGTTGGCCGCGCATTTGCGCATATCGCCCAACAACTTTTGGACAGACTCGAATCAACGGCGGAGCCTTCGCGATGAAATTCCTCTGCGTCCCTTGCGATACACCGATGAAGCTCCAAACGGTTGCTCCGCCCGAGCGCGGTTCGCTGTCGATTGTCTACTCGTGTCCTGAGTGCGGCTACGAGATGGCGATGCTCACCAACGCGTACGAAACACAGGTGGTCCAATCTCTCGGTGTTCGAATCGGCCCCGCCGAAGCGTCAGCGGAAACTTCAAAATCTGGGTGTCCGTTCGCAGGGATGATCCCCGGAGAAGACGGACGACCGCGCGCCAGCGAGCCGGGCCCGGTGCGCTGGACTGCCGCCGCCGAAGCGCGACTCGCGAATATCCCCGAGTTCGTCCGACCGATGGCAAAGACAGGCATCGAGAGATTCGCCAGAGAAAACGGCGCAATCGAAGTCGACGAGAAAATTCTCGATCAGGCTCGCGAGTTCTTCGGCATGTAAGTGAAGATGCAGCCAAACACGACCCCCTTCGTCAGGCCTTACGTCGTCTCCTGGAACCTGACCTACCGCTGCAATCTCGCGTGCGAGCACTGCTATCTCGATGCCGGCGGCACGCCGCTCGTCGCCACGGAAAACTTCGCCGATCGCAGCGAGCTCGGCACTGAGGAATGCTTCCGGGTCATCGACGAGATCGCCGCGTTCGCGCCTGAATGCGTCACCATCCTGACGGGAGGCGAACCGCTCTTACGACGCGACATTCTCGAGATCGTCAAGCGCGCAGCCGAACGTGGCCTGTGGGTGGTTGTCGGGACGAACGGCGTCAAGATCACCGAGAATGTCGCGCGTCGCCTGGCCGATGCCGGAGCACGCGGTCTGTCGCTTTCTCTCGATGCGCTTGATCCCGATTGTCACGATCGCTTCAGGAGAGTGCGCGGCGCATGGCGAAACACCGTCGAGGGGGCCGAGATTCTCAATCGCACCGGCCTCCCTTTCATCGTGCAGACGACCGCCGGCTCGCACAATACCGGGGAGCTCGAAGCGATCGCGGATTTCGCACACGATCGTCTTGCTGCGAAGGTTTGGAACCTCTATTTCCTGGTGCCAACGGGACGGGGACAATTCGTCTCTGACATCACGCCTGCGCAGTACGATGACGTTCTCGCCTCGCTCTACCGAATTCAGCAGAGGTACAACCGCCGGATGCTGGTGAACGCGAAGTGCGCTCCCCATTACATCAAGACCATATTGGAGAACCAGACCGAACCCGTGCCGACAGATGGGGAATCCGCTGGGTGGCCAGGTCAATCGCCGATCAGGACCTACTCCGGAGGCGCGGGCGGGTGTCCCGCGGGAACGCACTATATGGGAATACGTCCGAACGGTGACGTCACACCATGCCCGTATCTCCCGGTGTTCGCCGGAACGCTTCGCAAGGCGAGCCTGGCGGACTTATGGACGTCATCGACGTTGTTCGCCGATATTCGCCATCGGTCTTCTCTCGGTGGACGATGTGGCGAGTGCGAGATGAACCGGCACTGCGGCGGTTGCCGCGCTCGCGCGTACGGCATGACGGGCGATCTGATGGCGGAGGATCCGCTGTGCACTCACCTACCCGGGAAATTCGTCGGCTCTCCGCTCCTCGCCCCGCTTGTACCTGCCGCGTCTCGCACGATTCAGTACGGCACCGAATCGGCGCCGACGATCGCCTGGGATGATGCGGCGGCAGAACGCATGAAGAAGATCCCGGCGTTCGTTCGGGGGATGGTTGTGAAGGCAGTCGAGGACTCCTGTCGCAAGAGCGGCCTCGACCGCGTGACGATAGAAGAACTCGAGCGCATTCGCGCGCGGATGCCGACGCCGAAATTCTTTGGCCGGCCCGGTTAAAGAATTCTGCTAACCCTGGTGAGAGATCCGCCCGCCAACGACGGTCCGCATCATCTGGATGTCTTTGATCCTCTCAGCCTCCACCGTGTGCGGATCGTCTGCGAGCACCACGTAGTCAGCCAGCTTCCCCACAGTGATCGAGCCTTTGATGGCTTCTTCGCCTGAAGCCCACGCGCCGTTATAGGTATTCACGGCGATCGCCTCGCTCACGCTGATCCGCTGATTCGCGCCCCACACCTTACCGTCCCAGCCCCGCCGCGTCACCATGCCCTGAATACCCATCAGCGGCGAGAACGGGCCGGGGCTGAAATCCGAACCAGCCGCTGCATAGACGCCCGCATCCAGCAATGAGCGAAACGCCATACACCGCTGCATCATCTCTTCGCCGTAGTACACAAACTTGTCAGGGTTGTAGTACGCGTAGGTCGTAAACAGTGCCGGCACTGCGCCGATGGCTTTGATTCGCCGGACGAGGTCAGGGTTGAGAAGCGTGCAGTGCGTTATTTTTGGCCGCGCGTTGGGACGCGGCAAGAGCTTGAGGGCACGTTCCGCTGCGTTGAGATACATGTCGATCGCCACGTCGCCGTTGGCGTGGCAGTTCACCTGAATGCCGGCGCGGTGCACGCGCTCTACCCACTCATTCAGCGTGTCCTGGGTCTCAGTGATGTTGCCCTTATACGGCGGACTCACTCCTGGATACGGAGTGCTGAGCGCCATGGTGCGCTCCGAGAACGAACCGTCTACCGTGTGCTCGGACGTGGACCCAAACTTGATCCATTCGTCTCCGAAGCCGGTCTGGATGCCGGCCGAGATCATCGCTTCGAGCGCGCGGCCGCTGGTTTCGTAGCTGACGCGGTGCAACAGCTCGCCGCGATTGCGCACCTCCTGGATCGCCTGAAGGTTGCCGCCTTGATGGTGCACGCTGGTCAGGCCGTAACGCGCGAACTGCTTGGAGATGTGTGCGATGCCGTCGCGCGATCGCTGCTCGCTCTGCGCCGGCGTGAACGTGGGCCTGGAGCCAACCTTGTTGAACGCGGCGGACGCAAGATCCGTGACTCGCCCCGTCAGCTCGCCGCTCTCATCCCTGTCGAACGTACCACCCATCGGATTGGGCGTGGCTTTCGTGACGCCGGCCATCTCGAACGCTTTGCTGTTGTAGAAATAGGTGTGTCCACCGCGGTGTCGCACGATCACGGGGTGATCCCTGGAGACTTGGTCCAGGTCCCTGATGTTCAGCGCACGCTTGTCCTTCAACTTGGTGTCGTCGAAAAAGAAGCCCTCGACCCAGGTCCCTGGCGCCGTCTGTGCCGCCTTGGCCTTCAGTTTGTCGACGATGCTCTGGATACTTACGAACTCGACTTCGAAGGGATTGCCGACCAGCACCTCGTTGAGCAGCACTTCCCCGCCGGCGTGGTTGTGGCAATCGATGAAGCCCGGCACGACGGTCATGCCCCTGGCATCAAACGTTGCGTGTTTTTGCGCGCAAGCCCTTTGATGTCGGCTGTCGAACCCACGGCGGTGAAGCGACCGGTGGTGACCGCGAAGGCCTCAGCGCGGGGAGCCCGCGCATCCATCGTGTAGACCTTGGCGTTCACGACGATTACGTCGGGGTTCTCCCCGCCGACCGTTTGTGCGACCAGACCGGCGAATGCGCCGCCGGTGAGGTTCATGAACTCTCGGCGAGTGTGGTTCATATGATCCTCGCCGATGTTAACTCATCTATTTCAAAGCGAAACCATTCCCTCTCGCGTTTTGAAGTGCGTGAAATCAGGGATGTCGGGCAGCCGGACTAGTAACGGGCCCCGCGGGCATCATCAGCGCCCGGTCGAGTCTGCCTGAACCCTGTGTCTGGGCCGATATCAGAATGACCACGCGGCTTCCACCACGTGAACCAGGTGTGTCCGTGCGCCTTTCCACGGCGTTGTTGCCAGATGAAGAATGGCACCCACAGCGCCACAAACAGCGCAATTGCGAGCACGACTGCAGTCCAGAATTCCATGGATCAGCCTCCTGCCATGGGGATGCAAGCGGCAGTCCTCTCGCAGTTGCACGCGATGCGAAAAGCGAATTACCGGAAGGGGTCGGGTGCGCTCGCTTCTTGGACCTTATCAGCCATCCACTTTTGGAATTCCTCAGCGCTGACGACGGTCACAAAGCCGCGCATCTTGGCGTGTCCTAAACCGCAGAGCTGCGCGCACGCAATCTCATATTGAAACTCTGCGTTCCCCGTGCGCGTGCGCATGTCGGCCGTCGTGATATTGGGGACAAACCAGATAGGAATCGTAAGACCCGGCACAGCGTCCTGTTTCACTCGAAACTCTGGTACGCCGAAGCTATGGATGACGTCCTTACTTCTGAGCCGCACGATGACCGGCTTGTCCACCGGCAGATAGAGCTGATTGAGCGTCGTGACATCGTCCTTGGCCGCGGGATCGTCGCGATCGATCGCCAACGGGTTCGACTGCAGATCCAGCAACTTGATGTCGGTCTTCCCGAATTTCCCGTCAGGTCCAGCGTAGTGAACGTTCCAGGCAAACTGCTCGCCGGTGACTTCGACAACCAGCGCTTCACTCTCGGCCGGGGCGTGATCGACTCTCGCCGCCCAGAGCGGGATTGAGAAACCGACGAGGAGAACCGCCTCGATGACCGCGACCGCGATCTCCGCATAATTCGAGGCGTGCGATCGCACACCCGTGTAATTCGCGACCGGTTGTCGCGAACGCCGGAAACGGAACAGGCAGTACACGAAAAACCCGCCCCACCCGACAAACAGGATGAGCATGAAGATGTGGATCCAGCCGATGAGGCTGTCGATCTCATAGCCGTTAGCTGCGGCAAGCGCCGGCAGTCCCATCCACTCAGTCATGATGGTCGCGATCCTCGTTGGAGCTCTGACCACTCGAGGTCGAGCTCGATGTCAGCGTTTTCTTTCGCGCGTTTGCGGAGATAGAAAAAGAAGTAGGCGAAGGCTCCTTGCACCACGAGCAGAACGCCCAGCAGCGCCAGGACGCCGAGCTTGGCGCCGTCGATCAATGACGATTCCTGCGCCCCGAAGCACATCGGACAGGCGAACAGCCTCGTGCCGCCGAGGATGAACGCGGCGGCCAGCGTTGTGAAGGCGCGTCTGATGATGATCATCGGAGCGACCTGGTCTTGCGCAAAAACCACGAATCGTAGACGACGAGGCCCGCTGAAGCGGCAAACGACGCGACCGCCGCAAACAGAAGCGCAACGCCACCTTCACGCCCGTATTGGCCCAGGCACCACACTCCGAAGATCACGGCGAGAAGCGCGGACAGCATGATCAACGTGGCGTGGACCGACCGGAGGTTCATTGGTGGTGAATGTAGAAGCCGTCGGTGTGGGTGAGAACCGGCAGCGCAAGTAGCACGGCAAAGAAAAACGCGGTAAGCGCGAGCACCGCGTAGATCAACTTCTTTTCGGAGATCAGATGCATGAAGTAGCACGCCACCAGCGATCCCTTTATGGTGGCAACGAGCAGCGCCACGCTCACCGCAACCGGCACCGGAAGGTGATAACGAGACACCGCCACCGTCACGACGGTGAGGACCATCAACGCGACGAAGACCGTGATGTAGATCCTGACGTGTTTGTCGATGTCAGCGGCGTGATCGGTTGTCGTCGATGCCTGCATAAGCCTACAGAAGGTAAAGGGTCGGGAACAGGAAGATCCAGACCAGATCTACGAAATGCCAGAAGAGGCCCG